>Ga0315334_10002823_pt1 | contig 10846 bp, 10 predicted proteins | sample M150034915metaG_FD_205555 | JGI IMG/M metagenome (GOLD analysis project Ga0315334, IMG submission 205555) | Ammonia-oxidizing marine archaeal communities from Monterey Bay, California, United States - M1 500m 34915 | ecosystem: Environmental > Aquatic > Marine > Intertidal zone | place: USA... | reverse complement strand
AAAATTTAAAAGCTAAACGTCTAAAATCGTTAATAAATTGATTTAAAAAAATATTGTTAAATTGCTAAAATGTCGTTAAAATGTGCGGTTCTGTAATAGGAGAATTGAATGACTAGTACTGCTATAGAAAAAGCAAAAATTGTAGAGAAATATCAGATAGCTAAAAATGACACAGGATCACCTGAGGTTCAGGCCGCATTAATGACAGATCGTATAGCTTATTTGACAGAGCATTTTAAAACTAATGCTAAAGATCACCATTCACGAAGAGGGTTACTGGCGCTTGTAAGCCAGAGACGAAAACTTCTTGATTATTTAAAGCGTCAAAGTTTAGAGCGATACCAGGGTTTAATTAAAAGCCTTGGTCTTAGAAAATAGAAAAGTAAATAAAATTTTGAGCCGGTTACATACAATTTGTTTTGTTTGTGTCGGCTTTTTTGTTATTAAAATAGTATTCATTATTGAGAAGTGAATAATGAATTAAATATAAAAGGATAAATTAAATGTTTAACATAATAAAAAAAAGTATTAAATATGGATCTCATGATTTAACAATTGAAACTGGAGAAATTGGCCGTCAAGCAGATGGAGCTGTAATGGTTAGTTATGGAGATACAGTAGTTTTTGTAACTGCAGTTGGAAGAAAAGAGGCAAAAGAGGGACAAGAATTTTTCCCACTAACAGTTGATTACCAAGAAAAAAATTATGCTGGAGGAAAGATACCAGGAGGGTTTTTTAAGAGAGAAGGCAGGCCTAGTGAAAAAGAGACTCTAACTTGTAGGCTGATAGATAGACCTTTAAGACCATTATTTCCAGATAATTTTTATAATGAAATACAAATTGTGGCGACAGTAATGTCTTCTGATAGTGAAATTGATTCCGATATTCCTGCGATTATAGGCGCTTCTGCTGCATTGGCAATTTCAGGTATTCCTTTTCATGGGCCAGTAGGCGCTGCACGCGTGGGCTATCTTGATGATAAGTTTGTGATAAACCCTTCCAAAACAGAAATGGAATTAAGTGAGCTTGATTTAGTTGTTGCTGGAAGTGATTCTGCCGTGTTAATGGTCGAGTCTGAGGCTAAAGAATTACCTGAAAAAGTTATGCTTGATGCAGTATTAGAAGGGCATAAAGCAATGCAGCCAGTGATTAAGCTAATAAATGCATTAGCAAAAGAAGCTTCAAAAGATCCATGGGACTGGGCTGCTCCTGAAGTAGATAAAAAATTAATTGATAAAATCGAGAAAATTGCGGTTAAAGACTTAGAGAAAGCTTTTGCTATTAAGTCAAAAGGGGATCGATCTGAAAAAATTTCTGTAATAAGAGATAAAGTTTTAGATGAGCTTGTAACAGAGCAAACAAATACAACCCAATTAAATCAAATTAAAAACGAGTTTCATAATCTAGAAGCTAAAATTGTTAGAACTAAAATTCTTGATGGTGACCCAAGAATCGATGGAAGAGATACTCGCACAATAAGACCTATTGAAATTAGGACTGGCGTTTTACCAAGAGTACATGGCTCAGCTTTATTCACAAGAGGGGAAACACAGGCAATTGTTGTTGCAACATTAGGTGGTGGTCGAGACGAACAAATTATTGATGCTCTTCAAGGCGAATATAAAGATAGATTTATGCTTCATTATAATTTCCCTCCATATGCTACTGGTGAAACAGGTAGAGTAGGCACTCCAAAACGAAGAGAAATTGGTCATGGGAAATTAGCAAAAAGGGCATTAAGTGCTGCCTTACCCAACAAAGAAGATTTTGATTACACAATTAGACTGGTTTCAGAAATTACTGAGTCAAATGGATCAAGTTCTATGGCATCAGTTTGTGGTGGCACCATGGCTATGATGGATGCTGGGGTACCAATTAAAGACCATGTTGCTGGTATAGCAATGGGGCTAATTAAAGAAGGTAATAGAGTTGCTGTACTTACTGATATTTTGGGAGATGAAGATCATTTAGGAGATATGGATTTTAAAGTTGCTGGTACGGACAATGGAATAACAGCATTACAAATGGATATAAAGATTACAGGTATTACCACTGAAATTATGCAAGTAGCTTTAAGTCAAGCGCGAGAAGGGATAGACCATATTTTGAAAATAATGAAGAAAGCTCTTAAGGGCAGTCGCGCGAGCCTCTCAAAATTTGCTCCACAGATCCTTACGATAAAAATTCATACGGATAAAATTAGAGATGTAATAGGTAAGGGGGGTGCGGTAATTAAAGGGTTAGCCGCAGAAACTGGTGCCACTATTGATATCGATGATGATGGGCTTGTTAAAATTACATGTACAAGCGCTGAATCTGGCGAAGCAGCATTAAATAGGATTAAAGAAATTACTGCTGACGTTGAAGTAGATCAAATTTACGACGGTAAAGTAATTAAGATTCTTGATTTTGGAGCTATAGTTTCATTATTGCCTGGAAAAGATGGTTTACTTCATATTTCTCAGATTGCACATCAAAGAATAAAGGCAGTAAAAGATCATTTGTCTGAAGGGGATGAAGTAAAAGTAAAAGTAATAGAAGTTGATGATAAAGGAAGAGTTAGGGTGAGTGCAAAAGCATTAATTGAGCCACCAGCTTCAGATGAAACGAAGAAAGAAGAAGTTAAAGAAGACTAAATTTGAGATGTAAAAAAAGCCCAGTTTAACTGGGCTTTTTTATTTCGCCATTTGTTTTTCTCTAATTTCGTCTAAAGTTTTGCAATCAATACATAATGTAGCTGTAGGCCTAGCTAGCAACCTATTTAATCCAATTTCTTCACCACATACATTACAATAACCGTACTCATCATTTCCTATATTTAATAAAGTCCTCTCTATTTTCTTTATAAGTTTTCTTTCACGATCTCGATTACGAAGTTCAAGCGCCATATCAGATTCTTGGCTAGCTCTGTCATTAGGGTCTGCGTAGGCTGTTAATTCATCTTGCATATGACTTACAGTTCTATCTATGTCACTGCCTAATTCAAGCTTCCAGTCATTTAAAATTTTTACAAAGTGCTTAATTTGTGATTTATTCATATAGCTTTCATTTGCTTTAGGTTTATATGAATTAAACTTTTTTAGTCCCCCTGGATTTTTCGGAGTAATTGGTTTAGCAACTACTTTTTTAGCAGCTTTTTTTGGAGTAATTGGTTTAGCAACTACTTTTTTAGCAGCTTTTTTTGGAGTAATTGGTTTAGCAACTACTTTTTTAGCAGCATCTATTGCCTTTTGCATAAGTGATTTTTTCTGAGCCATTAAAAACTTCCTATATTTAAATATATAACAACCGCGGTACTTTACACTTTTTAAGCTTCAATGAAAACCCTTTAGAATAATTTTTGCGCGATTAAGGTGTTTTCCATAAGTGTTGCAACAGTCATTGGCCCAACACCGCCTGGGACAGGGGTAATAAAAGCCGCTCTTTCTTTAGCAATATCAAATTCAATATCACCAACAATTTTATTATTATTTAACCGTGTGATTCCAATATCAATAACAATTGCACCATGTTTAATCCAGTTTCCTTTGATGAAATTAGGCTCACCAATAGCAGATACAATAATATCAGCTTGTGAAATTTTCTCCTGGAGATTTTTAGTTTTAGAATGACATATTGTTACCGTGCATTTTGCTAGCAATAGCTCTAAAAACATCGGTCTACCTACATGATTTGATTGCCCAATCACTACCGCATCGAGCCCTTCTAGCTTTATTTTAAGAGTATTAAGCATTTTAATAACGCCGTACGGAGTGCAAGATCTAAGAATCGGTGTTTTTATCGCTAATAATCCAATGTTATGAGGGGTGAAGCCATCAACATCTTTTTTTGGGGAAATTGCCTCAATTATTACCTCTTCATTGATATGGGCAGGCAATGGGGATTGAACTAAAATGCCATCAATCTTATTATCTTGATTACAGGCAATAATTAGCTTTAATAATTCTTTTTGTGTAACGCTATCTTTTAAATTGTGCGCAATAGATTTAATACCAGTTTTTTCACAAGCTATTATTTTTCTATCAACATAAATTTTAGATGCAGGATTTTCGCCTATTAAAATAACTGCAAGTGTTGGGGCCCTATGGCCTTCTTTCTCGCGAGTTATAATTTCTTGTTTTATATTGTCAAGAAGTTCGCTTGCAATACTTTTCCCATCAATAATTTTTGCGGACATTGAATTGAATTTGAATTGAATAAAACAAATATTCTAGCAGAATGTTTATAAAAAACATTAATAAACTTGCCAAGGTATAATATAAGAATAGTAAATCATGTTTGACCAAAAGCAGTAATTAAGCTATATTTGCGCGTTCGGGGTGTAGCGTAGCCTGGTAGCGCGCCTGCTTTGGGAGCAGGATGTCGGGAGTTCGAATCTCTCCACCCCGACCAATATACTAAATAAAGGTAAGCCCGAGATACGCTTTATTTGATTAGTTAGCTGCCCGTAGCTCAACCGGATAGAGCACCAGTTTTCTAAACTGGGGGTTACAGGTTCGATTCCTGTCGGGCAGGCCAATTTAATATGGTGGCTGTAGCTCAGTTGGTAGAGCCCTGGATTGTGATTCCAGTTGTCGTGGGTTCGAGCCCCATCAGCCACCCCATTTTTATACTCTCTATAATCATTTGTGTTTACAATCATCATCCCATGATTTGCGGATACTAAAACAAAGGCATTTGGTTTTTTTATATTTTTTAATTATGTTCCTTATAATAATTAAGATAATATTAGATTGGACTGTTAATTATTTTAATAGCTTTTTCTATACTTACATAATAAAAGATAAAAATTCTACTGATGATCTCATTTACCTATTTTATTCAGATACCCCAAAATGTTATTGCTGAAATCAGGCAGTTACTAGATAATTCTGAGGTATGAAAGATGATCAACTACTTAGATATAGTCGCCATATTCTTTTGCCTGAAATTGAATATGCTGGACAAGAAAAATTACTTAATAGCCATTGCCTAATTATTGGAGCAGGCGGCTTAGGATCTCCAGCATCAATTTATCTTGCATCATCAGGAATAGGCAAGATTACAATTTGTGATTTTGATGATGTAGATATTTCTAATCTCCAAAGACAAATACTTCATAGCGATCAATCTATTGGAACAAATAAAGCCCTTTCAGCGAGTAAATTTTTAAATAAAGTTAATTCAGAAATAATTATTACCCCAATTGAAAAAAAACTTAATATTGATGAAATGACAGATATAGCAAAAGATGTCGATGTAATAATTGATTGCTCTGATAATTTTGAAACACGTTACGCTTTAAATAAAATTGCATTTCATCTTAATAAGCCACTTGTGTCTGGCGCAGCAATTAAATTCGATGGCCAGATTAGCGTATTTGATTTTAGAAATGCTACTAGCCCTTGTTATGAATGTTTATTTCCAGATTCAAAAACTGAAGCAGAATTAAGGTGTGCTGATCATGGAGTTTTTTCACCTCTAGTTGGAATGATTGGTTCAACTCAGGCTGCAGAAGCCATAAAAATTATTTTAAATGTTGGCAATTCATTAATGGGTAGATTATTACTTCTTAATTCAAAAGATATGACATGGAAAACTATAAAAATAGTAAAAGATAAAAGTTGTAAGATATGTTCCATTTAAATAAATTCTAGGGTCAGAGTATATTCTGGCATGCTAGAATTCATTATTATTCAAGACAAAAAAATATGACACAAGAGCTATTAAAATCTTTTAATCCCAAAGAAATAGAGGAAAAATGGTACAAATTCTGGGAGTCCGAAGGCTACTATGGAATAGGTAAAGATTTAAATAATCCTAGAAGTTTTTCAATATTGTTACCTCCACCAAATGTCACCGGTACGTTACACATGGGACATGGTTTTAATCAAACATTAATGGATACATTATCTCGTTACCATCGTATGAGTGGGGCTAATACTTTATGGCAACCTGGAACAGATCATGCAGGTATTGCCACTCAAATTGTTGTTGAAAGACAATTAGATCAAGAAGGCATCTCTAGGCATGAATTGGGGCGTGAAGAATTTATAAAAAAAGTGTGGGATTGGAAGGCATTTTCAGGCGGGAAAATAACACAACAAATGCGAAGGCTAGGGACATCGCCTGATTGGTCTCGTGAGCGTTTCACTATGGATGAAGGATTATCAAAAACTGTAACTGAAGTGTTCGTTAAGCTTTATCGAGAAGGATTGATTTATCGAGGAAAAAGATTAGTAAATTGGGATGTAAAGCTTCAAACTGCTGTATCTGATTTAGAAGTAGTTCAAGAAGAAGAGAATGGCTCTTTGTGGCATATTAATTACCCTCTTGTGGGGGATGATAATACTTTTCTGACGGTGGCTACTACTAGGCCAGAAACCATGCTTGGAGATGTTGCATTAATGGTGCATCCAGATGATAAGAGGTATAAAAAATATATTGGTAAGTTTGCTTTATTGCCATTATTGGAAAGAGAAATTCCAATTATTGCGGATGAATATGTTGATTCAAGTTTTGGTACTGGAGTAGTAAAGGTAACCCCAGCGCATGATTTTAATGATTATGCAGTTGGCCAAAGACACAAGCTACCAATGATAAATATTTTAACTCTTGATGGTTTAATTAATGAGAATGGGACAGATGAGTATGAAGGCTTAGAAAGATTTGAAGCAAGAAAAAAAATTGTAAGTGATCTTGAAAGTAAGTCTCTATTAAATAAAGTTGAAAATTATATTGTAAAGATTCCAAGAGGCGATAGAACTGGAACAGTCATAGAGCCAATGCTTACTGATCAATGGTTCGTTGCTATGACAAAGAAAAGTGATGATGGTAAGAGCATTTCGGAGAAAGCATTAGATGTTGTTAAAAGTAAAGATATTAAGTTTTATCCTGAAAATTGGGTAAATACTTATAACCAATGGCTTAATAATATTCAAGATTGGTGTATATCTAGACAGTTATGGTGGGGACATCAGATCCCAGCTTGGTATGGTGACAATAATAGAATCTATGTAGCACATACTCATGATGAAGCAAAAAGATTAGCAAAAGAGGATGGCTATGAGGGGGATTTAAAAAGAGACGACGATGTTTTGGATACTTGGTTTTCATCAGCTTTATGGCCTTTTTCAACGCTAGATTGGACCCCAGAATATCCCTCAAAGAGCAATGATGCCCTTGATTTATATTTACCTTCTTCCGTGTTAGTTACTGGTTTTGATATTATTTTCTTTTGGGTTGCAAGAATGGTAATGATGACTAAGCACATTACTGGAAAAATACCTTTTAAGCATGTTTATATTCATGGATTGATTAGAGATGCTGAAGGTCAGAAAATGAGTAAGTCAAAAGGAAATGTTTTGGACCCAATTGATTTAATAGATGGAATTTCAATTGAAGAATTATTAAAGAAGAGAGCTGACGGGTTAATGAATCCAAAACAAGCCGAGGCCATTATTAAGAAAACTAAAAAAGAGTTTCCAGAAGGGATCGCTTCCTATGGAACAGATGCATTAAGATTTACATTTGCAAGTCTCGCAAGCCCAGGAAGAGATATAAAATTTGATCTGCAAAGATGTGAGGGATACAGAAACTTTTGTAACAAACTATGGAATGCAACACGTTTTGTTCTAATGAACTGTGAGGGGAAAGATAATGGTTTTGATGAATGTGTTGAAGGGTATTTAGATTTTTCAAAAGCAGATAGATGGATTGTCAGTATTTTTAATAAAAAAATTAAAAATATTGAAAATAATTTTAAAGACTATCGATTCGATTTGCTTTCATTAGAAATATATCAATTTGTTTGGGATGAATATTGTGATTGGTATTTAGAGATAGCAAAAGCTCAATTACAAAATGGAAATGAATCACAGCAAAGAGCAACGAAAAGGACTTTAATTAGTATCTTAGAAATGATTCTCAGAATGAGCCATCCAGTGATGCCATTTATCACTGAGGAAATATGGCAAACTATTGCCCCTATGGCTAAGAAAGAAGGGGCTTCAATTATGATGCAGCCTTACCCGACTTTTCAAGAAAATAAAGTTGATGAAGCATCAATTGAATGGATGGAAATATTAAAAAAAATGGTTATTCAATGCCGAAGCTTAAGAGGGGAAATGGGGGTTTCACCTGCAGAAAGAATTTCATTAGCCATTACGGGAGATAAAGATATTTTGACTGGATATGAAATCTATCTAAAAGGACTTGCCAAGGTAAATGAAGTCGAATATATGAACGAACTAGTTGATAAAGATGCTCCAGTGGCTATTGTTGATAACTTTAAACTAATGTTAAATATTAAAATTGACAAAAAATTGGAGTTAGCTCGATTGGAAAAAGAAATTGATCGATTGGAGGCAGAAATTCATAAAGCAAGTGGAAAATTAGAGAATAAGAATTTTATTAATAAGGCACCTGAAGAAGTAATCAGCCAAGAGAAAGAAAGATTATTAGAATTTACTCAGTTAAATGAGAAAGTAAAAGCACAATTAGTAAAACTTAAAACTTAATTTTTTTTGATATAAAAGGTAGTTATTTCATTTTCTATTTCATAGGAAATTAAATCATGACCAGTATTTTTACAAAAAGCTTCAAAATCTTTTTTTGCACTTTTATCTGTTGTTTTTATTCTTAATATTTGATTGATTTTAAGCGCATTAAGTCCTTTCTTACACTTAAGAATAGGCATTGGGCATTTCAGCCCAATGGCATCTATTTCATCATCATATTCAGGCATAATTTATTTACTAAATGGTTCTACATCTCCAGGAGCTCTGAGCATTTTATCAACTTCACCTAAATGAAGTTCTTCAATATAAATCATTTCTCTAGCATATTCTTCGAGCATAATAGAGCTATCACCAACTAGTTTTAACAAATCCTTATAGCAATCAAGAGATGCTTTCTCATGCTCTAAAGATTCTCGTAGTATGTTACCAATATCATGAGTATTAGTTTCTAAAAGTGGGCCAATAGCAAGTGATGGGTGGCCTCCTAAATTAGTAATTAATTCACCAGCTTTATTTGCATGGTCTAATGATTCAGTTGCTTGCCCTCTCAACCAACTAATAATAGGGATACGGCTATATCCATATACCATCAAAGCATAATGGGTATAACGCACAACCCCAGCAAGTTCCATTTCTAAAATCTTATTTAATGATGTAATAACCTTTTGATTATCAGCCATAACTTATCCCCTTATTTATCGATTTCAAGCGTTAAATTAACACAGGTTAAAAAATGATGTGTTAATACGAATGATTTGTATTCTGAATCAAACTTTAGATAAGTGAAATAAATAATGAAAAGATCAGCATAGCTGCCATAAGACGAATTGACCAAAGCGTACACTTCATGCCTTGTACTCTTTTTATTTTATCAATGCCAGGTATTGCAAATGATTTAGCATGTAAAAACCGACCAACAAATAATAAGCCACCTAGTATGAAAACTATTAATGGATGGATTTTATTAATCTCAAGACAGCTTAATAAAATTAAACCAAAAGGAACATATTCAATAAAATTTGCTTGAGCTCGAATGGCTTGTTCAAGATCTTTATGATTTTTATGACCAAGAGATACTTTATGAAACCTTCTTAATTTAATAACGTTTGTAGATAATTTAATGTAAATAAAGGCCAGAAGTGAGGCATAAAGTGCAGTTATTTGTAGCATTTATTTTCCTTATGAATAATTCATCTTACCAATTATAGCCGCTCCTATTACACCTGCAGAATCTCCAAGTGTATTTTTAAAAATTGGGGTATCTGGCTCATCACAAAATACATTTTTGTATACTTTTTTTAATCCTTTTTCATAAAGCCCATCATGATTTGATAATCCTCCTCCTAATACAATTACATCAGGATCGATAGTATTTATTATATTTGCTAATGATAATCCATAGAATTCATAGAATTCATTTAAAATTTCTTTTTCTTCTTTATTATAAATTGACTGTTTTAAAAAACTTTCAGCTGATATTGATTTATTTAATCTTTTTTTTATATTTTCTTCTAGTCCGTTTCCAGAAATATAAGTACTTACACAACCTTTTTTCTTGCAAAAACATTTAGGCCCATTTGGATTAATGACGCTATGCCCCCATTCGCCACTTAATCTTTGAGGCCCAATTCTAAGCTTATTGTTATAAACGATTCCCCCACCACATCCTGTTCCCATAATTACACCAAAAACTAAAGGAAAATTTTTACCTGCGCCTATATTGGCTTCAGCTAGAGCGAAACAATTAGCATCATTTTCAATGACTATTGACCGTTTTAGTTTTTTTTCTATTAATTTATCGATTGGTAATCCATTTTGACAGTGAATAGTTGAGTTTCTTAATAAACCAGTATTTTTTGAAATTGATCCTGGGGTACCTATACCAAGAGTATGTGTTTTATTCTTAATATTAACTACAGCTTTTAAATATATTTTTTCAATTTGATTGATAACATGTATCGAGCCATTATTGCTTTCTGTAGGAACACGTTCACGAAATAGTATATTTAGTTTTGAATCAAGAACAACTGATTCAATTTTTGTGCCTCCCAAATCGATACCTATATGTAATTTATTCATTGGTTATAATGATAACTTAATAATTTGACATCAAAAATACTTTAAGCACACTCATAATTTAATAATTAATTTGACATAACATGACTTTGGATTTTATAAAATGCGAAGATTACCTATATTAATTCTTAAATTTTGTGAGCGAGAAGGGCCTGGGTACCTTTCAGATTTTCTTAAGGAACAATCATTGCCATTTGCTGTAAAGATGATTAATCGTTCATTAGATGTTCCTAAATCAATAAAAAAATTTAGTGGTTTAGTTGGGTCAATAG
>Ga0315334_10002821_pt1 | contig 10851 bp, 9 predicted proteins | sample M150034915metaG_FD_205555 | JGI IMG/M metagenome (GOLD analysis project Ga0315334, IMG submission 205555) | Ammonia-oxidizing marine archaeal communities from Monterey Bay, California, United States - M1 500m 34915 | ecosystem: Environmental > Aquatic > Marine > Intertidal zone | place: USA... | reverse complement strand
TCAATGTACCAACGTGCACCATTGGCATTATGGATATCGATGGTTTCCGTGTGGCTGTTGGCGTTGCCCGTATATTTAGTCAAAATCGAATTAACACCGCGAGAAGTTGTTATGTTGCCTGCTGTTGTTTTCATCATCTTCGCTTGGCCGACACGCATCCTGCTGGGCTGGGCCTACGCTCGTGCCCACCGCCGTGAAACGCCGCGTCTGCGATTGACGATCTGGTTAGGCCGCCTGACCCTCATACCCATCGTGTTTGCTTATGGTTCGATAGTGCTCGCTTCGCGGTATACATCTTGGTATGGTGAATGGAGTTTGCTGGAGCAACATGCTTTGCTTATCCCAATTCCATTCTTTAGCTTCTAAATTACAGCAAACAATCACCCAATAATTTTTGGTAGCGAGGGACAATATGCCAAATACGCCAAATGAAAATGATGCGGTAAACCTAAATCCACCATTGGAAGCGAATACCGCTAATCCATATTTAACTCCCCAAGCTGAACAAATAACTCCTATGCAGTCGCAATATGGACAAGACATGCAAGGGGACGCCACCGGCGGACTCATTCCCTACAAAAACAAATATGCACTTATCGCATATTACCTTGGCGTCTTCTCCTTCTTCATTCCTTTTTCTGGCATCGCAAGTATTATCCTCGGGGTCAAAGGGCTGCAAGCTCGTAAACGGAATCCTGTTATTAAAGGTTCAGCGCATGCGATTGTAGGAATTGTCGCTGGCGTCTGCACAATCATCTTTCACATCTGTGCAGTCGGGGCAATAGTTGTTGGCGTTATGAATTCGTAGTCATTGCGTAACTTCCAGCTAATGATCGGCGGCTATGCATGATGGCGATTGCCCACAACGGCAATGAACATCAACATCCACAAAATCAATAGCGGAAACGCAATCGCGTTGAAAATAAATACCGTTTCGAATCCAACATACACTCCGCCTTGCAGCGCCGCTTGGCAACTCCAATAGCACGCTAAATAGGAAATTGTGAACAATACAAAATCGATCAGGCCTAAGACCCAAAACCACCATATTTTTTGAGGCCGGCCATGATAGATCGTCGCGCAGCAGATCCAAGCGAATTGCATCAACGTATAGCCGCAGGCGCCACAAGTTGTGGTCATGACAATCCAACGTGATTCCTGCAATAAGTATTCCGTGGCGTCGCCTGTGGTAACTGCAAGATGCGCAGTTTGAATAAATTCAGAAACCAGAGCAAATTCAGCCCACTGCTCGGGAATCATCGCTGAAATCGTAAACACCAGTGCTGCCAGCGACCAATAATACGGCCAGCGAATACCATTGACTCGCCTGCGATAGGCATGACGAAAATAACAAACAATAGCGATGGCCGCAGCAAGATTGGCAATCGCGGTGCATTGCCACACGAGCCAACCGAGCCGCCAAGACAAAACGTTGTTGCTGACGTAATAAGCGCGATCTAATATAGGCAGTTGCACATCAAGCCCGGGCTGCAACACACCGAGCGCGGTGATCACCCCTAAAACGTGTAGGCCGGCTGAAACCAGTAACGTGTAAACGACCCAACGATAATACCGTGTAGACTTTCGAGATAACGTTCTGGTGGGATAATTCATTGGCAGACTTTCGGTTTTATTGGTTCTTTGTATCATCAATTCAAACCGCAGCACACTATAAAGCTTAACTGCTTACAGGAAACGAAAAGTAGGCAAAATCCCTTTCGACGTATCGATTTTATGGAACAAACTGTACGCTAATACGTAACAACTCTTATATAATGAAGCTGTACTTACAAACAGAGAAAAAGAATCACTGCTAGCGTATCATGACCACTGCTGACTCCGAAAATCTGCATTCCGCCTCTCTCATCGGGCTAACTCTGGGCGACTATCAGATCCTCAGACGCCTCGGACATGGTGGGATGAGTGTTGTTTATTTGGCCGAACAACAATCGCTGAAACGACGAGTTGCCTTTAAGGTACTCAAAAGTAATCTCGCTGAACAAGAATCCTATGTGCGTAGATTTCACACGGAAGCCCAAGCTGCAGCGTCTCTGGTCCACGCAAATATCGTTCAAATATATGAAGTCGGTAATATCCAAGGGATTCACTTTATCGCCCAAGAATATGTTGCTGGGCAAAACCTCGCTCAATTCATGCAGCGTAACGGAAATGTCTCAAGTGGCTTAGGCGTCAATATTCTGCAACAGGTTGCCGCGGCCCTTAATCGAGCGGGCAAGCATGGGATTATCCATCGCGACATCAAACCCGAAAACATTATGCTCGCCCCAACCGGTGAAGTCAAAGTTGCTGATTTTGGATTAGCTCGAGTTGTCGATCAAGCTGACGGTGTACAAACCACACAGATTGGTATCACGATGGGGACGCCCCTGTACATGAGCCCAGAACAAGCGGAAGGCAAAGCGGTCGATCCTCGCAGTGATATGTATTCGTTAGGGGTAACAGCCTATCACATGCTAACTGGAAACCCTCCGTTTCGAGGTGAGACTGCTTTGAGTGTTGCCGTTCAACACCTCAAACGCGAACCGGTGGCGATTCAAGAACATCGCAGTGATCTTTCCGCAGCGTTTAGCTCGATCATCATGAAGTTGTTAGCCAAAGATCCCACTGACCGTTTTCAAAAAGCAACCGACTTACAAGAATCGCTGCGAAAACTGCCGGCCGCCGATATGGACAATAGCTGGCCGGATGATCTCGACCGCTGGGATTGGGAAAACATGTCGTTGGCAAACTCTCGAGTCCAAGCAACGCAACAACTTGACGCCCTAATGAAAACTCACACGCGGCAAGCTGGGAAGTTTGCCTTGAATCGCTTGTGGGTGCTTGCAACGGTCATGTTCTTTGTCGGTGGCATGGTACTGGCCAGCATGCGATACCAAGAAACACCACTGGACGTACCCATTGTGCCGACAAACACCATCGAGAAATATGACACGGTTGAGCAACAGTATTATTACGCGTCGATCCTCAACACCGATGAAGGATACAAATGTGTTGAAGAGTATTTCCCGCCGACGGATTCCCCCAACAACAATTACTACACTTTACGCGCGCATCAAAGGCTAGGTGATTTATATTTGGTCGCCGCAGATTTCGAACTCGCCGAATCCTATTATCTAGAACTTGTTCTCTTGGGACCTGAAGAACGACATTTCCGCGGATTTGGTTTAGCGGGATTAGCAAATATTTATCATCGCCAGAACGATCCTAAAAAGGTTGTCCAAGAACTCGTATCGCTCAGTGAGATCATTGATCAAATCGATCTTAAAGTTCAAATGGAAATCATCGATCGCCTCGATGAGGATCTTCGTAAGACCTTTGAAGAGCAGCGTGCCGTCGCAACGTATCAATAAACAGGTGTTCAGGTTTGAATCTGCAACAACTGATTCAAACTACCCGACTGAAAGCCCCGCAAGTCAATTGTGACAACGGCAAATCCCAGTGAGCGAAGTTTTGCATCGACCTTTTGCCGCATAGCAGCGCTCGTCAAATCAGCAATCTGCTTAGCGTTTACTTCTATGCTCGCTAAATCATTGCGATGATAACGAACACGCACGTCGGTAAATCCACGACCTCGGAGAAAACATTCTGCCGCGTCCACCATTGCGAGGCGCTCCGGTGTGACCGTCTCTCCATACGCAATGCGACTGGATAGACAGGGGCTCGCCGGACGATCCCAAACTGGTAAGTCCCAGAACTTAGCGATATCGCGGACCGTTGATTTATCAAACCGACAATCCGCCAATGGAGTCACGACTTGATGCTCAACTCCTGCTGCTAGTCCTGGTCGATAATCACCCAGATCGTCTAGGTTCGTCCCGCTTAACAGCACGCATCCTGCCGCCGAGGCCGCCAAGGACTGTAACTTTTGATAGAGTTCGGTTTTACAGTGATAACACCTGTCGCCAGCGTTTCGTAAATAATCTGGATTTTCGAATTCCGCTGTTTCAATAACTTGATGTCGGATACCAATTAACTTTGCTGTTTGTTGAGCCAATTGCAATTCGCCGCTGGCCAGACTCGCACTTTGTGCGGTAACGGCAAGCGCCCGGTCGCCCACTGCGAGAAAAGCTGCTTTGGCCACCACGCCACTGTCAACTCCAGCAGACAAAGCAACCGCGCAGGATTCAAATTGAGAAATGAATCGGACTAGGGTTTGAGCTTGTTTGGAGATTCGAGCAATCGAAATGGAGTCAATTTGGGTCGCTGCAAGAGACATAGGAATCCCCGATCATAAAAAAGCCTCCGCCGCAATGCCGTGGTAGTGAGTTTTGTGAGAGCCCGCAAATTTAAGGTGGGGACTTGGAAAACAGGACGTGTGATCCGCAATCTAGCAATAGCAAGTATTACCAAATCGTGGCATGACTCGTGGCTGTCATCAAAAACCAGTCCCCTGCGGTTCTCATATCGGCTCCCCAAAAAATCAGCACTAGCCCACAAACATGGAAGAGGCTACCCGCAACTTTAGCACTGCAGCTAGGGAATTGCAAACCGATTGATGGTATTGGAGTTTTAACAGACGGCCACAGAGAAGCCTGCGCTGCCTACCCCTTCCTGAGTTCACGCAGAGCGGCGATACGATCTTTGATGGTGGGCTCGAGAATCTTGATGTTGCGCTCAATAGAAATGACGACGGTCTTTTCTCGTAAGCCATCAGCGCCATGCGCGACCAATGGAAATACCTTGCGACGATCAGGCAAGTCCATGCGAATCGTAAAACTACCATCTTTGGCCAGCTTCACTGGTTCGCCGGCCATCGAAACTGCGGCATCCGGCTCAGCGTTGCCATAAACGATCAATTCGGAATCGACTTCAAAGTGCAATTTCGACTCGTCTTCGTCTTGCCCAGACAAACCATGCTTCATCACAACCGACTTGCTCATCGGACGTTGCAATCGCTGTTCAAACAAATCCTTAAGGTCTTGGTTACCTTGCCCGTCAGCATCTCCACCACTGAGAGCAAAAATGCGTTTGTAGTCCTTCGCAATTTCATCCCAATTCATGTCAGTTGCATCACAGGACCCTGGAGTCGGTGGAGTTACGGCATTACTGCGGCACAACGGGTGGAATTCCCCAGTGTCCGCCAAATAGCCAATCTCAACTTGGTAAGGAGTTGGCGTTTGATCGACATCGACATACCAATTCGTCACGCCGCCATGAATTTCAATATCTCGCAGGACACGAGTTCCATGTACCTGTTGTGAGTCGTTCTGCACTTCGTACAAACGAATGATCGGCCGAGCCGTATGCCAATGGTGTGCTAAGGCGGCTTGGGCCCGAGCCACGCTTTTCGATTTAATCTCCCAGCATACCTGAATCCAATAGGAATCTCTCACCAAAACGACAACACGATCGCGAGTTAACCGTTTACTTGTACCATTGCGACTAAATGCTGGACCGTTGGACAAATCCTTCAAACATTTTTTTTCCGCTGTGTCCATTACCAAAGCTCGAATTGGTATCGCTGTTATTCTTGGCAATGGAGTTGCGTTTGCTTTCGCCCTCCTCGCAGTAGAACGTTTATTCTTGTTTCGCGCCTTGGATCGAGTCTTGGATCGAGTCTTGGCCGCTTTGAGAGCCCGCAATTTATTGACTAAAGCGGTGACCAACTCCGTTTTACGCATCGACGCATAACCCGTGATGCCTAAGTCTTTTGCTTTTTGACCTAGTTCTTTTACCGTCTTTGATTTTAGTTCTGTGCGAGACATGAATTTGTTATTCCTTCATAATGATATTCTGTCGTTCACTAGCGGAGGCTCTAGTATCAAGAGAATAAAGCGGTGGGCACAACCTGTGTTTCGAGGCGGGAAGGTAGTAAGGATTATCACTGGTGGGGTGTCTCTGTTTGCGTAAACTTGCGGTCCAAAGTGACAACAAGATTTTGCCCCGCACGTCACGACACAAGACGTACGACTATTCATCCATGAGAATATGCAATAGATGATCGTGGACCACCAATCGCGTGCAGACACAACCAACGAACCAAAATACCGTTCCATCAGAATTGGTCTCGTTGCAAGCTTTCAACAAAACAGCTAATCAACGATTTTCATCATGACTTGCACGTCAAAGAACTTGTCTACCTTGAGAGTTTGATTATTCAACCAAACTCAACTGCATTTTAATGTAATGGAAGCCTCGAAAATTGGCAACTTGCTATCCCCCCAATGGGGTGATTTTCTGCCCTTGAACTAGCGACTGAGCCTGCTCCAAAAACCAGCAATTTACCAGCGAAGTTATTTAATTGGAAAAATATTGGGCATTCTGGACAGGCATTCGTCAACGCCGGACAACGAACAGTTACTGTTACTTGATTTCGCTAAAATCACCGAGCAAACAAACTGTAGAAAACATCTATTTTATCGGGCCCACCTTAGTTGACCTGTGAGGTGATTAATTATAAATTAACCGGCTTTAAGGAATGTAATATCCGTAACTAGATTATTTTTAACGATATCGTAGCTTGCGAATTAACACTTGTTTCTTCGCTAACGAACGCTATTTTGTCGTTTATAGATACACCAACAGTGACGCACTAAATCGGTGAATCACGAAACAACGGTGATAAACGGAAATAAGTCCCGTGACGGATCCAAAACATCCCATAAAGAAACCAGAATACCCTACGACTCCTCGGCGATCGTCCATAGCGGAAGCCTACACGTGGGTGTCACGAATTATGAGTTGTTCCATTACGATGGTCCTGCCAGGAATTGCGGGTCATTACTTAGACGCTCATTTTGAGACATCCATGTGGGAAATTAGCGGTTGGATAATTGGTCCCGTATTGGGGTTTTGCCAGTTGTTAGCAATCACTAAGGAGTCGAACCAAAAACAAGACACTCAGCAATCAACAAAACGGGAGCTCGACGAGTAATGAGCGACCAAGTTGATACTGAGAATAATGACCAAACCGCTGTGACTACCGAATCGGTTGCCACAACAAGGCTTAAACCTTGGAAAGCGTTTTTAATCATTACGCTTGTTCTAGGTGGGGTATTTCCGTTGATCGCGTGGATTGGGTACAAACAATACCAACAAACTGGGTTTAATGCGGTGTTAATCGCGGCCCTGCTTTGCTGGGTCGGATCCATCCTAGGAATCATTCCTTCCATCCTAGCGCGAGACTCGGAACAACCAGAACAAGGAGTCAACGCAGTATTGATGGGGATGCTGGTTAGAATGAGCATTCCCTTAGGTGGCGGATTTATTCTCCACCAGTCAGTCGAGAAACTCGCTGACGCCAAAATACTGATGTTTACTCTGATTTATTACTTGATCGCCTTGATCGTCGATACCATACTCGCACTAAAACTTGTACGAGTAAAAAATCCCAATCAAGCCCAATAAATCCAAATCAAGCCACACATTTCTCACGAACTTCAAACAACAAAAGCACAGCAATAAAGGCAAGCAGCTCAGATGGCCAACCCGATACTGCATATTAAGGACGCTTACTTTTTTGAAGTTCCCAAATTCCTGCTACCATCCAACAAGACATTACCATCGGAATTCCCCAATGTCTGGCTGAAGCTCGATCCCGATGTACAACGCATCGAAGCGTTAGAAATGGCAATGGCAAGCAACAATAATCTTGTACCGGGGTTATCTGCTGAACAGTCCGTCCAAAAATGGGAATCTTGGAGTCATCAAGACGGCAACCATGGAGCGCCCTACGATGTGTTCTTTGCAGCCAAAGAACATGGTAGTATTCCGCAAATAGACCATATGCAAGCGGAACAAAAAGCGATCGCTCGAGCAGATAATTTCGCGCAACAATGGAAACAAGACGGACGCCTAGAATGGTACAACCATCACATCAGTGGCAAAATCATAATCCCACAACCATTTGCTGAACTACGAAACCTCCATGAAGCCGAATCTGGCTTCGCCATTTCCAAATTCATGGTAATTGAGTTAGCGGTTGCGATCATCATTTTTGTGCTCTTTTCACGACTGGCTAAGAAAATATCAACCGGCGAGCCCGTTCGTGGGCGATTTGCCAATTTCCTCGAGACATTCCTGATTTTTGTTCGCGATGAAATCTCCCGTCCTTCTATAGGAAGCGATGCTGATTTTCACCACGGCCACGACGACGATCATCACGATGGTGACGCACCATTAACCTATAAGAAAGCAGATTCGCTAACACCAATTTTCTGGACAATGTTTCTGTTTATTACTGGCTGCAACCTGTTTGGCTTAGTACCGTGGGCAGGATCACCAACCGCCGTGCTTGGTGTCACTTTTGCGCTAGCAATTGCAGTATTTCTGACCTCCTTGATCGCGGGTTCCATTATGCATGGCCCAGTCGGTTTTTGGATTGCACAGTTGCCTAGCATGGAATTGAGCTTCAGCATCGGTCTCTTCATTAAACCGATGCTGTGGATTATCGAAATCATCGGGCTATTTATTAAACATGGAGTATTAGCAGTACGTCTGTTGGCCAACATGGTAGCTGGTCATATTGTGCTGTTGTCGATCATGGGCATGGCTACCCTAGCAGCTGGGAATCTGTTCTTCTTGATTGCACCCGTTACCATTATTGGCGCAGTATGCATTGGTTTGCTCGAACTATTTGTTGCCTTCCTACAAGCGTACGTTTTTACATTGCTGTCGGCACTGTTTATTGGCGCCGCAATGCATCACCATTAAGGCATCAGCATGTCGACAAAACCAATTATCACTTTATATTAGAATCAAATAAGACTTAATCAAAATCAACTACTCTCAGCAATCAATGCCAAAACAGTAGATTCAAAATTGAGGAAATCACGTGGACACGATGAAGTTACAACGCTGGCAAGTATGGAGCCTCGCACTTTGTGCCGGACTCACTCTTTCTTTATTCACAGTTGCAAACACCCTGCAAGCAGCAATACATGACGAAGACGAACATACCACACAAGAATCACATGGGCCTGATGAGCATACAGATCAAGACCACAGCCATGAGAACGCCGCTGCTCACACTGCCCATGCACCTCATGACAATTCTCATAGCAATGCATCGCCTAACCTAGTTAAAGCCGAAGAATTCAAAAAAGACATCGCGATTTATACGCTCGTTGTCTTCATTCTAATGATAGTGCTACTTAGAATCGTGGCCTGGAAGCCAATTATTGCCGGCCTCGATGCCCGTGAACAAAAAATAATCGGCGCTATCGAAGACGCGCGTAAAAGTGCAGACGAAGCCCAACTCCGACTCGAAGAATACGAAGCACGATTGGCCGCTGCCGCGCAAGAAGCTAATGAGATTGTTGCCGAGGGTCGACGCGATGCTGAAGCAACTAAAGATCGCATTGTTGCCGAAGCGTCAGAAGCTGCTAAAGCTGAACAAGCCCGTGCTATTAACGAAATTGAACTCGCGAAAAACGCCGCTCTACAAGCTGTCGCTGAACAGTCTGCTGACATGGCAGTTGCACTTGCCGAGAAAATCGTTGGTCGCCAACTAAATCCAGAAGATCACAGCAAGCTAGTACGAGAATCTCTTGATAGCCTGTCGGAAAACTAATCATGACTGAAATCGAACCTCCAAAACAAACGACTGTACTCGATTCGGAGCAAAAACCAATCGGGGAAGTCTACGCCGCTTCGCTACTTGCTGCGACTCAGCAAGCAGGTTGTACCGCGGACGTCATGGAAGAGTTTGAATCCTTTGTATCCGATGTACTCAACAAATTACCACAACTCGATGCGTTGCTAAGCTCACCACGAGTTGCTCACAGCGATAAAGTTGTGATGCTTGATAAAACCCTAACCGGAAAAGCCTCGGACCTGTTCTTGAACTTCCTCAAGGTCGTTTCACAACATGGTCGTCTCGATTGCCTCCGCGTGATCCAAGCCTGTCTCAAGGAACAATACTCCCAACACCAAGGACGCCTTGAGGTTTTAGTAACTACTGCAACTCGCTTAGACGAACCCGCTGTCGCCACGATGCAAGAGAAACTCAACGTAGCATTCGATGCGACCGTGGATTTAGTACTAAATGTTGACTCGGCGCTCGTCGGCGGGACGGTCATCCGCATTGGAGATACGGTCTACGATGGCAGCGTGGCCAACCGACTCGAACGGATTAGGACAATAGCACGAGAAAACACTATTCGAGAAATTCGTTTGTCAACAGACCGTTTTGTCAACAGTCCCAATGAGGGTTGAGTACAAACAGTTCTGTAACTGACTTTTTGAACCACTATTTAAAATCAAAATTAACTATACGTACTACGTAAGGAAAACGCATGAAATTCAACGCTGACGAAATCGCGTCCGTCTTGAAACAGGAAATCGAACAGTATGACAGCCAACTCGATGTACGAGAGGTTGGCACGGTACTGGAAGTCGGTGACGGAATTGCACGAGTCTACGGACTTGCAGGTGTTCGTGCGGGTGAAATGGTTGAATTCCCTGGGGGAATTACCGGCCTCGCTTTCAATCTCGAAGAAAACAGTGTCGGGATTATTATTCTCGGTGACTATCTTGGAATTAAAGAAGGTGACGAAGTCCGTGCACTTGGCACGCTGCTATCAGTACCTGTTGGAGATGCCGTCGTGGGTCGTGTGTTAGATCCACTTGGTAACCCGCTCGATGGTAAAGGACCGGTCAATTCAACGGAATCTCGAGTGGTAGAAGCAACCGCACCTGGTATCGCTGGTCGCCAACCTATTAACGAACCTCTACAAACCGGTATCAAAGCAGTCGATGCAATGACACCGATTGGCCGCGGTCAGCGCGAGCTAATTATTGGAGACCGAAAAACTGGTAAAACAGCAGTCGCCATCGACACGATTCTCAACCAAAAAGGCTTAGGCGTAAAATGCTTTTACGTAGCAATCG
>Ga0315334_10002820_pt1 | contig 10853 bp, 10 predicted proteins | sample M150034915metaG_FD_205555 | JGI IMG/M metagenome (GOLD analysis project Ga0315334, IMG submission 205555) | Ammonia-oxidizing marine archaeal communities from Monterey Bay, California, United States - M1 500m 34915 | ecosystem: Environmental > Aquatic > Marine > Intertidal zone | place: USA... | reverse complement strand
TATTGAAGTTTTGAGGTGTTAATATTCGTTTAAATAAAACTACTTTTAAGTCGGCGGTAATGAAATGAATTATTTGAAAACCATCGGATTTAATTCAAATCAACCCATAGGCCGTGGATTCAATTATCCATACGATATAGCTTTTAGTGGAGATAACAGGATATTTGTTCTAAACCGAATGGGAGGGCATAATTCGTCTGGTATAAGAATTCAAATATGTACCTACGATGAAGATTGGCTGGGTGAATTTGCCTCAGGTCCCGGGAAAGAGGATAGTCAGTTTGTGATACCAGTCTGTATGTCATTCAATAGCAAAGATGTGCTTTATGTGACTGACGAATCACTCAATGACGTCAAGGTATTTGATAACCAAGGTAACTACATCGACAAGTGGACTACAAATACTAATGGCCCTCAGAAATTTGCAGGGCCTAGTGGTGTTGTGCACGGCTCGGATGACTCTGTTTATTTGGTTGAGCAATACGCAAATAAAATAAGCAAGTTCACCGAGGACGGTCAATTCCTCCTCTCATGGGGTTCAGAAGGCGACGGTGATGGCGAATTTAATTTACCATGGGGAATTTCTATAGATGTGGAAGGGCACCTCTTTGTCGCAGACTGGGGTAACGACAGGATTCAGAAATTCACTGCCGATGGGGAATTCATTTCCACATACGGTGAGTCAGGGTATGGGGATGGGCAATTTAACAAACCCAGCTCAGTTGCAATTGATAGCAGAGGATTTATCCACGTAGCCGACTGGGGCAATGAAAGAGTACAAGTATTAGACCCTGACGGTGAATTTCACCAGTTGCTTAAAGGTGAAGCGACTCTGTCAAAATGGGCAGAAGAATGGCTTGAAGTCAATCTAGATGAATATGACTTGAGAAAAGAGTCAAATCTGTTGGTCAAGGAACTACCTAAACACCTTCAAACCCCTTACCACAGAGCATCTCAATCAGAGCCTATATTCTGGGGGCCAGTTTCCGTGAAAATAGATTCAGAAGACCGACTATACGTAACTGAACACAGTAGACATCGCATCCAAGTATATCAACAATAATTATCAATAAGTAAATACACGGTAAAAGAAAATAAGAGGCAAGAATGGGATCACCAAACAGGGTGTTAGCAGCGCATTTGGCCAGAAGGGCCGGATTTGGAACCACTCCTGAAGAGCTAGATAGCTACAGTGAGATGAAATATGAAGATTTGGTTGAACATCTAATAACAAAGGTAGATTCGTCCCATATATCGGACCACCTGATTTTCAGAAGACACGTTGATCTCCATACCATGCAGGGACATAACGCCGTCTATTGGGGTTATAGGATGATTTCAACTGACAATCCTTTCGTTGAAAAAATGGCTTTGTTCTGGCATGAGGTTTTCGCAACAGCTGAAAATAAATTGAACAATATCGGCTCATTAACAAACCAAATTGATATGTTTAGGAGGCATGGTATTGGTAAATACGACGATCTTTTGATCGAGCTGTCAAAAGACCCTGCAATGCTTATCTGGCTTGACAACCACACCAACCACAAAGATTCGATCAACGAGAACTATGGCAGAGAAATCTTAGAACTTTTCTCTATGGGGGTAGGAAACTACACAGAGGATGATATCAAAGACTGTGCAAGAGCTTTTACTGGATGGACCGTGAAGAACGGGGAATATCTGTCCATGATGGCAGTTAAAGACTCCATATGGCCATACGGGAGAATCTTATGGCACCACGAATACAGAGGTATTGACCATGATCCTGGTGAGAAAAACTTTTTAGGTGAAACCTCAAATTTCAATGGTGACGGTGTAATAGATGTGATCTGCAGACAACGAGCCACTGCGAATTTCGTCGCTAGGCATTTATATAATTTCTTCGTTGCAGACGAGGTACCAGTACCGCAGTGGTCCAGCATTCCGCCAAGAGATCCTGAAGCAATAAATATCCTTGCAGATACATACATGGGTTCCGACCACGATATAAGGTCCGTGATGAGGGTATTATTTAATTCTGATTTCTTCAAAGACTCTAAATTCAAAAGGGTTAAAAGCCCTACTGAATTGATTATTGGAATCCTCAGAAATACCAGAGAATACCAGGTACCAGATGGAGGAGAAATAGGTATTTACGACATAGGGGAAGAGTCAGGTTATATGGGTCAGAAATTGCTGGACCCACCTTCAGTTGAAGGTTGGCATACGGGAGAAGAATGGATCACTAGTGGTTCTTTAGTCGACCGGGTCAATTTCGCTACCAGCCATATTGGTAATGATTCCAATCCAGGAGTTAAAAACCTCATAGAAAGAGTAGGTTTAGAAGATAAGCAACCCTGCAAGTTAGTAGATGGCTGTTTGGAGGCTCTTGGTTGTGTTGAGATTGAAATAGACACTTATCAAAAATTAGAGGAAGTGGCAGCCACTAGATTAAAGGAATCTGATTCTTCTGAAGGGGCCTCTTCCAATTTAATTATCGAACTATTTAAATTAATAGTCTCGAGCCGAGAATACCAGCGGTGTTAGGGAAGAATCAAATAATTAAAAAAGATTGAAAACTTGATTTTCTTGTTGGAGGACTTGAACAAAGGTAGCGCACTTAGGCATGTCTTTTATTTTGGTCGCCCCGATATAAGTACAGGCTGACCTAACCCCACCGATTATTTCAGTCAGAGTATCTTCTACAGTTCCTTTATATGGGATTCTTATATCCTTTCCTTCTGCCCCTCTATATCCATCCTTGCGTGCGCCATGGATTTCCATGGCCCTGTCAGAACTCATTCCGTAGAATTCCATCTTCCCATCCAAGATATCAACCTCAGATTCTTCATGACCTGCCAGCATCCCTCCCAACATAACAAAATCAGAGCCAGCACCAAAGGCCTTGGCAACATCTCCTGGGTATACACAACCGCCATCTGCTATCACCTGACCGCCAACACCGTGGGCAGCATCTGCACATTCAATGATCCCAGAAAATTGTGGGATACCAACTCCAGTCATTAAACGGGTAGTACACACTGAGCCTGGGCCTATACCACATTTGACTATGTCGGCACCCCTCAGAATAAGTTCTTCTGTCATCTCTGCTGTAATCACGTTACCCGCAATTATGGTTTGTTCCGGAAATTCTTCCCTCATTTGTGCAACAAAATCCACAAAATTTTCGTGATACCCGTTAGCTACATCGATAGTTATAAACGGAATTTCTGGATATTTTTCCAAAACAACCTTGAGGGTTAAAAAGTCGGGAGCATCCTCATCCCAAATTCTGTTGGTCCCAGTACAAATAGATACGTAATTTAGATCTAGTCCGCTGGCAACCGCATCATCCCAGTCCTCTGGCTCGTAATGTTTTCTTAGAACGGTCAACATTTTGTAATTCTGGAGAACTTTGGCCATCGAAAAAGTACCAACACCATCCATACTGGAAGCGATGATTGGAATACCTGTAAATTCTTTACCAGAATTTAAAAACTTAAACTCTCGTTCCATATCAACATCTTTTCTAGATGTTAGTTTGGAACGTTTAGGTTTTAATAAAACATCCTTGTAATCAAGCTTTAAATCGGATTCTATTCTCATTAATTATCACCGTTGATCCATATGTATGACTGCAAGCCTTTGCAGTAACTCGACAATCAATTCTAACCATACGACCGAATGAATAATAGGCCCGTTATTTTATCGATGATGGTGTTACAAGTTGTATGGTTTGAAAAACCACTATAAAGTTCGCGAATCTACAGCATCATAAGGATCATCCAACTATGGTTTGGCAAAACGAGATAAATGAACTCAACAAAAGACTAGAAATGGCCCAAGGAATGGGTGGGCAAGAAGGGATAGATAGGCAGCATTCTAACGGTAAACTAACTGTCCGCGAACGTGTACAAGCTATTTCTGATCCTGGAACTTTTAAAGAACTGTCGGCGTTAGCAGGCAGCGCTCGATACAAAGACAACGAATTGGTAGATTTCACCCCATACCCTAGAGTGATAGGCACAGCACATCTTGGTGGTATGCGAGTGATGTTGGATGGTGGGGATTTCACTGTTCGGGGCGGGGCAGGGGAGAGAGGCACTGGCAGTCAACCAAGTTCACTGAAATATGCCTTGCAATGGCGTATTCCGTTAGTTCGTTTACTTGATGCGGTAGGTGGCAGCGTAAGGACGTTTGAGCAAATTGGTAGGACATATTTACCAGATGGAGGTGGGACTTCTAAAGCTGCTGATTTATTAAATGAAGTACCTGTCGTCTCCGCTGTATTGGGATCCGTAGCTGGATTACCTGCAATTGAAGCATGTCTTTGTCATTTCAGTGTCATGGTCAAAGATACGAGTCAAGTTTTCGCAGGAGGACCCCCTGTGGTAAAAGCAGCCTTGGGCTACGACGTTACTAAAGAGGATTTAGGAGATCACAACAGCCAAGTTTTCAAGACTGGGGTAATCGACAACCTAGCTGAATCAGAAGAAGAGGCCTTCAAGATGATTCGTCAGTTTCTCAGCTATCTGCCCTCTAGCGTCTGGAAAAAACCACGGCGCGTAGACACTCATGATGACCCAGCTAGGAAAGAAGATGGGCTTCTGTCAGTTATTCCTCGAAGAAGCAAAAGGAAATATGACCCTTATAAGATATTGGAATATGTAATGGACCACGATTCATTTTTTGAGATTGCCCCGTTTTACGGCCAATCCAAAATAACCGGTCTAGCAAGAGTAAATGGGTATCCTGTGGGAGTACTAATGAATAACCCGAATCAATTAGGTGGATCCACTGACGTCGCCTCCGGGGAAAAAACCATAAGATTGGTAAGCCTCTGTGAAACGTTCCATTTGCCAATTGTTTCGTTTGTGGATGAACCAGGTTTCATGGTGGGACTGGATGCCCAAAATCAAGGAATAGTCAGGGCCGGAGCAAGATTAGTAATTGCAAATGCTCGAAGCCAGACACCATGGATAAGCTTTTATATAAGACAAGCATATGGTGTCGCTGGGCAGACAAACCATCGCCCTACAGGAATGTATCACAGATATGCATGGCCTTCGGCAAAATGGGGTTCAATGCACATTGAGGGAGGTGTATCCGCAGCTTATCGAAGAGAAATAGCTGCCTCTGAAAACCCGGAACAGAAAAGGCTGGAAATTGAAGCACGTCTTCAAGCAATGGCATCTCCGTTCAGAACCGCTGAGGACACAGGGGGAGAAAGCAGTTCACACGGGATTGACATAATAGACCCTAGAAATACGAGACCTCTATTGTGTGATTTCATCGACATGGCACAAGATATGTTAGATACCCAATTGGGTCCTCCTACTTCTCCTTATATTCCTTAGCCTGTCTGACATCCAATAGGGTAGGCCAGAGAACCACGCAACCCGTCACAAGTAAAATACCCAATAACCCGTCTACGAATATTGCCACCTTTACCCCCCACATTTCGGCAATCGTACCGGAAATCAGTAGGCCTAACGGCAAAGAATATACAGCAAGCTGTCTCAAACCCATTACTCTTCCTCTCAAATTATCCGGGGTCAGTGATAAAAGCATCATAGCAATGGCAACAGTACACAGGGACTGTCCCAGCCCTGCCAAAAATAAAACGGGCAGTGAGGAAACAAAATTGGGAGCTAAAGCTAGAAGTATTATGGCTAGGCACCATAGCCCCGCACCACCTACTGAAAATCGCCCTTTGTTACCCGTACCATCTCTGCCTCCTGCAATGAGAGAGCCTAAAACCGCTCCAAAAGAATAACTCCCCATCATAAATCCTAAACCTGTTGAGGTAGAATCGAAAACCTCTTTTGCCAATACAGAAATGAGTCCAAAATAAATAGGAAAAGTAGCCAAATTGATAACCAATGCCAAAACCAGAAGCCCAGCAACAACTGGAGTCTGGTGAATGAATCTTATCCCGATCTTGAAATTGCTTATCACATTTAAATTACCTGCAGAAGGTTTCACAGATACCGTTCCTATGTTGATAGCGCAAAACAGGGATATCAAATAAAGTCCTACGATAATCCCGTAGCTGACTTTTACACTCAGGAAAGCTAGTACAACACCGCCTACTATAGGCCCTATCATTTGAGTTACATCACCCCCCGCCCTTGACAAGGCCACAGCATTATTCAAATTCTTATCCCCTACGACAGCAGGTAGAATTGACTGACGAATAACCATATCAAAGGTTTTTGAAAGCCCAAGAAGCCCAGCCATGATCAATATGGCTGTAGTCGTCAAAAAGCCTGCAAATGTGATGCACAGGATAACTATCCCATTCAAAGCAAACGATCCTCTGATCAACACTAAGAGCATTTTCCGGTCAAACTTATCCACAATGACTCCAAACACGGGAGACATAATGGTTCCCATAAATCTCAAGGCACCGTAGAGTCCTACAAGGAGTGGTGAGCTGGATATTCCTAATACCAGCCAGGACAGGACTATTAGTTCCATGTATTCCGCCCAAGCCTGTAAACAATCAGACGCCCAAAGGTAACGGTAATTTCTTATTTTGAAGCTACTGAAAATTCTGGCTAGATAGATTTTTATTATGGTTATCATCTTTAAAATGGTACGGATATCTGGAAATACAGCCAGCAAATATATACCCTAGCACCAATGAATGCACCTGACATGAGAATATGAATTGCTTACTCGGAGCCGTAAATGGGACAAAATATAAGTCCAGATGACGTCAGATTAAGGTGGAGAGGTACGGTTTCAAAAGAAATCACCAACGAGGGACTTATACCGTGGAGAATTCCTTACAGCCAAAAGGATCTATTCGCATGGGAGCTTGTCGAACGTGCAGCTATGCCAGCAGGGGTTTGTATTGAATTCGTAAGCAACACTCCCTATTTTGAAATATTTTGCGATCCCGTGGCTGAAAGAAGTCCTATCGACGTATTTTGCAATGGAGTGCTCCATTCAACAATAGAAACTGCAAATTTAGATTTTCTGAGGTTGGAAAATTTCGCACCCTCCAATAACATTTTACAAATTTGGCTACCCCAGCACGGCGAATTTAGGATTAAAGGGCTAGTGATAGATGACAAATCCATTTTAGCCAAATCCGAAGATCTGAAAAATAGAAAATGGATCACATACGGAAGTTCAATTACACAATGTAGACACGCTGATTCGCCTAGTCAGACATGGCCGGCATTAGTGGCTCGAAAAAACAATCTAGATTTAACATGTATGGGATATGGCGGACAATGCCATCTTGACCCAATGATTGCCCGTACAATCCGAGATCTTCCTGCAGATATAATCTCTCTTTGCTTAGGTATAAATATATATGGAGCATCTTCATTGAATCAACGTACATTTCAACCAGGAATTTTGGGGTTTATTCAAATTTTGCGTGAAAAGCATGTAAATACTCCTGTCATAGTAATGTCCCCAATTTATTCGCCAGGTAGAGAAGAAACGCTTAACGAGGTAGACATGACGCTTCAAATAATGAGGAGTGAGATAGAAAACTCGGTTGATATTTTAAAAGGTTTGGGAGACGTGAATATTCACTATGTAGACGGTTTGGATATATTCGATAAACAATACGAGTATTTGCTTCCTGACAACCTTCATCCAAATAACGAGGGCTATTCGATTATGGCCAGCAATATTTCGGAATCCCTGGCTCCACATTTATGCTTTGAATGATTAGTTCATAATAAAAATCAACTTATACGAAAATAAGTTAAGAGGGGGAAATCATATGCGGCTAAAAAACAAGGTTGCACTAATAAGTGGCGGGGCCAATGGTGTGAAAAATGAATTAATGGGATTCGGTGGAGCCTGCGCGTGGAAATTTGTCCAGGAAGGGGCAAAAGTGGTGATTGCAGACATTGATACGGCCAACGGACAGAAAACGGCAGACCAAATAAAAGAGGAGAAAGGTCAAGCTGAATTTATAAAATTGGACGTGACGAAAGATTCAGACTGGAAAGCAGCAATAGATTTTGCAGTGAATACCTTTGACCAACTAGACATTTTGGTTAACTGTGCTGGTACCGCAGCAGTTGAGCGGGTGGAGGAAACCACCGAAGAGATCTGGGATGCCCAAATGGATGTCCATGCAAAAGGAGCATTCTTAGGTACACAAGCTGTCATTCCGATAATGATTAAACAAGGTCAAGGGTCAATAATTCACTTATCCTCAATAAATGGCCTAATCGGTAGCCAGAGCTCTACGGCATACCATGCTGCTAAAGGAGCAGTGAGACTTCTAACAAAAAATACAGCTATGCAGTATGCAAAAGACGGAATAAGAGTGAACTCGGTTCATCCCGGATATGCAGATACTCCACTCACGAAGCCTTTGTTCGCCGATGAAGATGCATTGGCTCTGAGACTTAATAAGGTTCCATTAGGTAGGATTGGGACGGCGGATGAAATTGCCAACGGAATAATATATTTAGCATCTGACGAGTCTTCTTTCGTTACTGGTTCAGAGTTAATCATAGACGGCGGAATGACCGCTCAGTAAAGTGAATAATCCAAAAGTAGAATCTGACAGCTTCTTGGTATGTTTTGACGGGTATTGTCTTCTATGTAATGCATGGGTAGATTTTCTGATCAAAAGAGATAGAAATAATGTTTTCGCCTTCGCTTCCCTCCAGTCAAATAGGGGTAGAAATATATTACTCAGAAATGGATATAGCGAATGCGAACTTGAAGCCCTAGACAGCATAGTAGCCCTGAATTCAGGTCAAGTATTTACAAGGTCGGATGCGGTGATAGAAATTTTAGTTGCCTTAGGTGGAGTTTATAAGATCGCAAGATTGCTTAAATCAATACCGTCATCTTTCCGAAATCTTGTCTATGACACAATAGCAAAAAAACGGTACGTTTGGTTAGGGAGAAGAGATACATGTCGCATACCCTCACCAGAGGAGTCGCATAAGTTTCTTGAGTGAATCCAATACAAGAAAAAGACCAGTTTTCCTTCGAGCTAAATGGAATCATCTGCTGTTCGCCAACTACGAAGTAGACCCTAATTTTCTTAGCTCCTACGTCCCAAACGGCACAAGCCTAGATTCTTGGAACAGCAGTACATTCTTAAGCCTAGTAGCTTTCCGTTTTTCCAACACTCGTGTGTTAGGAATACCTACCTTCGGTTGGAGGAATTTTGACGAAATCAATCTAAGGTTTTATGTACGTGGAGCAGAGGATCAAGAAAGCAAAAATGGTGTCGTGTTCATAAAAGAAATTGTTCCAAGTTGGTTAGTGAGCACTATAGCTAGGTTACTTTACGGTGAAAATTACCAGAACAAAAACATGCATAGTTCTATCGAGTCGAGGCCAGATTCGAGTAAAATCATCAGCTATGAAATAAAAGAGTCGGATTTAAGCAATAAAATTTCTGCCTTTGTGACTAACCCAGAGAAAGTGCCAACCCCGGATAGTTTGGAGGCGTATATAACAGAACATTATTGGGGATTCGCTAGTAGAAACTCCAAAAACACAGTGGAATACGAAGTAGAACATCCGCAATGGACAGTCTCAAAAATCGACGACTACTCAATTACATTTGACTTCGAAAAAATTTACGGTACTAGATATTCATTTCTTTCTGGCCAAAAACCGCAATCTGTATTCTACTGTGAGGGGTCCGAAATAATTGTGAGAATGGGAAAAACACTCAATCTTTAAGCGCCATTACAGTATTTTCCGCCTTGCTGATGAGAGATGCCACTGAATCTCCGAGAAACATAACATGTCCCATTTTTCTTCTAGGGCGAACCGATTGTTTACCATACATATATATTCTTGCAGAACTGTCCGAATACAATTCGAATTTATGATCAGAATCGTTCAATATATTCGCTTCTTCGCCTAGAATATTAAGTAAAACCGAAGCATTCAAAAAGTCTGGTTCTATAACTGGTAATCCCACCAAAGCTCTTACCTGGCTCTCATATTGTGAAATACTGAAGGCATCTATAGTGTGGTGGCCTGAATTATGTGGCCTTGGCGCTATTTCATTCACAAGTATTTCATCTGTTGTGGTTAAGAACATCTCAACACAAAAAACTCCCGCATCGCCTATATTTCCAATCACTTCTTTCGCGAGCTCTATAGCCCTGTTTTGTATCTCATTTGTTAGTCTTGGAGGAGAGATACTCATCCGAAGTATGCCTCCCTCGTGGGTATTTTCCGTTGGAGGATATGCAATCAAATTTCCCTTGCCATCCGAAACGACTATCACAGACATCTCAAGTCGATAATCGACAACCGCTTCAATAACCCAAGATTCACCATGAATTGTCTTTAATAATTCGCTCTCTTGAGCGTCATTTTCAACTTTCCACTGTCCATGACCGTCGTAGCCCAATGTTGCCGTTTTTACGATCCACGGCTTAGGCATCTTTATACCCTTGAATTCTTCCACATTCAATACAAATTCGTGAGAGGTCACTGGGAATTTACTGGACGACAAGAAGGTTTTCTCTTCAATCCTGTTTTGAGCCAGTTTTAAACTTTTGCTACCCGGTTTGACCAGATTAGCATCTTCTAATTTCGATACAAGTTCGTGGGGAACGTTTTCCCATTCCAAAGAAATGGCATCCACAATATTGGAAAAAATCTTTATTTGTTCCTCATCATTAAATGGTGCATCAATTGAGTGGGTGGCATACCGTTTAGCGGGGGCCAGCGGATCTGGGTCCCAAACGGCCACCTTATAACCCATCCTCAAGGCCGCTTCAGTGAAAAATCCTCCCAATTGACCTCCACCCAGCATCCCTAATGTTGAGCCCGGAGGAACCAGCGAAACTGATGACATTACCTAATTACCCTTAGCTTCAGGGTTTCTTAGGACGGTTTCAGTAAGATTTTTCCGC
>Ga0315334_10002819_pt1 | contig 10855 bp, 3 predicted proteins | sample M150034915metaG_FD_205555 | JGI IMG/M metagenome (GOLD analysis project Ga0315334, IMG submission 205555) | Ammonia-oxidizing marine archaeal communities from Monterey Bay, California, United States - M1 500m 34915 | ecosystem: Environmental > Aquatic > Marine > Intertidal zone | place: USA... | reverse complement strand
TATAGCACCTCATTGGTAATGAGGAGGTCGCGAGTTCAATTCTCGCTGGTGGCTCCACGTGGATAATCCATCATATTTTCCAATAATTATTGTGATTTTTTGGACTGGCCGTTTGGCGCAGTATTGATAGGGTTTGCCGGACCCGTAGGGTCCGAGTTGTACACCGATGTCGTCCCAGAAATCCGTTATTGCGCTATTCTTGACTATTCTGATGTTCAGCAGTGTGACCACTGCTGCAATCAGCACTTGGAACGGGCCTTTCGGGCTTGCAGGGGCTACCAAATCAGTATCTGATGCTTTTGTTGTTCCCGGAAATGCTACCGTTATCGATGCATGGTTACATGTTGATGAAAGCGGCTATCTTGAGGATGGCTCGGGATTAACTTGGTCCGGCGATGATGTTCCGAGTAATTTCAGTGCTGGACAATTCACTGACACCATGATCGGTAAATTCGATGGAGCAATGTCGCTCGCCCCCGATAGCGCCGTTTCGAATGTTGAAACATTTTCTTCTGCAAGTCTACAATTTACATCTGGCTGGAGCAACTCAGGTTCAATCTGGGAAGTGGTCAACCCTACTGGATTAGGTGGAACTGTTAGCGGTTCAACAAGAACTCTGGCTCATGGATATGTCCCTGCTGCCGCAGCGGGTGGAGGCGTTGTTGCTGCAACTTTACCCGGTCAAGGATTGCCAGTTAACTCTGCAGGTGCACTATCCGCTCCTCAACTAACACTACCTTCACCAATCAATGATTTTAATCTAACATTCTCACATTGGCATCATCTCGATGTAAATGACGGGGCATGGGTCGAGTACAAATTAGACAATGGCGCTTGGACTTACATGGAGCCCGTAGGTGGCTACCCCTCCAATATCTCAACTTCTGCGCCAGTTCCAACAGGTGCTAATAGCAGTGGGTTTGGTGTATTCGGAGACGGAAATCATAGCGGTTGGACTTCTGCAACATTCAACTTAGACAATCTTTCTGGGATTAGCAATGCGACAACAATGGACTTTAGGTTCCAAGTTTGGACTGACAATTCTAGTACTCCTCGACCTGGTTGGTTCTTGGATGATTTCTCAATAACCAACGTAGGGAATTCCGTTGGATTTTGGCATCACGGTTGTAGTGTCAATACTGGAACTTGTACCTATAGCAACAATGCTCATGGAATGATGGTTGGCGATGTCGATTTATCATCAACTACTGCAGGTTCAATAATTCAAACTCGATTAGAATTTGATCTTGAAGGTTCTTCATACGATAACTTCTGCATTGAATTATCCATTACCAACGGAACATGGGTTGATATTTCGTCTGCAGGAAGTGCAGGCTCTACAACTACTGCATGCCGTTCGAGAACAGGGTCTATTCCCGGTAGCAGTTACACTCTACCAAGTGGAGTCACAGTGACTGATGATTCAGGAGGATTTGTGGTTCTAAATTTCTCGATACCTACTGCCATGATTGGTAGCAATTCAAGTTCTGCAAAAATCAAGTTTTATGTGGAAACAGATTCCTCAGTTCAGTACGGAGCAACACAAGATTCTCTCGAAGGATTGACTGTGGATTGGTACAAAGTAGTAACTTCGAATGGAACAGTTCTCGACACCAATCTTTTGGATAACTCCACATCTGTAACTCACTTTGGTGCGAACGGTGCAGCAGATGACTGGGCCTTCATTCAGATTGGTGCTGGTGGATTGATTCTGACCGATGGCCTAGAAGATTCACCAGCATTACCACCAGGTGGCTGGAGTATCTCTAATCAGGCTGGCCAAACCGGTTGGCAATTTGGCGCACTTTGTACGAATTACACAGGCGGACCCTCTTCATTCCCAAGTGCTAGCCTTGGATTTGGCACCAACCTTTGTGGTACCTATGATGCAGGCTCAGATAATTCATTGATTTCTCCAAATTACTATGTTCCACTAGGCGCAAGTGCCAGATTTGTTTGGAAACATTGGATGTGTTCTGAAGATACTTGGGATGGCGGGGCGCTATATACTTCAGTTAATGGCGGGGCCTGGAACCAAGCTTACGTCAATTATGCAAATGGAAGTACTTGGTATGATGGCCAGATTACAAACTCGGTTTTCGCTGGAACAGATGTGTGGGATGGAAGCCCATACGTGAATGCAGGCGGAGGATGGTCGTGTTCTGGAGTTGCGATTCCATGGGTCGATATGGCATATGATGTTTCAAATCTTTCAGGTAACAATGTCTCGTTTAAGTTCCGCCAAATGGCAGATACGGCAGTACAAGAACCTGGTTGGTATGTGGACGACATCGGTCTTGAAGTTGATTGGTTTGAGACTGAAGGGTCGTGGACTAGTCCTCTGATTACAACTCATGACCTCGGCCAAGGTTTCGTCGATGCAGATATAATTCTTCCAAATAATACCTGGTATGGAGTAAACATTCTAGATGGGACGGGGCAGATTATTGATGGGCATGAAAATATGACCCTGCCACTATCCTTGAGCACGGTGGATAGAGATGCACACCCTGGTGTATATGTGGAAATCATGATGGGCACAGACGATGAATATTATACTCCACTGATCAAAGAATTATCAGTTGGTGCAACTCGATACTTTGGAGATTCCAATGGCTGGAATATACCATCCTCTCTTACTCGATTATCAAATGGTACTTGGGAGAATACCGGAGGGTCGACTCTAACTATTACTGGTGAATCCGGATTCTCGTCTAGGCCAATATCTTCGGCAATAGTTACGGGGGATTTCAACCTGACTACAGCAACACTGATCACTTCTGGCTCTCAAGTAGTATCTACCAGCGCTGTAAATTCGGTATTGGACCTTGGTGGAATGAAAACTGACCTAAGTCCTAGAATTGCTATGGCACCAGGTGCGATGATAGAAACACTCGCATTCCGTGGAATCTTTGCACAACCCGCTCATGATGCTTCAATCGATTTAGCTGACGATGGTGTATTAGATTGGGAGTTCCCTTCAGATCCGGCTTACGGTTCATATGGGTGGCAAACTAGAATCGATTCATCTTCGACATCTCATTCAGCCACTATTACAGGCAATGACACCTTGTCTGTCATGATTCCAGAAGGCGCAAATATTCACAGTTTGTTACTAGGTGTGGCGCCATCTGGAAATACCGACCCTCTGTCAATTTCCAGTGGTGGAAACACTTTCTATCAACTCACAGCATACAACTGGTCTACTAGTGTTATTTCAATTACAAATCCTCAACTGAGTATTTCTAACACCCATGTTGACTCGAGTGGCAGAAATTGGTCAATGATTGATATTGATTTAGATTCATCAACAAATACATCCTTTACACTCGGTTCCTTTTCCATTGGCTACACTTTGTTGGAGAATGTATCTGGATTGGGCCAAGTTGTCAAAACATATCATGAATCCAATTCAAACAATGGCTTGGAACCAATTGTAGATGTACCTTTAACATGGAATTCTGTTGCAGGTGGAGTGGCTATTGATGGCGGTGTTTATCATGAAAATATGATTACTAATCATCCGTTTACTGTTCCTGAAACATGGTACCCAAATAGGGAAGTACAAACATTCAGTACTCAGCATCACCATTTACTGGGTAATACATTGATTGACGAAATTCATCTAATTGGTTTGGATTCATCTGGTGATTCATTAGGTGTAGTGCTAACCGATATTGCTAATGGAGGGGTTTTCACACAAACCAGTGGGTTTGGAATGCTCAAATTAGTTAACACCTCTTCAGTTACTGAGATTGGAGGTCGTTTGGTTGTCGATTGGCAATTCGAAGTTGATTGGGATTGGAATGATTCACAATCGATGGAATGGACTGCACAAGGTTTCGATGCTGATGGCGAAGGGCTATCACCTGCAACCGCACAATCTGGTGGAATAGCGACGCAAGCTAGTGAGAACGACTTACAAGTAGACTCATGGGAAGTGATGGACCTATTCGGGCATGAATTGTCAGACATGTTCTCCCCTGCATATCCATTCTGGGCTAAATCCGGAAGTCAAGTATCAATCTCAGGTTCAGTCCGATTTGAGAATACCTTGGATATGCGTCCGTTCATTGATGATTTCGTTGTTGCAGTAGATATAGGTGGGACAAATGTTGTGTTGAATTCTACTGCTGATGGACAATGGACTGGTTTGATTACACTACCAATGAATTCATCGGAAACAAACCTGACACCTTATGTTATTCGTGCCGGACCTGCAAGTGGAGCAAATGGAGCTGAAGATACTACTTTGACAAATCCAGTAACTATTCTACTGGATGACCAATCTCCTTGGGCTTCTAACTTACAGATCAACAATGGTCAGCGTTTGCTTGATGCTGATGGATTCACTTGGGACCCTTCATCTACTCTTTCACTGCAAGTAACAGTCACCGATGACCAAGCGCTTGGTGATGAATTGGTTATGCATTACTGGAGAGAAGTAATGGATGATTCTAACGGAGATGGTATTGCTGATTATAGTGAATACCAGACTACTTCGGAGGATTTGCCAGAAGGAATTTCAGGCGAGAGAACTCTTAGTTTCAACGGCATTGATGCTTCTGGACTAGAAATGAATGCCCTCTTTTCGGTATTCTTTTCAGGTACTGATTATGCAGGCCATTCACTGATTAATGGTGGAGATGCAGGTGTCGAGAATGATATGGCTACACTGATTATCGCCGTCAATGAACCTACAACAATACCTGGGTCAAGCCTACATTTGGATACGTTAAATGAACTGTTATTGGCTGGGCAAATGCATACATTATCGATGGAAATACATGATGGAAATGGTGTAAATTCAATTGACCTTGTAACTGTGAATTTACTTGGAATGGATGAGAATATTATTGGTGTTATGACTTGGGAGCCTCGAAATGGAGCAATATACACTCCCGAAGGTTCTCAGTTGACAATACATGATATAATCGTCACAGATATGGGTGCTTATTCATCGGTTGAGTGGGAGTTCACACTAGATTGGACCTTTGATGAATCTGTTATTCCCGAATATGCTATGCCGGGTATTGTGGTATACGATGATGATGATCTGAATCCTGTTGCCTTGTTGACTAATCTTGGTGAGATTCGTTGGCAATTAGACAATGACCTCGGAATTGTGGTCGATAATATGGAGGATACTACCCCTCCTCTTTCTTCCAGTTCTGCAAACCATATCTATGTTCAACCAGGAGATGATTTGACATTCTCTGGTGTTGTTGTATACAACAAATCGGGTGTACAATTAATGAGTCTTCCAGAACAGGGACTTGAAGTAAATGTGGCGACAACCTATGGCACTGAATCATTGATATCTTATGCTGAAGTTGCAGCAGATGGCAGTTGGACAACAGGAATGATTCTACCTTCACGCTCACTATTAGACAGTGTCCTAACAGTTGGATATTCAATTACTGGCGTACCATCTCCTGGAGCGGACATAAGTGATCTAGAAACGCAAATTACAGTTGATGAAGTAGCACCGGTTGTTCAATTTTCTAATGCCCCTATAATCTTGAATAATGAGGAACTAGAAGTACAAGCATTTACAATATTAATTTTGGATGAAGGTGGAATGCCTGAAGGTGATTTACAAGTTAATTGGGCCTTCATTAGAAACAGTATTATCTTGGAAAACGGTCAATCTAGTGGTGTTATCCCATTCATCGCTAACAATGATGAATCATGGTCCTATGTAGGGAGTCTTGACTTCACCGATGGTGTAAATGTTAGCCTAGAAGATGGTGATGAATTAATTTGGTGGCTCGATGTCATAGATAAGGCTGGAAACATAGCTAGCGGTACCGGCATGTCGAGCATTGACCCTAGGGGTACTGCTTTCACAGTTCTATCATTTGATGTAACAGTTACGAACATAGAAATTGCATTGGCTGATGGAGGTGCACCCAGAGGAAACGAAATCGTTGAGGGAACAGAAATTGGTGCTGTCGTCCATGTAAGGAATCTTGGTACAAAATCAGGAACTGTTACTATCGAATTGATGGAAGATTTGGGCGAATCTCGTTCTTGGCTTTCACATGGCAGTGTTGAATTGTCACTTTCACCACAGACAACACTCGAAACAATTCCCCTTTTGTTTGAGACACACGGTGCGGGTTCACAGAATTTGCACATCAATATCACAGGGATGGACATGTGGATTGACAACTCGTTATTGCCGCATTGCTTTGCGGAAAACGGAACAGCAACTTGCGACTTAAATGTCGAAGCCGATATGCCAAGAGTGATCAGTCAGGACGACGTTGAATCAGGTCTGGGTGGCATGACCTTAGTAATCTCAATACTTGTAGTTCTTCTTGGAGGTGCTGGATTAGCAATTGCAGTACTACTGAGAAGAGATAATCCTAATGACAGTGCCTTCTATGATGACGACGACGATTGGGATAAAATGGAAGCAGAAGACACTGAGGAAAAGTCAACTCCGGTACTGCCAACTGAGGAGCCAGATAGTCCAGATATCGATACTGCAGCCATAGCTCTTGATGGTAGAGGGGATATTTCTAAAGAAGCGACGGTTGAAACTATTGTTCTACCAACTTTAGAACTACCAAGTAAACCCGAACCTACTGTTGAGCCGAAGAAAAGGAAATCAGCAAAGCGTAAGAAGAAAACCTCTGGTAAGGACATCAAAGAGACTACAACACCTGAGGCTGATTTGAAGAAGCTGGAGAAGGAAAAGTTGGCCAAGAAGAAAAAGTTGGCCAAGAAGGAAAAGACTGCAGAATTGATGAAGCTGGATATAGGCGATTTGACCCGGAAGGCAAAGGCCGGAGGAGTTCTATCTTCTGGTACCAAGGAAGAAATAATTGAACGCTTACTCAGGTGAGGGTGCCCAAACGCGCGCGTGACACCCCAATATGACCGAAATCCATTAAAGCCTATTTTGCAGGTTTAGTACCAGAGAGTACCCCTCTCTAGATGGGATTGGAATGAATACTACAAGCGAAAGCAGGGATACCGCAGCACGGGTTCGAGACTTACAAACGCAAGTAGATGACCTTAAAGAATTAGTAAATACTCTTCTTTCGGTTATCTGTGAAGAACCAGATGGTGTCTCTAGTGGCGCTGCACCTTCTTATGGACAACCACGAATGAATTACTGTATGTGATCATCCTTTGATGACCGCTAATGGTGACATTCTAGCAATTGACTTGGTTAGTCCTGCTGAATTTGACAGTCGAATTACTTCATCAACGTCTTTGTAAGCATCAGGTGCTTCTTCAGACATGATGTTTGGAGTATTAGCATGGACTCTAATTCCCCGTGATTCTAATTCTAGCTTCAATGCTTTACCATCAATCTGTTTCTTAGCTTCAGACCTAGACATCAATCTTCCAGCACCATGACAAGATGATGCGAATGCACGATTTCCTGAAACACCTTCCAGAAGCCAAGAACCCGTGCCCATGTCGCCAGGTACCAATACTGGCTGACCGGGCATTGCTCTAGTCGCTCCCTTACGATGTACACAGCAAGTGCAACTTTTCCCATTGATTTCGTGGTCCTCAATTTTGGCAATATTATGGCTAACATCGTACAACAAATTAGTCTCAACTTCGAATTCTGCCGCTAAGGCTTGCCTTAGCCTGTGGGTTAATGCACTTCTATTTGCGAATGCAAAATTGGCAGCACCATTCATTGCATCCAGATATGATTGGCCATCCTTACTATGGATTGGTGCGGCTGCAAGTTGACGGTCTTGAATTTCAAAACCCCATTCTTCACTGTGCCAAATACCATCTCTGTTTCGATATTTGTCTTCCAATGCTCTGACATGGTCGGTGCAAACTTGGTGTCCTAATCCCCTACTTCCTGAATGAATCATGCACATAACTTGTCCTTCAAACAGGTTGTAAGGGTTACCCTCTTCAATTGATTGAACGGTTTGTAATTCCAAGAAATGATTGCCGGAACCTAATGTGCCGAGGGCTTTTAGCCCCCTTGCCATCGCTCTTTCTGAAACCCCTTCATCAGTTTCTAAAACTCCATTAGATTCTATTTTTTTCAAATCATCTTGATGTGCAAAACCGAGGTCAACCATTGCATCGCTACCTCTTGAAATAATTTCATTCAGGTCTTGCCTGCTGATATCCAAGCCCCCTTTACCAGAACCACCAGATGGGATTCTGCCATTCAATCTGCCTGCTAACTTATCGATATTGGGAATATCATCCACGCTACAGTCAAGGGCCATGAGTCGTACTCCACAATTGATGTCGAAACCGACCCCTCCTGGTGAGATTGAGCCGCCCTCCTCGCCCCATTCAACATCTGTAGCAAGAACTCCACCTATTGGGAATCCATAACCAAAATGCCAATCAGCCATAGCCCAAGCTTCACCAACGACTCCAGGCATTGAAGCAATATTGACCAATTGTGAAATCGACCTATCATCACTACTCTTAGCGAGGTGTGCCGAATCTGAGACAATCATGGCATCAACTTTCATCGATCCATGACGGCTTATTCTTAGGAGTCCATCACCCTCGACTTCGAGATGGTTCTGCCATACACCTTCGGCCACACTCCTGCGACGTGTTCTATCTCTTCATTTCTGTGTTTCAATTAGGGATGGTTTGAAAGTAGATTGACATCTCCCACTATCTGCCCATAGGGCAGGTGATGATTCTGGGGCTTCCTCCGATTGACCTTCAAGTATTCCAAGATAAGGGGTATACTCGACGTCAATGTCGAGTTACCAAACTCTGGTTCTGGTCTTGTGATTCACTTCGTGACACCTGTGGTGATACAGAAGAAGATGAATACACATTCATCGGCGCACCGATTATTGGTGGTTTTAGCCAACGGGGCAGAGAACTCAAAGATGCAATGCGTGAAGAGTTCCTATCATTTTTAGAAAAACTTGGCCACACCCGTGTTGAGCCATATCCAGTGCTTGCTCGTTGGAGGGATGATATACACCTAACAATTGCTAGCATTGCAGATTTCCAGCCTCACGTAACTTCAGGTGCAGTAGAGCCTCCAGCCAATCCCTTGGCCATTTCACAACCATGTATTCGTCTAAATGATGTCGATGCAGTTGGGCGTTCTGGCCGTCATCTAACCACATTTGAGATGATGGCGCACCACGTATTCAATCGTCCCGAAGAAGGACGAATGTACTATTGGATGGAGGAATGTGTAAAATATTGCCATGACCTACTCTGTGGAACATTTGGAATAGACCCAGTTGAGGTGACTTATGTCGAGAACCCTTGGTCGGGAGGAGGAAATGCAGGAGCTGCTGTTGAAGTCATAGTAGGTGGTCTTGAACTTGCAACCTTAGTTTTCATGGACCTTGAAGAAAGTGAGGATGGAGATGTAGAAATTAATGGCGCTACTTATTCTGAAATGCCACTACAGGTTATCGACACCGGATATGGTCTTGAGAGGTTCTGCTGGGCTGCTGCTGGAACTCCTACAATCTATGAGGCGATTTATCCTGAAAGCGTGGCATGGCTCAAAGAGCAAGCCGGATTTTCAGCATCTAGTTTTGACATGAGCCAAGATGAACTTGATTCCTTGCTTGGAGAAATGAGTCGCTTATTTGGTATAATGAATATCGAAGCAGGTAGTGATGGGGAGCGCATGCGTGAGATATTCCTCACTCGCCTAGCAGAAAGGGGGCACACAATTAGTGCAGAATTATTTACTGCAATTACCGACCCACTTTCAAGAATTTATGCAATCCCCGACCACATGCATGCATTGTCAAATATGCTGGGCGATGGGTTGGTACCATCCAATGCTAAGGCTGGATATCTTGCTCGGATGATGGCAAGAAGAGTACTACGAATGCGTGATGAATTAGGACTGAAAGTTAGTTTAGCAGATTTGGCCATTCATCATCTTGAGGTAAATTACTCTACAGAAAGGATGAAGCAAACGCAAGATGGGATGATCACCATTCTAAAAGGCGAGGAGACTCGCTATGATGAAATGTTACGCAAGGGCAACCAAGTTGTGAAAACAGCCATCAAAGATATATCTCAAACTGCAACAGAACTACCTGATGAGGTTCTATTTACAATAAATGATAGTCACGGAATATCTCCTGACTTGGTGATGAATATTGCAAACGACCTAGGATGGAAGAACCTCACACTTCGTACTGGGTTTAACGCTGAAATGGCGGAGCGTCATGCTGCAATGGCTAAGGCTGCAGCCAAGGCAGTTGCTGCAAAGCCATTAGTGGAGAATGTTCCCGAATTACCTGTAACTCTTCCTTTGTATTACGAAGATGTTTCACAACAGGAGTTTGAGGCCAGTGTTTTGGGCTGCCTTGATTTAATGGGAGATGAAATTCCAGCCGGGGCTACTCATGGAATAATTCTGGACCGTACTTGTTTCTATCCTGAAGGTGGAGGGCAAGAGGGAGACTATGGGACTCTTACTTCCGATTCAGCATCCCATTCGATTCTCGATACCAGAAAAGTTGGTGATTTGATAATCCATCTATCTGCAGGTTCATTTGAAGTTGGAGATATGGTACATGGCGAATTAGATTGGGAAAGGAGACGCCAACTGATGGACCATCATACTGCAGTTCACATTGTTGGGGGGGCTGCTAGAAAATTGCTAGGCCCGCATATTTACCAAGCCGGAGCGAATAAATCAGTTGAATCTGCTAGGCTAGATATTACTCATTACAAAAGATTGACACGCAAAGATTTGGATGCGATTGAAGCATCAGCAAATGAGGTCATTCAGAATGTTTCTCGTACAGAAAAATTAACTTTAGACCGTAAAGATGCTGATCGTAAATTCGGCTTCGATTTGTATCAAGGTGGAGCACCAAAAGGAAATAGCATCCGTATACTACGAATT
>Ga0315334_10002814_pt1 | contig 10868 bp, 7 predicted proteins | sample M150034915metaG_FD_205555 | JGI IMG/M metagenome (GOLD analysis project Ga0315334, IMG submission 205555) | Ammonia-oxidizing marine archaeal communities from Monterey Bay, California, United States - M1 500m 34915 | ecosystem: Environmental > Aquatic > Marine > Intertidal zone | place: USA... | reverse complement strand
GCAGGTTGTTCGCATAGTTGCGCGAATGCCCGGCGTAGTCAGGTGTGCTGCCACCTCCGCCATTGTCATTGAGAAAAACGACGATGGTATTGTCAGCCAGATTGTGTTTGTCCAACTGATTCAGCACACGCCCGATATTGCGGTCCATCGCCCGCAGCATCCCGCAATAGATGCGCCGATTGCGATCCTTGACCCTGGGAAACGCAGCGATGTCGTCTTGCGTTGCGTGCATCGGCGAGTGCACGGCGTTGAAAGCGAGATAGAGAAAGAACGGGTGTTTGTGGTTTCGATCGATGAAGGCGCAGGCTTCGTTTCCGAAGAAGTCAGTCATGTATTCAGGGGATTTTTCTTCTGCTTCCTGTCGAAGGATGAGCGCCCCTTTGAAAAAACCCGAACCGCCACCGGGAATCCCCACGAATTCATCAAACCCGCGCGTTAACGGTCCGGGCAAAACAAATCGCTTCGTGCTGTTGCCAGACAGATGCCATTTACCGACCAGCGCCGTGCGATATCCCGCTTTCTGAAAAACGGCCGGTAGCAGCGTGGCCTTCATCGCCAAATGGTTCTGATGCGCGTCGTGAAAATTACAGTACACGCCAAAGCGCTGTTGATAGCGCCCACTCAACAGTCCCATACGAGACGCGGTGCAAATCGGCGCGGTAACGTAGGCGTTGGTAAAACGAACTCCCTCCTCGGCCAGTCGATTCAGGCCAGGCGTCGGGATCTCGGTCCTGCCGAACCTCTCGACATCGGAATATCCCATGTCGTCCGAAAGGATCACGATGACATTCGGCGACTCAGCCAGACAGTTCGCAGCCAGAGCGCAGACAACGGCGAGTCCTTTCAGATACGACATCATCGCAAACCCTGAAAATGAGATGTGCATCATTGTTTTTCCAAAATGGCTTAATTATTGAACTTGCTTTTTGACTTCTTCCAACACGGATACGTCGTCAATTAGCAGCGTCCCTCCATTCGTGCCGCAAAAGGCAACGATGGGTCTGTCGGCTTCACCCGTTTCTTTGAATCTTCCCCGGAAACTGAAACCGTCTTTGATCTGGAAACAGATTTTATCATCTTTGATTTCAAAAATCACGTCGTACCACTGATCCAGGTTCAAGGGTTTCTGGTCTTCATCTGCCCCTGCAATCAACCATTTGCGATGCCGTACATCGGGGCTCGGCGTATCGATCCTGGCTGGCTTTCTTCGGGGCGTCGATTCTAATTTGTGGGATTGCCCTCCACAGCCAGTGCCGCGCCGACGAATTCCCCTGGTGTCATCGGAGTGACGGCGCGAATTGACCGTTCTCACCATCTGGCCGCCGATGCAGTTAGATGCTCCGGTCTGAAAGACCTCACGCATTTCCGTTCTGACGCTTCGACGCGTAGGTGTGATCGACCGAAGCAGGAAACTGCTTTGAATTCCCGGCACCGGACGAAGCCGGAAACGGGAAGGCATCTGACCTGGAGTTCGTAGAGCGTTTAACGGTGAATGCACCGAAAGGGACTCGAACTCGCCAACCGACGCTATCTCAACGGCTTACGTCATTCCGAAAAGAGAGTATTGTTACGAAGAGGGTCCGTTCCGGGGAGCTTAGTGGCTAAGTCACTACAAGCCGATGCAAGACAAACCCAGTTATTTGCGGGTTTTTCCCTCATCGGCTTTTTTTGTGTCTCGGGATTTCTTCCCTTAGCCTGCACTGTCGGTGGTGGATTTAGTGGTGTTTTCGTCGTCGCTCGAAAAAACACCCGCAATTTCCGCGTCGGGGAAGTCCTGTCGGGGGAGCTATTTTGAAATCCAGCCAAACTGGCTCCAATCCAGTTAACGCCCGTCGACCGAAATTCGGTTAACGGGCGTTTGCCGTTTCAGGCCATTTTTCCAAGCGTCTGGCCCCTCTGGGCCAGTTCTCGCCCAATCTCAGTTTCGTCACCAGAGACCAGGACCCCCGAAGCGAACCTTCAGTTTGAAGTACCTCTCGGTGAGTTCAAACGAGAACTCTCAGAGTCTCGGGTTTACAGACAGCCTCGGTTTACAGCTGGGTTAACAGCTTTGAGACTTCGAGAGAACATCGCTGGCAGCCACGCGCCGTTCTCACTTCGGTCAACACACCGAAGCGAGTTAGCTTCAAGCCTTCGACGCTGAAGTCGATGCATCCGCTGTCACGTAGCGAATCGCGTTCGTGCAGTCGGTGTGATTCACGTCTGCGTGTTGCGTGCTTCGTTCGTTGTTAACTCAGTTCTTCTCGGTTCGAGTACGGATCGATGAGCTTTAAAAAATCGGATGACAATCCGAGTCACTAACCTACAGTCGCAAGTTGTTTTATGGCTGAGGGTTTTGTCGTGGTCGCTCAGGCAAATCGCAATTCGGTTCCGGTCTCAATTCTAAACCAACAACAATCACCTTTGCGTTTTACTGATCGATTGCCCAAGCAGAACCAAATCAAACGTTCGACTGAATCACTTTGCCTTGAAACGGACGTTGCGGAATTGGACGCCTGAGTTACCCCAGGAGTAGAGCCCGACGGCGCCCGAAGCGAAGGTGGGATCCTGTACTTCGAATTCCTTTTCACCGTTTACGAATCCCGTGATCTGAGCTCCGGAAAAGACGAACTTGACTGCGAACCATTTTCCTCTCTGGTATCCCTCGCCCTCTTCGGCCAGAACTTCGTAGCGTGCACCTTGTTTGATCGCGAGCGCCTGGAAGGGCCGTTGGGCATGTGTCGACCAGAGGTAGTAGTTGTCAGGATCCTGATAGCGAAACACGACGCCCACTCCATCGTCGTCACTGGAGTTGATTTCAAGCGACAGTTCGCCATCGGCAAAGGCCTCCGCGTTCTGCAGCAGGAACAGGCTCCCCGGGCGTTCAACATTCGCGGCGTTCTCCATCACGCGTGCTCCGCCCACCATGACATTGGACGTCTGCTTGATTGTTCCGTTTTCGATCGACCATTCACTTGGCGGCATAGCACCGGCCGCATCTTCAACCCGCCAATCCGCTTCGCCAAGGGGCAGCAAATCGGGATCGATGACGAAGGACGCTTCCGCGACCGAACTGGGGCGTCCGCCCGGAGTAAACACGCGTGCTCGAAGCAGTCCGGTCTCTGAGATTTCGATGGGTTTGATGTAGACGCGCGAACGCGAGGTCGGAGAAGAACCGTCCAAGGTGTAGTGGATGGTTCGCTCGACCGGTTGAGCTGTCTTGATTGCGACCTTCATCGCTCTTGGTGAGGACGCGCCCGCGGGATCGATCGTTGGCGGACGAATCCCATCGGGCTGGAGTGCGACCCAAGATTGATTGAGGTAGCTGCAGCTGCATCCAGCCGAAGCATCGGGTGCAAAAACTAAACCGCCCGCCGGAATAACATTGATCCAACAACCCGGCCGGATGCCTCCGAAGTCTTCGGTCTTTTTGTTTTGTTTGAGATCAAAGTAGCCCAAGGTCGCCGAGCGGAATACCACCATGTCACGCGAACTGGCCAGCACACCGCAGCCATAGGATCGTTCGAAATTAAACGGGCGGTCTTCCCCGGTGATCAAGTCCCACGCTCCACCCTGGGTGTAGATCGTGCGGTCATTGATCATCGGGCGTGATTCATACTTCGACTTCTTTTCCCACAACAACTCCCCGTCCGAGAGACTAAAGACCGAAATGCGTCCTCCGATTTCACTGGCCAGCCGAAACCGTGTCGGCTGATAACTCATCATCAACGTACGGTGCTTCGCTGAAATGGCTGAGACGGTTCCGTAGATGTCTTCGTCATTCTCCCACAGCACTTTGCCGATGGCGTAATCGAGCGCGACCAGCTTGCCCGTCTCATGTTTCTCCTGGTCTTGCGGCCCCGTGCGACGGAGATCGACGGTCGCCAACGGACGGTCGATCAGGATCACAATGCCTGCCGCGATTGCGATGCCGTTGTGGCGCAGTGAATGCTTTGCGTCGTATCGCCATTTTAACTCGCCTGTCATCGCGTCCAGAGCGAAGAAGGTCTTGGACTCCGTCAACTGATCCTTCATGTTTCCGCCGGGGCGGAATCGATAGGTGACGACGTGATTCGGATCAGACAATGACCCAAAAAGGATTCCGTCTTCGTGGGCGATGTACCCCCAGGTTCCGTCGTCTCCCTGCAGCGTTTTCGGAGCCCTGAATTCGGCAATCAATTTTCCTGTCCGCGCGTCGATTCGCAGGCAACGGTCGTCGCGGCGGACATACACGCTGTCATCGGAAACGCAGTAATTGCTGCCCGTTCCGCTGGTGCCCATCAAGTGGTCTCCGTGGAAAGACTTCAGGATATCGGGCAAGGCATATTCCCAAAGCTTGTGGCCGTTGTAAGCGTCCACAGCGATGATTCCGTTAAGACCTTCGGAATACAGGATGCCGTTCTTGAACAAGGGAGCCGGACCACGCCCATGACGCTGCGTCATCGCTTGCTCAAGATCCGCAAACCAAAGCATGCCAAGCGGGCCGCTGACCAATTCGTCTGCAGAGTTAGCCGTGTTCCCGGGATTGCCATACTGATGGGTCCATTCACCAGCACCTTGCAGTGGGCCGCGGGTGAAAACGTTCATGTTGCCGGGTTTTCCGGTGGCCAGCACACCTCCGTACGGCCGCAAGCTACGATCGGCTTCTAACCTAGCCGCATCGCTTAGCGGACGACTAATCGATTGCGCGGAAACGATCAGGTTGGCAAAGTAGATGGGCAGTTTTGTATCCTCCAGGTCGGCTTGCAAAACCATGATGCGCGAACCATACAGCCCGGCTCGCGTCAGATTCTCGCGTGCCCTACTCACGTTGGCAGGGTCCGGATCGATCGCGTAAATGAACAGGTCCGTTCGTTTTGCCAGCTCGAATGCGAGCGCTCCGTCACCGCACCCCAGATCCAAACAGTAACCTTCGTCAATTTTAGACTGGCGCAGGATTTCTTTGGCGGCCTCCGCAAAAAGCGCATTGGATCGGTAGGGATTCGTGATCGGCTCGGCGGCGTGAATCCGCGGACCGTTCTGCTGCTTTGCAAAGCAATAAAGAGCGCCGGAATCGGTACTGACAAACAGTCGCCCGTCAGCGATTGCGAGACCGTGTGCCGTTCCTGAAATGGCGGCGCTCCAGATCTCCTCGGATTGCCCCAGCATCGAGAGGGTGACCTTGCCGCTTGAGCCGACAACGATCCTATCCAAGGCAACGACAGCACTGGTTCCCGTTGGCTGTGCGGTGCTGAACGATTGGTTCACGCCTCGGACCGTGAATGGGTTTCCTCGGCGATCGACTTTTTCAAGATCCTCCCACATAAACTCAAGGCGTTTGTCTTTGACACTGCAGACCAGTCCGCCCGGCGTGGCGACGGCTGGTCCGATCCCTAGTTTCTGTCCGGTCGCGCCAGCCTTCTGATCAAAGGCGTAGCCGTTGTTGATGAAGGAACTGTCACTCAACACGATGTCTGCCCCGCCCAGTCGCGTGTTGGCCTGGAGGTGGAAGTATTGAAATTCGCCGGTCGCCCGATCGAAAGCAGCAGGCACGCCGCGTCCGGTGGCCATGAAGATTTGTTTCTCACTTGCAGCAAGGTAACCCTGTGCAGCGACGCCACTATTGGCATAGGCTCCGCCGTGAGGTTGTCCCATATAGATCGAGCCAGCGGTGTCATTGACCCAAAGGGTTTCACCGCTGTCGGGATCAAGCGCATAAAGGCTGATTCCATCCGACGGCCAGATGCCGGCAGCAAAATAAACGATGTCGTCATACACAACCGGTCCGCCTCGCGCCGGCCAGCGTGAAATCATTCGGGCGTTCCCCAATGCCATCGCATCAGCCGGGCCTCCACGTTTCTTCCAAAGTAAACTTCCATCGGTTTCGTTCAGGCAATACAGAAACCCGTCGTCGCTGGCCGCGTAGATTTTTCCCCGATGCCACACCGGCGCAAATCGCACCGGCCCGCGTGTCGGAAAACTCCATTGCCGAACCCCGGTGGCTGCATTCAACGCTTCAATCGTTCCGGTAACACTGTCGCCGAAAAAAAGCCGACCGTTGGCAACGATCGGATGCGCCGCTCGGTCGAATGTCATGCGCTGTGAACGCGGCCAAGCTGTGCGAGGGGGATGCGGTGCCTGATACGACCAGCAGAGCATCAAGGAGTCAGGGAGAGACTCTGACGTGAAACCGCTGCGGGCTGCATCGTGACGGTAGGCCGGCCAGTCTCCCGCCGAAACGACGTGGGATGTCAGCAGTGTTAAAAGGCAAATCCGAAAGACGGGTTTCATGTTCATGGCCGAGGCAGTTAGGACTGTCGTTCAACGGAGGGATAAACCAGGCAGGATACTCAATCGAGAGCACCGCACCAGTGTACCTGAGCTTACCCAAACTTGCGCTGCAATCAGGGGAGACTAGGAACGTAGAGACGCGTAGGCCATCGGTTTAAGTCCGTGATCCTCCACTCAAGAAACAAAAGCTGCGGATCAATCGCGATCCGTGGCTTTTTTGTGGGCTTATCGGCATTACTTATATGGCTCAGAGAGTTCAATCAGTTGGAGAGAGTCGAATCCGCCACGTGACTGTGAGCAAGGCATTTACGGAATTCTATTCTGTCCACTTCTCTTGCCTAAAGTGAGAACTTGATTCGAGTCCCAATCGGGGAACTTTTTGGACGTGATCCAAACCAAACCAGATCAACAACTGGCCACAACTTCCATCATGCGACCCAAATTTCAGTTTGTCCCGAGGGTACGTCGTGTGGTTGCGATCGATTGCTGATGGCTGCCGCCAACTACGATCAAGGCTGCGACTATTTATTGATCGACCGGTTCGCAGTCGCACTCATTCGTAATAGCTCTGCTCCGCTTTGCGTGCCGCTTCGATCACCGTTTTGCCTGTCGTAGAAAACGCCGACTCCGCAAGTCGATTTGACGGTGATGACACCAACCGGAATTCCATTCCGAACGCGAACAATCCGCCGCCACACAGTGAACGCCTTTCATCTCTTCAGCACAATCGATGGCGTACCCGACGTCAACGATCTGCTGAAACTCCTTTAGAAATGCACGGCGACGAAGATGAAGGTGTCCGGTACAGTTGTCTGGTGCCAGAGGTTCGTTTTCTTGCTGATTTACTTCTAGGCCGCGTCGTTGACTCCAAATCGAAAGTTTTTGGCAATCTGTTCCACCCAGGCTTCATTCCCAAAGGGAACTCCCCGTTTGACACTTCAGTTCAGATCAACGGCAACGGTACCTGACACCTTTTCTTCGCTGAGTTTTGTAATACGCGCTATGCCATGCACCTAAGACGCCCGGCGTCTTCCGATCGAATATGATGTGATTCATCATGATACCGCCCGCAGAATTCCCGCTCAGGAATATCTTTGCAGCATCAATTTTGTACTTTTCGTGGTTCGCTTTTATATATTCGATAGCGTTAAACCCATCTTCGATCGCTGTTTTGGACCCTGTTTTAACGTGTAGTTGATACTGATAAAAACGACCTTGTCTTCCGCCAGTTTCGGCATACTGCCTATCGCCTTGATCTTGTCCCCAGATCCGAATCCTCCTCCATGCGCATAAATCATCACGGGGTATGGGCCATCTCCGTCGGGCGCCCAAACATCGAACAATTGATTGTCGCCGGTAAGCTCAGGGTTCACATCGGTTCTCGAACCATAGGCTTCATTTGGAAATGTCGGCTTGATCCTCCATCCCCAGTCAATTTCATCTGGAGGAACGGCATAAACACCGCTTGAGCAGATAAGCGTCCCAAGCAGCAGGATGCAGGCCGGGAAATTGATAAATACGCGTTCTCTAATTCCTCTGAATTCGTTCATTTGATTCTCCTTTAGATCTATTCAGTTAAAAGATCGGCGCAAATGGACAGGCCATCGGCTAGTTGATAAACATCGAAGTTCGTGCCCTCGTCCCCCTTCGAAAACCCAAACATCCGATCGATCATATCTACCAAGCTGAAGACCACCGCGTTTGCTGCGACATGATCCGCTCATCGCTTTGGCTTCACTACCGAACGCACGAACTGAGGAAGAAATTGCATTACTTGACTATTGTCCGTGTCGCTAAGACTGTGTACCAATTCAGCTTTATCCCCAATCCCAAGTTCTTTGTATCTCTTCACTACCCTCAGGCCATGTTCAGGATCGTGATTGTCGCCAACCACTCCTGGTTCTTTGCGGTAGGCAAGAAAGATTGGGGGAGCGCTTTTCGTGATCGGCTCTAACAAGCGTTCATTAAACGATCTCCCCGGCAGAGCTTGTCCCATATAAATCCCAACAATGGCTGGGGCTCTAGAGTGAGCGAGTTCCCAGCTCACAAAGCTTCCCCGCGATTGTCCTCCGATAAAAACCTTATCGATGTCGAAGTTATAGGTCTCAGCATTTTCTTTCACCCATGCGAACATCACTTTGGCATCCGCAGCGCATTTTTCGAAATCGGGAAGTGATTTGATCTTCGCAATTGATTCCCAGCTAACGATCGCAGTTCCGGCTGCTACCGTAGGACCAGCCCAAGAAGTTTGGACATCATCTGCTGTAGAGCCGTTATGGTGGGCATAGATAAATACTGGGGCGGGCTCACTGCCGGACGGCAAATAGAGATTCAGCCATTGTCTGTCCTCCGGCCCATATGAGACATGCGGGTGAGTCGGAGCTTTCACTTGTCCGAAAAGAGCACCGGGCAAAAACGCAATCGTGCAAACGAATGCAAGCAAGCTCGTTGCAGGTGCCTTGGGAAGTGTATTCATCTTAATCATACTCGTTCTGGGGTTATAAAAGTTTGCTAGATAACAATGGCGGTATCGGTGGTCCCTGCTTCGCTCCTAGTTTTCCAAAAAACCCTTGAGCGTGAGCCAATCTTCCATTCGGTCGGTCCAGGAGGTCACGGGTTGCTCGGTGCGACGAAGTCCATAGCCGTGGCCTCCTTCACTGTAGATATGCATCTCGGCGGATACATTCGCTTTTTTGAGGGCAATGTAGACCTCAGCCACGCCGATGGAACGGTCTTTGTCGTCGTGCGTAATCACCATGAAGAACGGAGGGCAGGCTTCAGATAAAACCGCCCCTTCCGGCATCCACCAACCGGAATAAATCGGCGCCGCAAAGGCGGGTCGGAAACTGTGATCATCGTGCGTATCTACCGGTTCGTATAAACGTTCGGATATCAAGGCGGTAAACATCACGGGTGCTCCTCCGGCAGAAAATCCCATGATGCCGATACGATCCGGATCAATGCTCAACTCATCGGATCGAGATCTCACCAGGCTCATGGCCCGCTGACCATCCTGAGCGGCCGCGAGCCAAGGCTTGTCCGGATTGTGAACTCTGCCGGGTACCCGATACTTGAGCACGATCGCGGTCAGTCCAATCGAAGTCGCCCACTCTGCCACTTCAGTGCCTTCCAAGTCAAAAGCAAGAATCGTGAATCCACCGCCTGGAGCGATGATGACGGAGGCTCCCGTATCGATTTTCGGATCGGGCTTATAGATCGTGAGCGTGGGAACAGAGACGTTTTGCAAACGAGTCACGCGTTTTCCCGCAGCCAGCCTGCTGTCGTCGGTGGTGCGATCCGACTCCGGTGGGAGCGTTACAGTTTCGCCGGGCGGCTCGCCGGGCCAGAGGTTCCAGGTGATCGGCTCCGCCGCAGAGGCTGTAGGAAGGGAGATTAAAAGAGAGAGTAGAAACGCGCTGGTGAGATATTTCATAATAAGGTGTCCCTGGGGTAAGGGGCAGCGGGCACGGCGACGAAGAGGAGGATGATCGCGGTGATGATGAGATTGCGCATGGTCGTTTTGTTGATAGGGCGATGTATTTCGCGAAAACAGCTACGGCTTCACACTCAACGTTTCACCCGTTTTGGGCATCGAGAGTGTGGGCTTGCCTTGGAGGTAGCCGAGCTCCGTTAGAAATCGATCTGCGGCAATCAGCGTAATGTCTTTCCACGGCTGCCTGTTGAAGAAAGCGTGGGTTTGCCCTTCGGCAATTTGCATCTCGACAGAGGTGATGCCGAGCGACTTCATTTTTGCGGCTGCGGGCGTCCAGCCGTTGATCATCCACTTGTCCTCGCTGCCGAAAAAGACAATTGCTGGACCGAAGTCGGCTTTCAGATGCTGCAAAAAATCCACATCCGGATCTTTGGCATCACTCTTTGAAAGCGCGGGATTGAACAAGACGTAAGCCGCCACGGAAGTGTCGATTCCTTTGGGGTCATTGGGATCATTGAGGCCCGGGTTGGTCGTGCCCAGCAGACTGATGTGCCCCCCCGCCGAGCCGCCGCCTGCGACGATGCGATTGGGGTCCACCCCCAGTTCTTTGGCATGCTGTTTGAACCAACGAATCGCACTCTTCACATCGGGAATACAAACACGCTTGCTCGATTGCCCCTCGGTCAATGCGGCTTTGTCTTCCTTGGTTCGCAAGCGATAGGTAACCGTGGCGGCCACCATTCCCCGGCTCGCAAAATAGTTGCACTGATAGCTAAACGCCTTGCGACTGCCCCCACCCCAACCGCCGCCATGAAATAGTATGATGCCAGGGGCTGTCTTTTTCGAAGCATCATGCCCTTTGGGGAAATAGATTTCCATTTCACGGTTCACGCCATCCACTTGCTTGTAAACGTAGACTTTGCCCTTGGGGATGCTTTCATCGTCAACGCGCTGCGCGTCGGCGGGTGAGCAAACCATGGCCATCAAAACGATCGGAAATATTTTCTTCATATCAAATGCCTACCTCAAATACTCCCGAAACCACGCCAACTCCATCGCGTCAATCTCATTTTTACTCGGCTTGATCTCCGCGCCCTCCGGAGTTGGGCGATAGCCGTGTCCCGCGTTGGCGACCGGCACGAGCTTCGTCACGGCGCCCGCCTTTTTCAAGGCCGCGTAAAACAGC
>Ga0315334_10002813_pt1 | contig 10871 bp, 14 predicted proteins | sample M150034915metaG_FD_205555 | JGI IMG/M metagenome (GOLD analysis project Ga0315334, IMG submission 205555) | Ammonia-oxidizing marine archaeal communities from Monterey Bay, California, United States - M1 500m 34915 | ecosystem: Environmental > Aquatic > Marine > Intertidal zone | place: USA... | reverse complement strand
TTCTTTTTTAAAAGTGCTAAAACCTACATCAATAAGCACGTCAACGGTATCGCCGTCTACCACTCGTAAAACTTTGGCGTTATACTCGTACATTAGTCGAAGAGATCAGACCAAAATCCCTTTTTAGGGATATCTTCTGTGTTTTTGCGAGCTCTTTCTTTAGCGACAAGGAGTTGGTGTTCTGTAAATAAGAGGCACTTCTCTTGTTTTTTATTGTCTTCGATCCATATTGCATAATATTCTTCGTTAGCCCCGAACTTCCTATCTTTGTTATCGACGGTAATAATTTTACCTTGTTTTACTTTGGCCATTTTATTTATTAATTACTTTTAATATTTCATCTACAGTTCGTTTGTAGGTAAATTCTTCTTGGAGCTTTAAGCCTTCTGTGTTTTTGGTTGAGCTTAGTTCTACAGCTTTTTCCATAGCAGATACCACTTGGTTCTCGTCGAAAGAATACATAGACCCTTGGTTGAACGGCGCTCCTTTATGAAAAAACAGGCTATCATAAATATCTTCTTTTTTATCTACTGGTAACAGGATGGAGTTTTGGTCTGTTGCCCATGATTGGTGGCCGGTATGATTGTAGACAATGGACCATTTGCCGAGGGCTGTAGCGTTGAAGGAGGGTAAATTCCATCCTTCTGCTCCACTTAAACCAGTTAGATCGATATCGGCAGAATTTAAAAGGTGGTTGACCTCAGTGTTTGTCTTGAGGTGGGGAAGAAAATTAATATTGCTGTATTGTTTCCCCTCTACCAGCTGGGTAAGCAACGCTGTCATTTGCTCCGCTTTAAGGAAAGGGTTCGTAATACAGCAGGTTAGTAGATACCTATTATCATTACCATATTTCTTCAGCCATGTTTGGACGATCTCTTTTGTGTGTTTGCGCTTTTCGTATTTACCCATAAGCACAAAGTGTATTTTTCCTTCTACGCTTTTTTTGTCGCTTTGATGAGTAATAAAATCACGGTCAAAACCTATAGGAAGAAAGGAGACATTCTCACATCCAACCTGCTTAAAAGAACTGACTGCCGCTGGGGAAGTTAAAAAAGTATGATCTTGAAAATTAACTATATTTTTTTCGATAAAAGTGGGGGTTTCAAGCTCATAAAAGGTTAACAAAAATTGTTTCGCTGAGATTCTTCTGTCGGCCCCGTTGAGATGCCATAAGGTAAGAGTGGGGGTATCTTTATCTAGATTATGAAACTTATATTCGGCACATTGTTCTATCCATTTTTTAAAGTCTTCTGGAAGTCGATTAAAAGCACTTAAGTCTTGTTGGTTGGCTCGAGGAAAAAGGCTAACTTTTATTTCGCGTTCAAATAGCTCACGTAAAATGTTAACTCCTACATTTCCAAAAGAAAGGCCGTTAATAGGAATATCTGCTATCAAATTCATTCTGCTTTAAGCCTTTTCTGATTACTGTTATTGCTGAGTTGTGTATATTGATGCAGCCTTGGATGCTCATTTTTAGTTCTTTTCCTATTTTTTGCCATGGGGTTAATTTATTAAATTCTGGGTCTACATAACGTAGCTTAAAAATGCGCCTCACTCTTTCGTCGGGGTGGGCCTCAATTATTTCAAAGATTTTCACAAGAAGCGTTTCGTTGAGATGCGGTTTCTTCTCGTCTTCTGTGTCGACACATTTGTTTTCAAAAAAGGATTCGCTTTCTGTAGAGGAGGCGAGGAGGTATTTTTTATTTTTATGATGCTGATTTAGACATAGCCATTTCGCCTCGTTGCCGAGAAAGGTGCTGAATTTGGCCCCTCGTGTTTGGTCGTATTTGAGCCCAGCGTTGTAGACATAATACTCCAATTCGTCTATAATGTCTTGTTTATGGCAAGTAGGGGAATTGTTGGGGACATAGTTGTTGACTATATCCAGAAAGATCCCAGAGTGTCTTTCGACGAGTTCTCTTAAAGAGGCCTCTGGTTCAATGTTGTTTTTTAGATTTTCGGTTAACTTTATGTCAGATTGGTTACTTATCATTTAAAAAATCTTTTACTAGAGCGTGCCCTGTGTGTTCAAAGTCCTTTAGATTATCCCAATAAAAAGAAAATTTACACATTTTTTTTAATTTTTTTGTATGCGTTTCTTCGTCCGGGTTTATAGGTCCCACTCCTTCTCTTTCAATATAAATCGTAGCCCCTCCTAACGAGTGAATCCATTCCACTTCATTGGAAAAGCGAACGTCGGGAATAATGGTTGTGATGCCTTGTGAGCGGTGAACCGCTCGGACATTGTGCATTTTTCTGATCCAGTAATCAGTATCTATTTTATTTCTTATTATTTCAGTGCCCCAGCATACCAGTAGTGGCCGAATAATTTCTTTTTCGGTAGGGTCTTCTGTGAAGGCGCTAATGTTAAGGCGTGATTGTAAAAAGGCATCTATGTCTTTTTTGAGGTAGTATGCAAAAGAGGTGAGTTTGCATCTTTGATTAGGGTTTGATAGTAGGCCTTCAAGGAAACGGGCTAGAGAGTCTTTTCCTGTGCGCGCGAACCCGCAAATTCCGATCAGTTGATATGGGAATGGCATTATATTCCAGTGCTGCCAAACCCTCCCAGTGCGCGTTCAGATGGTGGCATTTTATCATTAAGGTTTAAGTAAGGGTGAGTATGGATGCACCAAATTAATTGGGCTATTTTATCTCCATTTTTATAGATTTTATCAGTATTGATTTTCACTCCTAGAATTTTACCGTCTTTCATTACGATGTCCTCTGGTTGCATAACGTATCTAAATCTTACCTTTACAGTATCTCTAAACCCAGAGTCAACTACTCCAACCGAATTAGCTAGGGCTAAATTATACTTCGAAACGCTGCTTCTAGGATAAATCATTGAATAAATTTCTCTTTCATCAGCAGGACCTATGGTTAATTTAGTGTCGTATTCGATGTAATTGATACTTTTGTAGGTCGCGCCAAGGGTTTGACTCTTTCCTGTTGGGTTTCCTGATACCTTAGGATTTGCTCGAGCGAAGAGGTCATATCCTGCGTCGCCTGCATACTCTGGCCTTTTAATCGAAGGTTCTTGAGGATTTTCTTTAATGTAAACTTCCATAATGATTAATATAATACAGGATTTTACCTATGTCAAGCTTTTTTTTGCATATTTTGAATTATTTCGTCTAATTGTCTGGAAAGTTTATGTTTTCCTATGTCTGCTAAAACAGAAGGGACATAAAACATATCAAGTTCAACGTGCTCAGTGTCTATGAGATTCTTTTCGTATAAACTGGAACAGTTAATGACGTTAACGCATGAACTTAAATTCAGGTCTTTACCAAAGGTATCGAAGGCTTCTTCAAAGGCTTTTGCAGCCGCTTCTACCGCGTCTGTAGCTAAAACTACGCACTCCCAGTCACTGCTAGAGGCGTAGTATAGTTTTTTATCTTGATTTTCTAGTACTCTAATCATAGAATCATTTTAACGTATAAACTACTGTATGTCAAGAGAATACCCCAGTTTAACCTGTTTTTGTCCTCTTTATAAAGGGGCTAAATTTATAAAGGGCTACATGGAGGATCTTGTTAGTCAAACCATCTTCGATCAAGTCAATTTTTTTATATTAGACTGTAATTCTCCTGATAACGAAAGTGAGGTTATCCATAACTATACCCATTATAATAATATCTCCTATGTGCGGCTCGAGAAAGACCCGGGCCTCTTTGCCGGCTGGAACGTTTCTATAAAAAACACCACAAGCGACCTCCTGACGAACTGGAATGTCGATGACCGAAAATCCCCGTGGTCTTTAGAAATAATGAGAGATTATCTTTCCTTGAATTCAGATATTGATTTGGTGTACGGAAATACAATAGTTAGCCAAAAAGCTAATGAGAATTGGACAAACTTAGAGTCGCGTCAACTTTATATATGTAATGAAACAGGTGGATGGCAAGACCTGTTGCGCAATAATAACCCGCACTGTATGCCTATGTGGCGTAGAGATATACATGATCGCTTTGGTTATTTTGATGAAAAATACCTAACAGCTTCAGATGCCGACTTATGGCTTAAGGCCGCCAAAGGGGGATCTAAGATGAAAAAAATTAATGAAATTATAGGTATCTACTATTATAATCCAGAAGGTAGATCAAGTGATCCTACCACTATAAAGAGAATGACTAAAGAGATTCATAAAATGAGAAAAAAATATGAGCCCACGTACGAGTCTCATTTAAAGCCTTTTGCATCGCCTTCTCCTGTTACATTTTCCAAAATAAAACACTCGCCGTGAAATTAAGTACTGTATCAGCTGTTACTAAAAGTTGCCTTAAGGATTTTCTTTTAATGAAGAAAACCATCGAACAGCATCATTTTGTAGAGTTTTACTTAGCTGTTGATGATTTTTGCTATGACTACCTTCATGAAAATTTCACGGATGTTAAGTGTTTTAAGTTAATAAAAACAGAAAACGCAGACCATGTGTCGCAGTCACCTCAACAACAGGCTGATTTTATTGAGATTATTAAAGCAAAGTTCACTGTCGCAAAAGAAGCTTTTAAAGATTCTAATTTTATTTTTTGGTGCGATGTGGATCATATCTTTTTTAATCCTATGGAGAATCAAATCTTAGAGTTGATCGACAAGGGGTTAGTAGACGCAGCAGTTAGTCCACACTATTCAGATGGATTCGCAGACGAAAAAACAGTTGGCTATTATAACTGTGGCTTTGTTTTAATTTCTAACCCTGCATTTCTAGCAACATGGGAAGATTTATTCCTGCGGCATAAGCAACTGGGGCTTTACTACGAACAAAAACCGCTTGAAATAACTACAGAACTATACACTACTATAACGCTTCCCATTAATTACAATGTTGGATGGTGGAAGTTTCTAGGGCCTAACGCTCAAACAAGATGGGATTCTATTGATCTGAAAGGCCAAGACTTGAAAATGTTAAACAACCCTTTGATAAATTTTCACTTTCATTATTTTAGGGACAATAATCACGCTTTTGACCAACAAGCGTTTAAAGGATCCGTAAAAGATATCTTTAGTAAAAGAAAAAAGAAAGGTGACGATTTAGTTTTTTATGAAATTGAAAGACTAGAACAATTCAATCCGTGAAAATTTTAAAAGGACAGGTTTCATGGCGCGACAGCTTTCAGGAGTTGGCGGACCTTTGGCAAGAGAAAGGTTATTGCGAAACAGCTCCCTCCTCTAATAAGTTTTCATGGCTCCTACAAGAAGAAAAGCCTACGGTATTATTGCACGAACATGATCGCGTGGAAGACATACCCCTTGCTCCCACTTGGGATATCGCCCATGATACCGCCCTTTTCGCTAACGCCCAACACCCCTCAGGAAAACCATGGGTCTATTGGCCACGCCACATTGGTGTCGTTACAGAGCTATTAAAAGAAGGAGTATTGCCTTACAATAAAAGAGATTGCCATTCAATATTCATAGGCGCAGCAGAAAACCCAGTTCAGTATGTTAACAGAACTAAGTTTGACTGGGGATTAGCCGTAGACCACTTTGACTTCTCTGTAAACCTGTCTTCAAAGCAACCTCACAAGTATTCTAATTTAGATTTTTTAAAATTAATTCGTCGCGCCCGCTTCGGACTTTCATTAGAAGGTTACGGCCCTAAGTGCCAGCGAGACATAGAATACATGGCAAATGGAGTTGTACCTGTTTTTACATGGGATACTTTTAACGATTATCACCACCCACTTCAAGAAAACGTTCATTACCTGTATGGGCGCCACCCACGCGAAGTTAAGGAAAAAATAGCGGCTACAAGCAAGGAAAAATGGCAAGAAATGTCGGATAATTGCATCGAATGGTTCAATAAAAACTGCTCCATAGAGGGATCTTTCAAAACAACAATGGAAATAATCGGTAACTAAAAAAAAATTTCCGAAAGAAATGACAAACATAGTGGACTACATATAAATGAATAAATACTTTTTAGTAATAGCAAGATACCAAGGAGAGAAGCAAGAAATTTTTGATAACCATATTAGCCCCCTCAATCAAAGATATTGTGACAAGCACGGGTTTGAATATGTGGTCATAGGGAACGACGAGCCATTAGAGCTCGTTCGAGATAACCCTACGTGGTGGAAGTTCACTATTGTGCAAGATTGGATTAACAAAGGGAAGCTCAAACAAGGGGATGTCTTAACTCATTTCGATGCAGACATGGTTATTGTTAAAGACGATCAATCTTACCAAACGAATAAAAGTTTTTCTTATGCTATTGATAATGGCAATACTCATTGCATGGGAAACTATACTATTACAGTCAATGATTGGAGCATTGATTTGATAAACCGAATCTTAAGCGAAGATTTATACAACAAATGTAAAGACTTAGATCATTGGCAAAATTTTAGAGAGCAAGCTGCGTGGTACACAATGACAGGGGTATTACCACATAGTTGGATTTCCTTTTTTGATATGCCTAACTATGGATTTCATTCAACAGTTTCCCCCGACGTACACTATTCGCTTGAAGACCTTGACAAACACGTGGAAATTCGTGGCCCCGAATGGAATACTACCCTTCTAAAAGAAGAAGCGGAAGATCCTGTTAGCCGCTCCCTTCAACAATACAATATTGTAAAAAGCAAAAAGGAAGATACTATCATACGTCACTTTGCCGGAGGGCAACCATGGAGCGATCAATATTTTAAAGAAGCATAAAAGAATGAAAATAAAAGCCGCTATATTAGACAAACCCCAACAGCCTTCTGACAATGGGTACAACTTAATAGTTGACGAAGTAGAAAATTTTCCCTTAGAGTTTGGGCAAGTTTTAGTTAACGTAGAAACCAGTAGTATTTGTGGACGCCAAATAGCTGAAATAACAGGCACAAAAGGACAAGATTATCATTTACCTCATTTGCTAGGACACGAGGGGTGTGGCACAGTAGAAGAGGTTGGGATTGGGGTCAATACAGTTTCGGCCGGGGATAAGGTAGTCATGCATTGGCGCAAAGGAGCAGGTATAGAATCTGATTTTCCCCAATATAAGTGGGGTGACCGAGTGATCGGAGGAGGATTGGTAACAACCTTGAGCGAGAAAGCTGTAGTCTCAGAGAATCGTTTGACCAAAATTGACCCTGAAATGCCTAGCGCCGCCGCCTCTTTATTGGGGTGCGCTAGCACAACAGCCTTAGGCCTTATTAACAATGAAGCTAAATTAAAAATAGGGCAAGGAATAATGGTTTTAGGTGCTGGAGGGGTTGGTTTAAGTATTATACAAGCGGCTAAACTTGTTTGTGCTTATCCTATTATAGCTATAGACATAGATGAAGCTAAATTAAAAAAAGCTGAAGAACTCGGGGCGACCCATTGCTTCTTAAATAAGCCAGATTTATATTGCGGAGAAGCCGCCGAAGTTGTAGTAGAAACTACGGGTATACCCGCAATAATCCAACAGGCTTATCAAGCAGTTACCGCTGGTGGTAAAATTATCTTGGTAGGGCAACCTCATTTTGAACAACCTTTAACAATAAGTAGGTTTTCTTCTCATTACAGAGGGATAACCGTAAAAGATAGTGAAGGCGGACTCACACAGCCTCACATAGACATCCCCCGATATGTTTCCTTGTACAAAAAAGGCATTTTAAAACTTGACTCTTTGATCACAAACAACTATACTTTGTCTTCGGTTAAAAAGGCTATCAACGACATGCAAGGCGGAACCGTGGTAGGGAAGTGCATAATTACAATGTAAAACTATGGCTAGATACACAAAAGAAGAATTAATTAATTTAGAAAAAAATATTATAAACCGTTATAACGATAACGAATTGCCTTTTCTATTTCACTTATGCGGCGGCAACGAAGATGAGCTGATACGTATTTTTGACAAAATAAAAGAAGGGGACTGGGTTATTTCAACGCACCGCAATCATTACCACGCCTATTTGCACGGCATACCTCCCGAAGAAGTTGAGAGTAGAGTAACTAACGGACGAAGTATGTTTATGTACGACAATAAAAGAAAATTCTTTTGCTCAGCTATTGTCGGGGGGATTCCCGGGATTGCAGCGGGTATAGCATTAGGCCTTAAGCGCAAAAATATAAGAAATAAAGTATGGTGCTTTGTGGGAGATGGGTGTGAGGATACAGGGCATTTTGCGGAGGCGGTGCGTTATGTAGATGGATGGGATTTACCTTGTACATTTATAGTAGAAGATAACGACATTTCCATTAGTGCGACAAAAAAAGACAGATGGGGCTCTGCCCATACTCCTACTTGGCCTAGCTGCGTGGAACGCTATCACTATAAATTGCCTTTTCCACACGCTCGCACAGAAGACTTTTGCGATCTTAAAAAAACACTAGAACACTTAAAGACCGATGAGGAATATTTTCCGCATAAGCCTAAATATACTGATTCGGATTCTAACGCTTCAAGTGAGGAGCTCTGCGACGCTTCTAATAGCTGTGAGAGCTACGGGGATGCGGTAAAGACAGCGATGACTGCCCTAGGAAAAGAGGATACATTATTTTTTGGATACAATCTTGGGGAAAATTTTGGGAACGCAATGGGCACCCTAAGCGGAGTACGCTCAGAACAGAAGATCGAAACTCCGGTTGCAGAAAACCTGATGGGTAGTCTGGCACTAGGAGCTTCTTTAGTGGGGTTTAAATCGGTTGTTTATTATGAGCGTCATGATTTTATGCTAGTAGCAGCCGATGTTATTGGCAATCACATTAGCCATCTTGAAAGAATTTCTCATAAAGAGTTTGTCCCTAATGTTATACTGCGTACCGTTGTGTCTGACGGCGGTCCCTTTTATTCTGGCCCCACTCATTCTCAAGATTTAACCAGTGTTTTTAAAGAGCTCGTGTCTTTTCCAGTTCTGGAACCAAAAACTCGCCTCGAAGTAATAAAACATTATCATACTGCTCAAAAAATTAAAGGACCGTTTATGATAGTAGAAAGAAAAAGCTGTTACACCAAAACAAAATGACCAACGTAGACATTATCGCCCTTCAAAAAATTAAGAACGACACTGAAGTTGCCATCACTAAGTTCGAAAGAGAGTACAAGGAGCTTCATGAGCCGGGTTGGATAAAGCCCTTCTCCGAAGATCTTTTAAAAATTAAACAGCCGCATCAAAATATTTTCATTGAAACCGGCACCGCCACAGGAGCCTCCATTGAATCCGCTCTTCGCGCAGGGTTTAAAGAAATTTATAGCATAGAAGTTAATCCCTTCTTTTGCCTACGAGCACAAAATGTTTTTAAAAACGATCCAGTCACCATCATCAGTGGTACATCTGAAGTAGAGCTTCCACGGTTATTGCAAAAGACGCGCCTACTTGACGAAGGTGTGTTCTTTTGGCTCGACGCACATTGGTCCGGAGGCCCCTTTTTAGGGGAAAAGATGGAAGAATATTTACCACGCGAACTAGAGTGTCTCGCCCAGTTAAACCAATCTTTTGACAAGAGCTCTTTTGCTTTGGACGACATGGGCTTCTGCAACGGTAAAGAGCATGAACCTATATTAAACGGATTCAAAGATCAACTTAAAAAAATAAAACAAAACGCTAAGCCAGAGCTTTATTACTCTAAGACTGAACATATCTATCTTACAAGTTGTTGATATGCATTATTTTTGTTTACATCATAAGGATCGCCCGGATCGCAAAAAACAACTGTTAAAAATCTTTGACCACGAAGGCCTTAAGGTTGAATGGGTGGAAGATTTTCACCCACAGGATATTAATATCGAAGATTTAAATCTTCAGCATGACTTGAACGTTAATGCTATTTCAGTTTATTTAAAACACCAAAAATGCTACGAACTGCAAAAGGAAAAAGGCTATCAAAACATACTTATATTTGAAGACGACGTTATAATTCCTGAAGACTTCGGGTTTATTTCTTTTTTAAATAAGTGCATGGTAGACTTTGAATCCCTAAAGGGAGATTTAATGTTTGTAGGGGGTGCGTTTGACATTAAGCCCCCCATTATACACCCAGACCAAACAGTTTATACTCTGCCCGGATTTAAATCTCGCTGCGCTCACTGTTATGTGGTAAGTCATAGATGTATAGATATTATTTTAAAAAATATTAATGTTATGGATGATGCGTTAGATTGGAAATTAAATAAAATTATAGACGACAACAAACTTAAAGTATGCTACACAGAGCCCAGCATCCTACAAGCTACAGTAGAAGGCTTTGACTCTTCTACTATTCAAAAATGACCAATAAAAAAAGCAAATTTAAACTCGCTTTCAGTGACATGTGGGGGTTTGAAGACTACCAATTCAACCCTCACGATAATTATTTTACCGATCTATTTAAAACTAAATTTAACGTAGAAATCAACCAAAATAATCCAGATCTTTTAATCTATTCTGTTTTTGGAAATAATTATAAAAACTTTAACTGTAAAAAAATACTTTTCTCTGGAGAAAATTTAGACGCAGGAAAAGATGAGATCCCTCATTATGACGATTCGGATGTTACGTTATCTCACTATGAAGATTTGCCTAAAGAAATTTTTATGCCCCTGTGGGTTATATTTGTTAATTGGTTTAATAAAGACCAGCCACGCCCACTCCCAAGTAACCCCACTTACACAGTGAGCTTTGATTTGATACAAAAGAACAGAGAAAGGTTTTTAAAAGATCGAAAATTTTGTGCCTTTATTAATAACAACCAAATTCAAGATAGGATCGAACTGTTTACACAGCTTAACAACTCCCAGCGTGTTGACAGCTTTGGCAATCTATTTAATAACGTAGGCAAAACCTTAAGAGGTTCTCAGCAAGATAAAATTAAGCTACTTGAAGGCTATAAATTTAACATCGCTTTTGAAAACTCTTATCACAAAGGATACAATACAGAAAAGATAACAGAACCACTTGAAGCCGGATGTATCC
>Ga0315334_10002812_pt1 | contig 10873 bp, 8 predicted proteins | sample M150034915metaG_FD_205555 | JGI IMG/M metagenome (GOLD analysis project Ga0315334, IMG submission 205555) | Ammonia-oxidizing marine archaeal communities from Monterey Bay, California, United States - M1 500m 34915 | ecosystem: Environmental > Aquatic > Marine > Intertidal zone | place: USA... | reverse complement strand
CAACACCAATGTCAATCCCTCCATCCACGAAACGGTTCAATCTACATGCAGAAACTCCGGCAAAAGTGGCTGAACCACCTAGACCTTCGACGATTGCCCCTGCAGGGCTCTCCACACTATCGTACGCCAGACTACCAATCATCACAACATCCATGCTATCAACCCAATAATTCCTGATGAGTATCAATATACTGAATGGTCACATCTCGGGCAAGGAAATCTTTCTCATCCATGATTCTACGATGTAAGGGAATCAGATTCTTGACTCCAACCAGTATTGTCTCATCCAGCGCAGAACGCATTCTTGCAATCGCATCTTCACGGCTGGGTCCCCAGGTCAGAAGTTTAGCCAACAGACTGTCGAAACAACCTGGCATGTCATATCCAACATGAGCATGGGTATCTACCCTGATTCCATATCCAGAAGGAAAATGACACTCCCACAATTTTCCTGGCGAAGGGATGAATTGACTTGGATCCTCAGCATTGATCCTGCATTGGATAGCATGACCATTCCAAGTTATCTCATCTTGAGTCAAGGATAACTTCTCACCTTCAGCAATTCTTATTCCTGATTGAACCAGATTGTGACCAGTGATCATTTCAGTGACCGTATGCTCAACCTGAACTCGCGGATTGACCTCTAGAAAATAGAACTCCCCTTGAACATCACGTAGGAATTCAAAGGTTGCCAGACCCTTGTAGGCAACTGCTTCTGCTCCTCTGCAGACCATATCGCCGATTTCCTGACGTTTGGCATCATCAAGCCAAGGGCCTTCTTCGACAAGTTTCTGATGCCTTCTCTGGATACTGCAGAATCTTTCCCCGAAATGTATCGCAGAATCACCGTCACCGAGTACCTGGAATTCCACATGTTGTGCCCCTTCGATATACTTCTCAACAAAGACTCTCTCATCTCCGAAGGCACTCCGGGCTCGAGACTGACAGAGATTCAAAGCAGACTCGAATTCCTCAGCTTGATTGACTATCTGCATACCGATGCCCCCGCCTCCCGCTGCTGCCTTGATGATGACTGGATAGCCGATTTCATCAGCCAACTCAGAAGCAACACCTGCCTCGGAAATCGGTTCACTGCTTCCTGCAGCGATCGGGAGACCCGCAGCCTCCATGGCCGCTCTTGCCTCTATCTTGTCACCCAGAAGGGTGATGACATCTGAACTGGGACCGATGAATGTTATTCCTTCCTCCTCCAATCTTGACACGAATGAAGCATTCTCAGCAAGAAAACCGTATCCTGGATGAATCGCATCAGCGGAGACACTCTTTGCAGCATCAATCACTGCTTCAATATCCAGATATGATTCCAGCGGATTATCGCGATAAATGGGAACTGCCACATCCGATAGCCTGACCGGGAGAGATGTACGGTCTTCCCTTCCATGGATTATCGCTACTTCAATATCCATTTCTCTCAACGCCCTGAGGATTCTCAAAGCGATTTCACCGCGATTTGCGATAAGGACCCGTTTGAAACCCATGAGCGGGGGACAGGTGTTCGCTCCATGAAGACAACGGTTGTTTTCCTCACCACTCAGTGAAGGGTTTCATCTGAAATATGGATTACTGAAAACCATTTCAAAGATTTCTAATGTTATAGCACAGACTTATACAATACAACCGATATGCCCATCTCATGAAGATACGTGATGAATCAGGAGAGGAAGCCCTTAGCCGTCTTGCAGGCAAGGACCTCAACCGTAGTGGGAAGGTGGTGAATCTGGTGATCTGTGGTTCAAGTCAATTTTACGACTTCGCAGTGATAGAAGATGCGATGGACAATTGGATTGATGAGAATGAAGAGCCCGACATGATCATCCTCGGTGGTGCCAGCGGTGTGGACTATCTAGCAGAAAGATGGGCTGATAACTACAATATTCCGATTGCGGTCTTCGCTGAAGCCTGGATTGCTGAACGCGGTGGGGTATCTGATTCCGGTCGCCCAGAGGCGGACCCAGGTCTGGTGAATCGCATGCTCGAAAAGGCTACCCATGTATTGGCATTCCCTGGATCAAACAGCAAATGGACTCACATCATGGTGGCTGCCGCGCAGAATGAAGGCATTCCAACCGCAGTCGTTGAATTATCTGAATAGGAGTGATGATCAATAGACGTCTCTGAGATATCTCTTCTCTTCACGCATCAGAGTCTTCTCAATGAAATGCGTCGCATCTTCAAGCGATAATCCACCATGGTCCTGTGCAATCTGAATCAGGGTCTTATGGACATCCTTGGCCATGTAGTTCTTGTCTCCGCAGATGTAGAAATATGCACCATTGTCAATCCATTCCCATATTTCTTCACCATGCTCAGCCATCCTGTGCTGGACATAGATCTTCTCCGCCTGGTCCCTTGACCACGCAGTGGTGTATCTATACAAGGTTCCATTCTGCAACCAAGATTCTATCTGGTCGCTGTAATAATACTCGGTCTTATGCGACTGATCTCCGAAGAATAACCAATTTCTTCCACTGGCGGAGTCAAACTCCCGTTGTTCCAGATAAGCACGGAACGGTGCAATTCCAGTTCCGGGTCCAACCATGATGATGTCCGTACTCTTGTCCTCTGGAAGAATGAATGACTTGGTCGGAGACATGAAAACCTTGACTGGAGTCTTGTCCACCTCCACTTCATCAGCCATATAGACAGTACACAATCCGCCCCGATGCCTGTCGTGGTGTTCATAACGGACGATGGCGATGGTCAACTGAACCTCTCCAGGGTGTGCATCCATACTGCTGGCGATGGAATAAAGACGCGGTTTCAATTTGTCGGCCAGGGCCAATAACTCTTCAGCTTGATGATGGGTGCCGAATTCGTTCATGACATCGATGTAGTCTCTGGACCAGATGTAATTCTCCATCGCATCAGAATCCTCGACCAATGATGAAAGCAAAGCAGCAGGACCATCACCACTGCTTCCTGGAGTATATCCTTGTGGCCAATCACCAGATTCTCCTGACCAGTCCCATGTGACCGTTTCATCGTCAATCATACTCGTACGTTGCCGAGATACTATCCGGGCTCTTGCACCCGGGCTTTGTCCCAGGGACTTTTCAGCCATACTGTTGATGAATTTCTTATTGACACGATGAATCTCATAATCGGTTTTAAGCGCTTCTCGAAGAGTCTTTTCACCACTGTGACTCTTAACCACCATATCGCCTTCCCAACCGGTGCAATCAAGCAGACTCTCTACCGTTTGAGGTGGATTTTCTGCAATGACGCCCAAGGCATCTCCTACCTTGTAATCCAGACCCTCAGCAGGAAGTGTGAATACGAAATGTCTGGTCTCCTTTGTAGCTCCTTCACCATTGAGCAAAGTATTCTCGGTGACCATTGAGAAATAGGGATTCTTGGCACTGAATTGGGACACTTTCACACCTTCGTCGGCGGCGGGACCGGAACTCCATTCATCAAGATTGGGTCGTTCACTGCCCTTTCTGAAATCCTTGGACAGTGAAAGAGTCAAACCATGAATGCCCCTCCCTGAGACATGGTGATACTGGAATTCCTCGGAACTGGAAACGCTTTCCTTCCGCAAGGAAGATTTCATTCATTGCTGCTCATCGATGATTCAATACTGATCGACTGTCCACCTACAGCATTGGCCTCACTTCGGCGAATCAATATCTCTCCTAGAGACATCAACAGCATCCTGTTCACACACTGGCACGGAGACCACTACTTCGGTTTCCCATTCCTCATCCTTGAACGGAAATGGATCTCTGATAGAGAAGGGGAGATGGAACTGGGCATCCATGGCCCTTCAGGGTGCAAGAAGAGACTGGTTGAACTCTGCGAATTGGCTTACCCTGGAAGTTTAGGCGATAGACTTGATTCATTCAAATGGAATGAAGAAGAACGAGGGAGAGTTCATTGCTCTCCACAATGGAGTTACGAACGGTTTGAGGTAGAACATGAGATTGAAGTTGATCCACATGGATACATCATGAACCATGAATCGGGGTTGAAATTGATGCATACTGGGGATTCAGGGCCCTGTGAAGCAATCTCCAGTAGAGCTGGGGACTGTGATGTGGTGGTCATGGAGATGGGAGTTCCTGATGAAGTCGTTATCCCTCAACATTTCAGACCAAGCACGGTTGCAACTTTAGCCAATGCCAACCCTGAAACCATTTTTCTGGTCACCCATACCTGGCTTGACGATCCAGATTGTGAGCGAGAACCAATAATCAGCAATCAACTGCCTCCACTTCCAGACAATGTCATTCAAGTCAGCGATGGCGAACGATTCTCTCTCAACTCTGAAGGACTTCAGCGAATCAATGAATGAATGTGTAATTATTGCCTGATTAATTATTCATTAATATGTTAATTATTATCGGCAGATAATATCTTACCAATTGGAGCGTAACAGATTCTTTCATATACTCGTGAAGAAATCATTCATTTCTGAAATCAACTTCAAAGACAACAATCTATTCAACCATTTTCATTATCTACAGATCGCCATCTTCAACTGAGGAAACAACGCGACGATTCATTGATTGAATCCTATGGCGGTTATCGGAGAGAGATTTCAATGGCGGTGTGGAAAACGCACGACTAGGGGATATTTCATGGATTAAAATGAAAAAAAGTGCATATTTCAATTGCAGAACAATGAGTTGTGGACACCGCACAAATCAGCACCTTGCAATCCCTTATGTGAACAGACTTATTACCCCCCCTCGGACTAGGAGCCATCATCGTGCTCGAGTGGTTGCGCTGAATGAATTCAAAGTTAATCCTAAAGTGGAAAGGTGTTAAAAAATGGGAGAAAATATTTTCGATAATATTCTCACACGCCCAAGCCTATTCATCAATAAAGAAGTGATGCGACATAGCCATTCACCCAATGAATTACCTCATCGCGACAGAGAGATAAAGGCGATTCGCTTCAATCTTGTTGAGGCCCTCAAAGGACAGATTCCCTCGAACATGATACTGTATGGAGTCACAGGAGCAGGGAAGACCGCAGTCATCAGATTCATCAGTGCCCAACTTGAGGATAAAGGCAAGCAGATCGGTAAACCTGTGAATCCAGTACATGTCAACTGTCGAACCATCGATACTCAATACAGAGTACTTGCCTTCCTAGGAAATTCTCTGCTTGAATCATATGAGAAAGAAGACATCCCCTTCACTGGATGGCCCACAGACCGTGTTTTCGACGAACTCGTGAATAGAATGCATCGAAGGGGAGGAGTTCATGTCATCGTGCTTGACGAAATTGACCATCTGGTCAAGAAGGCAGGAGATGATCTGTTGTACAATCTATGTAACATCAATGATGACCTCAAGCGCTTGGGCCAAGCCAGGTGCTGTGTAATCGGCATCAGCAACGATCTGAAGTTCACTGAATATCTTGATCCCAGGGTCAAAAGTCGTCTCGGGCAAGAAGATGTCATCTTCTCCCCTTACGATGCTGGACAATTGAGCGACATTCTCGAAAAGAGAGCGAATGAAGGAATAAAATCTGGAGTTCTAGGGGATGGTGTGTTACAGCTTTGTTCGGCATTGGCTGCACAAGAGCATGGAGATGCTCGAAGGGCCTTGGATCTAATCCGAGTATCGACCGAGAAGGCTGAACAGAGTGGAGAGGATCTGGTTGAGGTTCAGCATGTCAGGATGGCTCAGAATCAAATCGAATGCGACCAGATAACTCCGGTCATCAAGACCCTCCCCCCACAGCAGAAGTTGGTTCTGTTCTCGGTATTGTTGAATGAAAGAAATGGTTTGTCCAACATCGCCACAGGAGAGGTCTACGAGATCTACCGTCAAGCATGCAAGCATTATGGTACCAACAATCTGACTCAACGAAGAGTCACTGATCTACTCTCGAATCTAGACATGTTGGGTCTGATAAATTCCAAGACTGTCAGCCGGGGGAGATATGGGCGCAGCAAAGAGATCAACAGTTGTATGCCAGTATCAATCGATGCAACAGAGTTGATGATGAATGCAGATGAATCACTGAACAGCGTTGAGAAAGGCAAGTACCGTTTCCAATCCCGCTTGTGATTGAGCCGTGGCCCTTAAACGAGGACCGACGGTCGGCGTGGCCATGACAGAGGCTGACGACATTGAGTCTGAAGGGGGTTTCATCAATTCCCTGCTCAATCCTGGTCAATTGATTTCCACATGGTTCTTCTCCTTGGGTGTATGGATACTATTGCTTGGAATTCTTAATTTACTGGTGATGGCCCACCCGAGTGGTAAGATATCATGGGTAGGTTTCCTGAGTTTTGGAAAGATGGGACAGATTCTGATGACTGACGAAGCCGGTCAAGGATTCCATGTCTTGGGAGACGGTTTCTTCCTTGGACTCGGACTTGTCCTGCTTGGAATAGGAGCCAAGGGTATCACGAGTAATGTCGAAGGAGGTCTGGCAGAATGGCTGAAGAGACTTGTGGTCAACGACCTCTGGCCTTCGATGTTCAGCCCCGAAGAAGGCGGCTGGAGGAGAACCATGTCCTCTTGGCTTCTTGCAATTGGATTCATTTTCTACTTCTACTGGGGAATAATGTACAACAACTGGGTGGACCCAGGGACCTATGCCGTATCAGCCGCATTGATTGGGTTCGGTTTCGCTTTCCTTACAATGCCAGCAGAAGATGATGAACCTGCTCCACTCGATTGATTCCGATTTGTTCGAGGCCATTCAGTTCATTCTGAACCATGGCCATATCTTCCAACCGTTGCATCAATAGCACCCAACATGATCCCCGACCATAATGAAATGCTCCAAAGAGTCAAAACCAAAGGCAAGAGGAATGAATCTTTGATCTTGGTTGACAATCTGCCTCGACCCAAGAAGCCCTTCATCAAACTCAGACCTAACAGTAGATAGATGCTGCTCAATACAATGAGAATTTGTGAACCGAGCGCATAGAATTCAAATCTGACCTCGGTGAAGATGATTCGAGCAATCAAGAAGAATGCCCCAAAGAGGAAAGGAGCGAGAGCGAGAACGAACCATGAAGTTCCAATGAAATCAAAACCGGGTCCTTTTCTGAGCGCTGGAGAATATTTTCGCACAATACGTACATGCGCCCGAGCATCTCTCTTCCTTTTTCTGAGGAAGAGATTCAATCTATCCTCAGGAACGTGCTGTACCACCGCATCAGGTGTATGGATGATCACACCGCCAGATTCAACGAGTTTCAGTGAGACCTCCATATCCTCTGCATGATACCAAGATGGATTGAAACCCCCAACCTCCAACAATTTATCCCTGAGGAACATACTACATGGCCCATTGGCCAAGGTGGTTCGGCGCGAACGTTTGCGATACTTCCTCTCTATCTCCTGCGCTCTGATTCTACTGACAATGGTATCGCCCTCATCAAAGATGACCCTACCTGTCACACTCACCACATTCTCATCATCCAGACCACCACTCTGAGCCACTAGAAATTCAATCCAGGTAGGATGTGGACGGCAATCGATATCTGTTATCGCCACCCACTTTCCTTGGGATTCCTCAAGAGCATATTGCCTGGCTGCTGCTAGACCAAGTGCCTCCTGATCCAGGATTCGAACTGAAACGCCATTTTCTTCTCCGCTCTCATCGCTCCATTCTGCCAATCGTTCAGCGGTTCTATCACTGGAGCCATCATTCACCGCGATGATCTCCAATGGCCGATGAGTCTGATCCAACAATGATCGTAGACAATCATCTACCCAGTTCTGACCATCTCGAACAGCAACAGTGACTGACACCAGCGGTTTTTCATCCAGAGGAAACCACCTCAAAGAAATCCAGAATCTCTCGGCAACGTTTTTTCACTTCTTCATCACTGACTCTGACAACAACCCCCTTGCCTGGTTGTCCGTAGAGGACCACAGCGTTGAGTGGTGACAATAGATGAATGGGAATCGGAGCCAGATCCTCTTCACCCTCCACTTTGATCAGAACATCTGTATCTGAATGAATCGCTGCACGACATGCATTGAACAGATCGAGACTCAAGTGCCCAGCAGGGTTGATGCAGGAGAGAACAATACTCCAGCCACCATCTCCTACCTTCTGGCTGTCTGGTAATTCACTCCTCTTCGTCATTCCATCTACAATTCCAATGTCCGGACGAACACCGATATCAAGCATCGTCTGAACACACACATCCCCAACTGCTACAATGAACGCGTCATCTGAGACCTCCTCCAGAACTTTGTACATCGCTATCTCGGGAGATTCTTCGGGCCCTTCATACAATACCCCAAGTGGTTCCTTGAGAGTGGCATCCATTTCTACCGGCATACGTAGATCCTGCAACAATTCAGGAAACCAGGGTCCTCCACTTCTGTCGATGATTCCAGCCCGAATTCGTGTACTGCTGATGACCCCTCCTGCTCCATCCTCAAGATGACTGGCTTGAATGATCTCCAATGGTGAAAGCCCATTCTCCTCACGAATTTCATTGACTCGTTCACAATTTCCTCTGGTCTCAATCGTGCAGATGATGGAATCGCAATCTTCTCTGACTGGAGCAGGGCCAAATGAATCTCTCAGGATATGAGTGCTGAACCGCGTTCCATGATTCAGTTCAGCCCAATCCATCAATTCCTCCAACCTTTCTTCCAATGGAAGAATGAATTGTGATTTCTGCTGGGCAATGAAATCATCACTGACCCAAACTTCAATGAATTCAGCATTACTTGCCGCCAACTCCAGAAGATGTATGTGACCCGAATGGAATCTATCGAAGGTTCCACCGACCAGACAACGGGAGAATCTTCTCTCCATCGACACTTTGGGGCCGCCGGGGGCGAATAGGGCTTTGGACGCTGGAAGCTTCACGCCAAGAGACAAGAGACAAGAAGAGGGAAATGGAGAAAGATGTGCCCCGGCGTGTAACAGCCCTCCTCATCGTTGCCTCAGGGGCATGACCCTCACACCGGGGCGTCTGTCCGATCAAGGGGTTGTCTCACCTTCATCCTCTCGTCCGGCAAGGACCCATACTCGATCGGTATCGCCGCCTGTTTGCCCCGAGGTTCATATCCGAAGATCCCCCCGGTCTTCGCAAGCGGCGGACCGCACTCATTGGTACCAGCTCTCATTGTGCCAACCCGGCGAGGGGAGGCTCTCCAGTCGGTGTTGCTGGTGCGGTGGCCAATCCTGATGCCGGGCTTTTTTGAATCCTTTCACTCATAGCAGCCTTATTTGCCCTGGATTGAGCAGATTTTCATGGAATCCACTCAATCGTTGTAATATTCGAACCTCAACATGTTCATCCTTGTACATCGCGCTTGGAGAAATCAACATTGAACCCCATTCATCTACAGGTCTTGCCAACCATCCTACACATGGATGTACCCTCCCTGAACGAACCACACTATCATTTATCAAATCCTCAAGACATTCCATGAGATCGAGTAAATGTGATGCACCATCACCGTCGTCTGACTCCAGATTATCCAGATGGTGACGCATCAATATCTGCAAACCCGGAGTCATTCCCGGGTGCTCAATTTCTATTCCTGGAGAATCGACTTTCTCTCCAATGGGCCTTAGGCAAAGAGCAGCCCAAGGTATTGCTGTTGCAGCCAACCATTCCCTGCCTTGTTCATCCTCAAGTTGTCTGAACAGGATCTCAGGGGCCAAATGAGCCCACCATTCGTAGTGAAGGACTTCAGCCAACCTTCTCATGACCTCTAATGAAGGCTCCTTGGCTTCAATACTCCAATCCATCAGCACCTGCCAACTGTGAAGTGGATGTTCGTCCACCAGACCTGAAATCAGTGTAACCAGTTCTTCTGCCCAACTCTTCTTCAGATATCCCATCCGTGAACACCAAGCGATTCCCTGCAACACAGTTGTAATATCTTCAGATGGCGATGCTGACCAAGACTTCCAAGCCCATCCAGCCATTCCCTTTCCAAGAAATGGGATTGACCACGGAGCAGTTGCCATAATATGCTCTGAACAGATTGCAGAAACCTCTGCAGTCTTCGATTTCCTTCGCATCTCCATGACAACATCAGGGTTCTCAATCATCGCTACACGTATCACGTTGGAAGCCGATTGTCTCCATTTCACAGGGGAGACCTCGGATATCTCCATAAGATTCACCAATGGCACCTGTTCGGGTTGCAACAACTCGAACCATATTGGCTCAAGAATTTCACCGATTCTCTGCCATCTCGACCAACGATTCTCCTCAGGAGTCGCTATCCATGCTGCCAATGGAAACAGACCTTCATTGCGATTGGCCCATTCTTCGTCTCCTTGCGGATAAGAGGATGTGGCGATCAAGAGAGCTTCTTCCTCTTCTTCAGGGTCCCTGTTGCTGAACTGGATGGCTGGAAACGATTGCAATTCAGAAGGACTGGCAGGTGGACTCCAGTTTTCTGGTGCTGCTGAAGTCTCTTCAACCTGCTGAGTCAAAATGAATGGTATCTGTGAACCATCAAGCATGACAAGTCGAGCCGCGGGCCAACCCGAGGGGTCTTCTCTGACCAGTATAGAAGGCACCTCCGTCTCTTCTGGCAATATGACTAGTCTGACATTGTGATTATTCAACAATGTATCAAACATCTGTGTTTCAAAAGGTCGGTGAGTAGGCCAATTGACAACTAATTGTTGTCCTCTGTCCAAGACTACCCAATGCATCAAAGCCCTGACTGCATTATCATCCAATTTCGAGATGTTCCATTCCAACGCCTTGTCCTGTGGAATTTCTTCCTGCCATTCAACATCAGCCCATGAATCCCTGAACCTCTGCCAGGTGGTCGAGACCCTCGAACGTCTTCTTCTGGCCCTCCAGCCAGTCAATGCAGCTTTCTGAACCTGAGACAATCTATCACGTAACTCTGCCGGTGGCAGGCGGGGATGAGCCTCATGAATCCA
>Ga0315334_10002810_pt1 | contig 10874 bp, 9 predicted proteins | sample M150034915metaG_FD_205555 | JGI IMG/M metagenome (GOLD analysis project Ga0315334, IMG submission 205555) | Ammonia-oxidizing marine archaeal communities from Monterey Bay, California, United States - M1 500m 34915 | ecosystem: Environmental > Aquatic > Marine > Intertidal zone | place: USA... | reverse complement strand
CCATCATTTAAACGGTCATGCTTTTTTAACCATATATCTGACATTTCTGTATTTCTATAATCTTTAAAACAAGGGGTTCCTAAAGTATAATGAATGATATTAGCTTGCTCATTATTAGGATATTCAGTTGCTAACCAATTCCATTCTTTTGGTAGCTCTCCAATTTCACTATCCTCAAGCCATGAAAAACGATGCAAATATTTTCCTGGCTGGTTAGCAATAAAGTCTGGAGTTAGAATTTTATGTTTTGGATGTGCGCAGTTCCATAAAATTACGCTAGACCAATTCTTTCTAGGATAATCTTGATTAATATTTCCTAAATATTTCTGATAGGCTTTAGTTTTATAGTCGTGTTTGACTACCTGCAAAGCTTTTGAATCATCTCGGAGATCAAGTAACTCTTTAATATCTACCTGACAAATCATATCTCCATCAGCAAAAATAGCCCAGCCTTTAAAATCGTTTAAAAATGGAGTTAAAAAACGTGAGTACACAAAATCATTACTTTTGTCCTCATGTTTTTCTTCGTAACCTTTTAAATTTCTAACTGCTAGCGGTGTTATGTCCAATGGAATTGATGCATTCTCAATAAGGCTTTGAACAAAAGTATGGTATGCAACCGCTTCTCTTTGATCAAATCCTATATATATTTTTACTTTTTTGTTTTCAGACATTCTATGCCCTTACATTGTTTTACAAAAAATTAACTCAATTCCATTTCCAGCTGGATCTTTAAAGAATATTTGTTCAGTGCCTATTTCGGGCACTACACGTAAGTGAAATTCTATATTCCTTTGTTTTAAAATTTTAATATATTTATCTTTACCCTCAGCACTAAAAGCCATATGATCAAAAGTGTTTTTTATATTAGCAGGATTATCATCATTTATTTTTGTTTCGCTTAAATGTAAAACATCTTTTTCACCAGCATTTAACCAATAACCATTACTTTCAAATGGAGGTCTAGCTCCTAGATGAAGTCCAACAATTTCAATATAGAAATTTTTTAAGACTTCCATCATTCTAGCTTCAGATCTAAGATTATAATGATTAATCCCACTAATCATTCTTTTGCTCAATATTTAAAGCTCTTATCCTAATATGCAATTCTTTTAACTGCTTTTCATCAACCTTGCTAGGTGATTGTGTCATTAAACACTGAGCCTTTTGTGTTTTTGGGAAGGCTATTACATCTCTAATAGAATCAGAGCCTGCCAATAAAGTCACTATCCTATCAAATCCGAATGCAACTCCGCCATGAGGAGGAGCTCCATACTGCAATGCATCTAATAAAAACCCAAACTTATCTTTCGCTTCTTCTTGTGATATCCCTAATGCTTTAAATACTTTGGATTGAAGATCAGATTTATGAATACGGATAGACCCACCACCCATCTCCCAACCATTTATTACCATATCATATGCTTTTGATAAGCATTTTCCAGGATCTGAATCTAAATATTCCTCATGTCCATCCTGCGGTGCAGTAAATGGATGATGGAGAGCACTCCAAGTCTTTGAAGTTTCGTCATAATCAAACATTGGGAAGTCAACCACCCATAATGGTGCCCAATCCATATCATTAAGATGTTTTTTTTCATGGCCAATTTTAACTCTAAGAGCACCTATAGCCTCATTTACTATTTTTTCTTTATCTGCACCAAAGAAAATTAAATCCCCATTTTCAGAGTTAGTTTTTTTAATTATTGCCTCTAATGCCTTAGTGTGGATATTCTTAACAATTGGACTTTGAAGTCCTTCTTCGTTTAAAAGAGTTTTGTCATTAACTTTAATATAAGCTAGGCCTTTAGCGCCATAAATTTTTACAAATTCAGTATAAGAATCAATTTCTGAGCGAGATAGATCTGCCCCCCCTGGAACCCTTAATGCAGCTACTCTTCCATTTTCCATATTTGCTGCAGAAGAAAATACTTTAAAATCAACATCTTGCATTTCTTCAGTCATTTCAGTTAATTCAAGAGTTACTCTTAAATCAGGTTTATCAGAGCCGTATCGACTCATCGCTTCCTTATATGATATTTGGGGAAATGATTTCGATAAGTTTATATTTAAGACTTCTAAATAGGTTTGTCGAATCATGTTTTCAGAAATCTCTATAATTTTTTCTTCATTAATGAAGGATGCTTCAATATCAATTTGAGTAAATTCAGGTTGACGATCAGCCCGTAAGTCTTCATCTCTAAAACATTTAGCAATTTGATAATATCGATCAAAACCAGATACCATTAAAATTTGTTTAAATAATTGGGGTGATTGCGGTAAGGCAAAAAATTCACCGTGGTGAATTCTTGATGGAACTAAATAGTCTCGTGCACCCTCGGGAGTGCTACGATTCAATATTGGAGTTTCTAACTCAATAAATCCTTCTTGATCTAAAAAATTCCTAATACTTTTTGAAGTATTGTTTCGTAACTTAAGATTTCTTTGCATCACATCACGTCTCAAATCAATAAAGCGATATTCTAGACGAACGGCTTCTGAAATTGTGTCGTCATCAAGCATAAATGGAGGGGTAAGAGATTCATTTAAAATCTCTACTTTAGAAGCTAGCATTTCAATTTCTCCTGACGGTAGATTTAAATTAATCGTTCCCTCAGGCCTATGTCGAACCTTACACGTCACCTTTAATACAAATTCATTTCTGATTGTCTCGGCAATTTTAAAAGCGTCAGGAGTGTCTGGATCAATAACTATCTGAGCCAATCCTTCCCTATCTCTTAAATCAATAAAGATAACTCCACCATGATCTCTTCTTCTGTGAGCCCAACCGCAAAGGATCACTTCTTTATTTTCATGACTTTTATTTAATTCACCACAATAATGCGTTCTCATCTCAATTCTCTTCTAAAATAATTATTTTTTTTGTTTAAGTTTTTTATCGGTGGGGACTACACCCATTGAAATAACGTATTTAAGAACTTGATCTACACTAACATCCAACTCAACAACTTTATTTTTTGGCACCATTAATGTATATCCTGACGTTGGATTGGGTGTTGTTGGAACGTACACATTTACATACCTCCCTTTTAAATTCTTTGTTATTATTTCGTCAGGTTCGCCAGTGATAAATGCAAAAGTATATGTACCTGATATTGGAAATTCGATTAAAACTGCCTTACTAAATGCATTTCCTGAGCTTGAAAGTAAAGTGTCTGAAACTTGCTTAATACTTTTATAAACTGATTTAATAAAAGGTAATCGGTCAAGAATAACTTCATACAAATTAATAATTTTCTTCCCAAAAAAATTGTTAGCGATTATGCCAGTAACTAATATGATAATAAATGTCAAAATTACACCAAACCCAAATACCTCGGTCCCTAGAACATAATCAGGTCTTAAGGTCTCTGGAAGCAAGAATAATATTTGATCCAAGAACTTGACCAAAGAGAACAATACCCAAAAAGTTAGAGTTAGTGGAATAAGAACCAACAGGCCAGTTAAAAAGTTTTTTTTAATCATTATTTTTTAAAGTTTCAGTTTTAGTTTTAGTTTTAGTTATTTTAGTAGTTTTTTCATTGTCTTTCTTAGAATCTTCAGGCTTTGGTTTATTTTTAAAATCTGTTTCATACCAGCCTGACCCCTTTAATTTGAAATGAGGTGCCGACACTTGCTTCTTAAATGTTTTATTCTTACAAACTGGACAATTTAATACCGGGTTATCTGATAATTTTCCAAGTACATCATCTTGATGTTCACAATGAGAACATAGATAATCATATAAAGGCATCTTCTTAAACCCTTATTAAAAGGGAATATCATCTTCCGGAAGTTCAAGAGTCGGCTCATCTGATGGGCCCGGATTTACATCAGTTTTATTTACCCTTTCTGGTTCTTGATTAAAATTATCATCAGAATTACTTGGCTTACTTTTACCCCCTAACATTTGCATCGTGTCTGCTACAACTTCTGTCGTATATCTATCTTGTCCCTCTTTAGTTTGCCACTTCCTTGTTTGAAGACTCCCTTCAACAAAAATAGAACTGCCTTTCTTTAAGTACTCCCCTGCAATTTCAGCTAATTTTCTATACATTACAATATTATGCCACTCTGTTTTTTCTTTTTTCTCACCCGAAGCCTTATCTTTCCACGAAGTGCTCGTAGCAATACTAAAATTGCATACAGAATCCCCATTAGGAAAAGTTCTAACTTCAGGATCTCTCCCTAGATTACCAAGCAACATTACTTTATTAACTGATGGCATATTTTCTCCTATTTCCTATTATTATTAAATAATTACTATTTTCTCATATGTGTAATTATAATTTTACTCATTTTTTATTAATTGGCATTTTCATTGATATTGATAAAATTAACCAAATCATTATTAGTAAGCTGCAAAATAAAAAAGTGCCTTGATAACCATAAAAATTTGCAATCAGTCCACCAAATGATCCACCAACAAAAATACCCAACGATTGGGAAGTATTATACACCCCTAATGCCAAACCTCTGCTTTGAATTGGTGCCAACTTACTAACCAAACTTGGTAAAGAAACCTCTAGATAGTTAAACCCAATAAAATAAAATATTAAAGCCATTATGATGCCAACAATACCATTAGAAAAATATATAAATAGAAATTGCGTTACAAATAACAAAGCAATTGAAAATATAAAAGATTCTTTAACTTTATTCTTTTTCTCAGAAATAATAATCATAGGCACGATAAAAATAAAAGATATAACTAAAACTAGCAAGTAAATTGACCAATGTTGATTCAATGAAATCTCGCCTTGATTTATCAAATAAAAGGGGATTGCCATGAACATCGATATTTGAGAAGCATGGAGTGTGAAAATTCCAAAATTAAGTCGATTTAAATCAAAATTCTTTAATATATTTTTTATGTCATCAGTATTTCCAGATTTAATTTTTTTCTTATTTAAAGGTTCATGAATAAAAAACCTTACAACTCCTAAAGCAATAAAAGCTAAAATGCCCATTAATAAGAATATACCTGGGACACCAATAAGCTCATTCAATATTGGTGAAATCACTAATGACAATGCAAATGTTAAGCCAATTGATACTCCAATAATTGCCATTCCTTTAGTCCTGCTTTTATCACTAGTTAAGTCAGATAAAAAAGCGGTAAGGACAGCAGAAATGGCGCCAGATCCTTGAATTGCGCGACCAATAATAACTCCTTCTATTTGCTCAGATATCCCTGCAATAAAAGAACCAATTATAAATAACAATAAACCAAAATAAATTACTGGCTTTCTTCCAAAACGATCTGAAGTCATGCCAAATGGGATTTGAAGAATTGCTTGGGTTAACCCATAGATACCAAACGCTAACCCTATTTGGAATTCTGTGGGTCTTCCAGATAACTCGGAAGCATAAATCGAAAATATTGGAAGAATTAAAAAAATTCCAAGCATTCGAAGTGAGTAAATCGAAGCGAGAAGTGCGCTAGATTTAATTTCTGATGGTGACATTCTATTATTTACCTATGAATAGTAAAACTATGGTTTCTAAATTTAAGATTATAAAATATAATATCAGGTTGCTCCTCAAAAAAGATAAAATTAAATGGATTACCTTAAAATTAAAGGGGCTCGAACCCACAACTTAAAAAATATTTCTTTAGATCTTCCAAGAAATAAACTAATAGTTATTACAGGTTTATCTGGATCTGGAAAATCGTCACTGGCATTTGACACTCTCTATGCTGAAGGACAAAGAAGATATGTTGAATCTTTATCTGCTTATGCTAGACAATTTTTAGACCGAATGAATAAACCCGATGTAGATATGATTGAGGGTTTATCGCCTGCAATTTCTATAGAACAAAAATCTACTTCACATAACCCAAGATCAACTGTTGGAACTGTAACTGAAATACATGACTATCTTCGGTTGCTCTACGCACGCGCTGGTGATCCCTACTGCCCTACTCATAAAATAAAACTTGAAGCACAAACAGTCTCCCAAATAGTAGATCAACTACTGTCCCTCCCAAAAGATACTAAAATTATGTTGCTTGCCCCCGTAGTGAATAATCGTAAAGGCAGTCATCTAGATTTAATTGATGAATTAAGAGCTCAAGGATTTATAAGGATTAGGCTAGATGGAACTATTTATGAAATAGACAACGTTCCCGCTATTCAAAAAAATACAAAGCATCAATTAGATGTTGTAATTGATCGATTAAAAATTCATCAAGATATCAAACAACGCATTACTGAATCAGTCGAAACAGGTCTGAAAATTGCTGATGGGAAGATTATTACTATCAATATGGATACTGAAGAAACACAGCTATTCTCTGCAAAATTCTCATGCCCACATTGTGACTATGCACTAACTGAATTAGAGCCAAGATTATTTTCTTTTAATAACCCAATGGGGGCATGTCCTGATTGCGATGGCTTGGGACATAAAAACTTCTTTGATGCAGCCCGAGTCGTAGCTTTTCCTCAATTACCTTTATCATCTGGGGCTATTAAAGGATGGGATAAGCGTAATCAATTTTACTATCAAATGTTAAATAGCCTTGCTCAACATTATAATTTTGATCTTGAAATGCCTTATCAAGAACTCCCAGAAAATGTTAGAAATATTATTTTATTTGGGAGCGATAAAGAACAAATAGAATTTAGTTATTTTAACGAGCAAGGAAATATTAATAAAAAAAAGCATCCTTTTGAAGGGATAATTAATAACTTTAAAAGGCGTTATCAAGAAACTGATTCAAGTACTGTTCGTGATGAATTAGCAAAATATTTAAGCAATCAAGAGTGCCCTTTATGTAACGGGGCTCGATTAAGAATTGAGGCGAGGAATGTATTAGTTGGAGATTTAAATCTGCATGAGATTTGTAAGTTGCCCCTTAGAAAATCTTTTGAATTTTTCAATAATTTAAAATTATTAGGATTTCGCGCTCAAGTTGCGAGCAAAATAATCCAGGAAATAAAAAATAGGCTTAATTTTTTAATGGATGTGGGACTCGATTATTTATCTCTTTCAAGATCTGCTGAGACCCTATCAGGTGGGGAGGCCCAAAGAATCAGATTGGCTTCACAAATTGGCAGTGGCTTAACTGGGGTAATGTATGTTTTAGATGAACCATCTATTGGACTCCATCAAAAAGATAACGATAAGCTCCTCCAGACTCTGAGAAATCTCAGGGACATAGGAAATACTGTAATTGTAGTTGAACATGATTATGAAGCAATTATGACGGCTGATTATGTTGTAGATATTGGCCCTGGTGCTGGAGTTCACGGAGGTGAAATTGTTGCTCAAGGAGTTCCTCATGAAATCGCTAAAAATAAAAACTCTCTGACTGGTCAATATATAAGTGGGCAGAAAAAAATCACAGTTTCAAAAAAAATAAAATCTCCTGATAATTCTTTTTTTAAAATTACAAAAGCTTCCGGGAATAATTTAAAAAACATTAATTTAAATCTCCCAATAGGTCTTTTTACTTGTGTTACCGGAGTTTCTGGGAGTGGTAAATCGACACTTATTAATAACACACTTTATAATGCCGTAGCAAAACATCTTTACCGAAGCAATTTAGAGCCAGCAGGTCATGAAGATATAGAGGGATTTGATTTCTTCGACAAAGTTGTAGATGTAAACCAAAGCCCAATTGGAAGAACTCCAAGATCTAATCCAGCCACTTACACCGGTTTGTTTACCCCGATAAGAGATCTTTTTTCTAAAGTTCAAGAAAGTAGAATAAGAGGTTATAGTCAAGGAAGATTCTCGTTCAACGTTAAAGGTGGGAGATGTGAAGCATGTGAAGGTGATGGAGTAATTAGAGTTGAAATGCATTTTTTACCAGATGTATACGTTGAATGTGATACTTGCTATGGCCATCGTTATAATCGTGAGACGCTTGAAATATTTTATAAAGGAAAAAATATTCATAATATTTTAAGTCTTACCGTAGAAGAGGCTCATGAATTTTTTATAGCCGTACCAACAATTGAACGAAAACTTAAAACTCTTCTAGATGTAGGTCTCGGATATATTAAATTAGGACAAAATGCAACTACTCTATCTGGTGGCGAGGCTCAAAGAGTCAAATTAGCATTAGAACTTTCAAAGAGAGATACGGGAAAAACGCTTTATATTTTAGATGAACCAACAACTGGCTTACATTTTGCTGATATACAACTATTACTTAACGTGTTGCACCAGTTAAAAGATAATGGAAATACTTTAGTAGTGATTGAGCACAATCTAGACGTAATTAAAACTGCTGATTGGATTATTGATCTAGGTCCTGAAGGTGGTGACGGTGGTGGAGAAATTATTGCAGAAGGCCCTCCTGAAAAAATTATGTCTAATAATAAAAGCTTTACTGGTAAATATTTAAAAAAATATTTATAATTTTTTTAAATCTGCTTGAATGCTTTCTGTCGTTGGATTTAGCTGATGCCAAATATTAAAACTTGCTGCTGCCTGCTCAACTAACATTCCAAGCCCATCATAAACGGAATCAGTTTTCTTATAAGCTTCCTTCATGAATGGCGTTTCAGAACCATACATCATGTCATAACAAGTACCTTTCTCATTTAGATAATTAAAAACAGAATCTGGTATAGGGGAATCTTGGCTAGTTAAAGATGAAGACGTAGCATTTATTATCAAATCAAAATTAAGTTTGTTGGAAAAATCTAAATCCATTACCTCTAAAATGACTTGGTTTTTTTCAGCAAATAATTTCCAATGTTTTTTCATTTCAATTGCTTTAGTAAAAGTTCTATTAGTTAGAAAAATTTGCTTTGGCTGACTTTGAATAAGGTCATAAATTACCCCATTTGCAGCCCCGCCTGACCCAACTAAAAAAATATTCTTACCTTTAATATTAATATTTTTATTGAACAAATCATTTATTAACCCCCTACCGTCAGTTGAATCTCCGATAATAATGTTATCTGAGAATGTTATTGTATTAACAGACTTACATAACGATGATCTTTCTGAAAGCTGGTTGCAAATCTCAAAGGCAGAGTTTTTTAATGGGAGGGTAATATTTAGACCATAATAACCTTCGTCTCTTAAGCGCTTAATATTATCAAAGAAATTATCTTGATCAATATCAATTTTTTTATACTCCAAATCAATTAAGAATTCCTTTGCAAATAATGAGTGAATTTGAGGAGAAAGAGAATGCGATATCGGATGCCCAAGTACTGCAAATTTTTTTATTTTTTTTTCCATTTGAATTACTTATTATAGACAATAAAAAAATATCGAGAGAAATAATTAATGCATTATAATAGTGCAATTTATAAATAAAAATGCATTATAATAGTGCATATATCATTTTTTTAATGTATTTTATAAATAAATCGGTTATTTTGGCGGATTAAATATTGGCATAGATTCTGCTTTAGATTATATATGTACCGATTAATTATTTTTAAGGAGTTTGAGTATGGCTGTTGCTGATGTAATGAAAAAAATTAAACAAGAAAAAATTAAATTTGTTGATCTTCGTTTTACTGATACCAAAGGAAAAGAGCAGCATGTTTCAGTGCCAACTTTCGCCTTTAATAAAAGTAAATTTACTGAAGGTCATGCCTTTGATGGGTCCTCTATTGCAGGATGGAAAGGTATCAATGCATCAGATATGTTGCTTTATCCTGATCCTAATACAGCTAACATCGATCCATTTATGGAAGAAAAAACTCTTATCTTAACTTGCAACGTTATAGATCCAACAGATGGCAAAGGTTATGATCGTGATCCTAGAACAATAGCAAATCGAGCTGAAAAGTATCTTAAAAAAACTGGTATTGGCGATACTATTTGTTTTGGTCCAGAACCTGAGTTCTTTGTATTTGACTCAATCACATGGAGCAATGGAATGAGTGGCTCTTCTGTAAATGTTAGCTCTGAAGAAGCAGAATGGGACTCTCATAACGAACATGATGGTGGAAATGTCGGTCATCGTCCTAGAGTTAAAGGGGGCTATTTTCCAGTACCTCCTGTAGATTCTTTACAAGACCTTCGATCAGAGATGTGCTTAACATTAGAAGAGATGGGAGTGCCTGTAGAAGTTCATCATCACGAAGTAGGTGGTTCAGGCCAAAACGAAATTGGAACCAAATTTTCTTCGTTAACACAAAGAGCTGATTGGACTCAAATCCTTAAATATGTTGTGATGAATACTGCTCATAGATTTGGCAAAACAGCTACCTTTATGCCAAAACCAATTTTTAATGATAATGGCTCAGGTATGCACGTTCACCAATCAATTTGGAAAGGCGGAAAAAATATATTTGCAGGAAAGAAATATGCAAACATGAGTGACACTGCTCTTTATTATATTGGCGGAATTATTAAACATAGCAAAGCATTAAATGCCATAACTAATCCTTCAACCAATTCATACAAACGTTTAGTACCTGGTTTCGAAGCGCCAGTAATGCTTACATATTCTGCAAAAAATAGATCAGCAGCAATTCGTATCCCATACGTAGCATCTGATAAAGCAAGACGTATTGAGGTCCGATTCCCAGATCCAATGGCAAATCCATATTTAGCTTTCAGCGCAATGATGATGGCTGGCCTTGATGGTATTCAAAATAAAATCCATCCAGGTGAAGCTGAAACAAGGGACTTATATGATCTAACAGCTAAGGAGGAAGCAAAAATCCCACAAGTTGCGACATCTCTTGAAGAAGCATTAGCTGCATTAGATAAAGATCGTAAATTCCTTACACAAAGTGGTGTATTTAGCGATGACTATATTGATAGCTATATTGAACTCAAAATGGAGGATGTAACTCGGATGAGAATGACTCCACACCCAATTGAGTTTGATATGTATTACAGTCTATAAATTCTAATTAAAGGGCGGATTAAAATCCACCCTTTTTTTA
>Ga0315334_10002809_pt1 | contig 10876 bp, 9 predicted proteins | sample M150034915metaG_FD_205555 | JGI IMG/M metagenome (GOLD analysis project Ga0315334, IMG submission 205555) | Ammonia-oxidizing marine archaeal communities from Monterey Bay, California, United States - M1 500m 34915 | ecosystem: Environmental > Aquatic > Marine > Intertidal zone | place: USA... | reverse complement strand
TGCTCGTTAATTTAAGTCATGCCCTTTTGTAATTGAAGTCAATTATACAACTACGTTTGGTAAGGCTAGCATTTGAATTTGGCGCGGTCAAGAATAATCGGCAGGCCATAGAAGGGTTTAGGTAGCATAGCGGGTACTTAGTAATTTAGGCACTTTTTGAGATTGCATTTGGATCCCACACGTGTTGTTTTATTTGTGAATTGAATGTACATTTATAAACCTGCCTTTGACGAGGCTTACTAATATGTTAATTGTCCCTTGGTGGTACAAGCGAGTATGACCCACCCGTTCCCATCCCGAACACGGAAGTGAAACTACTCAGCACTGACGATACTGCGCTGGCAACGGCGTGGGAAAATAGGCCACTGCCAGGGGGCTATTTTTGTTTTAGCGTTCTTTTTTTAATCAAAAATTTGCCCTTAAAACAGCTGATAAGTTTGTGTAATTAACCTCAATTTAAAATGCCACCTTTACCTTCTGATGGTGTATTACATATAATTAGGTTGGCTGCACAAGCTAAATTATGACGAATGGAAGTAATGGATGCCACCTGAAACTCAAGATAACTCCCCACAAGATATGCAACAACTGCTAGAAGAGATGGATTTTAAGGTTTTGAGAAGGGGGGAGGTTGTTGAAGGATCTGTTATGCGGGTGGACTCTGATGGAGTTTTTCTTGACATTGGACACAAGGAAGAAGGATTTGTGCCGCTGGGTGAAATGAAAACCATCAGTAAAGAAGAAATGGTGGTGCTTAGTGAAGGTGATATTTTGATTGCCTTTGTAATGCGACCAGATTCCAAAGACGGACCTATACTCTCGGTGGATCGTGCTAGAGGGGAGGAAGGTTGGCGAGATATTCAAAAATTAATGGATCAAGACGAACCTGTAGATGGCGTCATAGTGGGATTTAATAGGGGTGGGTGTATTTTGGAAGTCGCCAATGTTCAAGGGTTCGTCCCAATGTCGCAGTTAATAACTATTTCAAGAGACCTTTTTAAGCAGGAACCCTCCGAGGCAGGTGGGGCAAGTGTTTCAGAAGATTCAGTTGGAAAAGATTTAATCGGTAAAACCCTGACAGTTAAGGTACTTGAAGTTAATAGATCTCGAAACAGGGCCATTTTCTCAGAGAGATCGGCCATGCAGGAACAAAGAGATGAACAGAAGGCCCAGCTCATCGAAAAATTAGAAGAGGGTGAAGTTCGCAAAGGGATTGTAACGGGAATAAGTAATTTTGGTGCGTTTGTAGATTTGGGTGGTGCTGACGGGCTTATTCACATTTCTGAAATGTCCTGGAGTATGGTTGGGTCCCCGGAGGATTTGGTAAAGGTGGGGGAAGAATTGGACGTATATGTCCTCAGGATAGACAGAGAGACAATGAAGATCGCTCTAAGCTTGCGTCGACTCCAACCAGAGCCTTGGGAAACCATATTTGAAAGATATCAGGTTGGCGATGTGGTAGATGCAACTGTGACTAAAATAGCCAATTTTGGAGCCTTCGCAAGGCTGGAGGATTCAATTGAAGGCCTGATTCATATAACAGAATTGAGTGACGCAGTGATAACGAATCCCAATGAGGTTGTCAGTGAAGGGCAAGAAATCAAGGTAAAGATCCTAAAAATTGAGATGGAAAGGAAAAGGCTTGGGTTAAGTCTTAAACAGACGTCAGAAACACTTCCTCCAGAAGGATACATTTCTGAGGCGCCAGCCGAGGAACTAACAGTTCCGGAAGAAACAGAGGGTGACACTGCAATAGAAGATAGTACCCCTTCTTCCGACGTGACTGAAATCGGACATGAGGAGACTAAGACTGCTGAACTCGATGCTACTGAGACAGATCTTGTAGAAGAGCATGAGGAGACTGAGACTGCTGAACTCGATGCTACCGAGACAGATCTTGCAGAACAGCATGAGGAGACTGAGACTGCCGAACTCGATGCTACCGAGACAGATCTTGCAGAAGAGCATGAGGAGACTGAGACTGCTAAACTCGATGCTACTGAGACAGATCTTGCAGAAGAGCATGAGGAGACTGAGACTGCCGAACTCGATGCTACTGAGACCGATCTTATAGAAGAAGAAAAAGATGAAGAAGAAAAGGATAATGTAGTAGAACCTACCCAAGATACTGAAGAAGAATAGCTATGTAGGAGCCGATATATATGGCAAGTAGATTCGAGAAATTTTCAGAAAGGGCCCGCAGAGTTTTGTCGTTGGCTCAGGAAGAAGCTCAAAGATTCAACCATAACTACATTGGTACTGAGCATATTCTTCTTGGACTGGTAAGGGAGAATGAGGGAACAGCAGCCAAAGTTCTCGGAGGCCTGGCTATAGAGCTAAATAAAATTAGATCTGCGGTCGAATTCATTATAGGCAAGGGAGACACCGCGGCTAGTGGCGAGATTGGCTTGACCCCTAGGGCCAAGAAAGTAATCGAATTGGCAGTTGATGAAGCACGAAGACTGAATCATCACTACATCGGAACGGAACATTTGCTAATCGGCTTGATGCGGGAAGGGGAAGGGGTTGCCGCTGGGGTGTTGGAGAGTTTAGGGGTGACCTTAGATAAGGTTAGGGGTGAAACCAATTCTGTTCTGAATAAGGGTGCTAGGTCATCTAAGGCGAGGTCGGGAGGCAAAACAACTACAAAAACGCCTACCCTTGACCAGCTAGGAGTGGATCTAACTGAAAAGGCTAATGAGGGGAAACTAGATCCGACTGTGGGAAGGGAGAAAGAAATAGAGCGCGTGACTCAAATACTGAGCAGGCGAACGAAAAATAATCCAGTTTTGATAGGGGAACCAGGTGTTGGTAAGACTGCAATAGTGGAAGCTCTGGCCCAACGTATTGCTTCAAACGATGTTCCCGGAACTTTACAAGGGAAACGTCTTGTTACCTTGGATATGGGTTCCTTGGTGGCAGGGACGAAATATAGGGGCGAATTTGAGGAGAGACTTAAGAAAGTAATAGAAGAGATTAAGAGTGCGGGTAATTGTGTCTTGTTTATTGACGAGATTCACACAATGGTTGGGGCTGGGGCAGCGGAAGGAGCTGTTGATGCTGCTAATATTCTCAAACCCTCTTTGGCTAGAGGCGAAATGCAGACTATTGGTGCGACCACATTGGACGATTACAGAAAGTACGTTGAAAGAGATCCTGCTTTGGAAAGGCGATTTCAGCCCGTGAGAGTTGAAGAGCCGAGTGTAGACGAAACTGTTGAAATACTCCGTGGGATTAAAGAAAAATATGAAGAACATCATCAGCTTGAAATATCGGATTCAGCGATTCAGTCCGCAGCAAACTTAGCCTCAAGATTTATTGCAGATAGGTTTCTGCCAGATAAGGCGATAGATTTGATCGATGAAGCATCATCGAGAGTACGGATACACCACAGCATGGCACCCAGATCTGTAAAAGAAGCTTCGCAGATGCTTGATAGTGTTAGGAAAGAGAAAGATGATGCTATTTCTGGTAGAGAATATGAACATGCTGCAGAACTAAGAGATCGAGAAGTTTCCTTATCAGAAAAACTGGAAAATATAAAAAAAGAGTGGGAAGAGGAAAAGGGCGATCAACAACCAGTAGTTGAAGAAGAAAATATAGAGGAAGTGGTTAGTATGTGGACTGGAATTCCGGTTACAAGGCTAGCCGCGGCGGAGAGTGAAAGACTCATTAAAATGGAAGAAGCCTTACGCCAGAGTGTCATTGGCCAAGAAGAAGCCATAGAAATTATGTCGAAGGCTGTTAGGCGATCACGATCTGGCTTGAAGAACCGTAGAAGACCAACTGGGGCCTTCATATTTATGGGACCTACAGGTGTTGGCAAAACTTACATAGTTAAGAAACTGGCTGAATTTATGTTTGGCAGCGAAGATTCCATGATACGGCTTGATATGTCTGAGTTCATGGAACGCCACACAGTTGCCAGATTAGTAGGAGCCCCCCCAGGTTATATTGGGTATGATGAGGGGGGACAGCTAACAGAAGCTGTTAGAAGGAAGTCGTACAGCGTAATACTGCTCGACGAGATAGAGAAGGCCCATCCAGAGGTTTTCAATATCCTGCTACAAATTTTTGATGATGGCCATTTAACTGACTCCAAAGGCAGAAAAGTCGATTTTAGAAACACCATAATCGTGATGACCAGCAATATTGGGTCAGATTTAATCAGACAGGATAGATCCCTTGGATTTAGTGCAAGGACAGAAGGGGCCCAGAATGAGGAAGAAGCCTATTTGCGAATGAAGAATAATGTCCTTGATGAAGTTAAACATTTCTTCAGGCCTGAATTTTTGAATAGAATCGACGGTACTGTTGTCTTCCATGCTTTGAGCAGGTCACATATGGAGGATATCGTCACTATTTTGATGAAGGAAGTATCAAGTAACCTGCTCGAAAAAGGAATATCTCTTGAAGTAACTGAGGCCGCACGAGAGTGGTTGGCTGAAGAAGGTTATGATCCAACTTTCGGGGCAAGACCGCTGAGAAGATTGATTCAAGACACGGTAGAAGACAAATTATCGGATGCTTTACTTGCTGGAGAAATAGGACCCGCGGATACAGCGATCGTAGATTTGGATGAAAACGCCATAGTAATAAAGACTGAGACTCCGGCTTCATTAACATCTTCCTCAGTATGATCACGCCATAACCCTGAATTGGAAACCGGGAGACCTGTTTGAAAGCAGCCTACGTGAATGCAATAGGTGGAGCCAGCGGGGATATGTTGTTGGCTTCCTTAGTTGATTCGGGTTTGGATGTTATGGGATTGTCGTCGGCTCTGACATCGGTAGGTATAGAAGGATTTCAACTAGAGACTTTGTTGGAAGACCGCCAAGGTGTGAAAGGGACCCATTTAGATGTAAATATAGATAGGTCGGACTCGGGGAAAAGAACTCCGACAGATTTTATAGATATAGTCAACGCAGCACCAATATCGGACTCCTCTAAATCTAAATGCTGTGAAGTATTCAATCTGATTGGGGAAGCTGAAGGCTTTGTACATGGTGAAGATCCGGGGAAAGTTCATCTTCATGAATTAGGCACTATAGACACAATCATAGATGTCGTCGGTGTTGTGCTGGGATTAGAAATGTTGTCTGTGGAGAAGCTTTACAGCTCTCCAATACCGACGGGGTCAGGTACTGTTAGAACGGAACATGGCCTTTTGCCGGTACCAGCTCCGGCAACTGCCTACATGTTGGCCTCAAAAAATATACCCTGCTACCCGCCGCCGTCGTATATGCCTCCCACTGGCGAAATGGTTACTCCTACCGGCATGGCATTACTTGCTACATTGGCTGACTTTTCACAGCCGGTAATGAATATACATTCCATTGGGTATGGGTTAGGGACTCGAGATCCTGAATCATACCCGAATGTTCTATCTCTATGGATAGGTGACCTGTCAGTTTCTAAAGACGAAACCGGAATTATACTATTGGAGACTAATCTAGACGATACCACCGGGGAGACACTAGGATACGTTCAAGAAAAACTTTTCGAATTAGGCGCAAGGGATGTGTGGTTTACCTCCATTCAAATGAAAAAAAATCGCCCAGGTGTTTTATTATCAACTTTGATAGACGAAAGCATGAAAGAAAAGATCGCCGATTTCATTATGCTTGAAACTTCCACGCTAGGGATACGAGTGAGACCAGTTGAGAGAATTGAGGCGGAGAGGGAAATAGAAAATTTTAAATCGTCTCTTGGGAATGTGAGAATTAAATTAAAGAAGAAAAACGGATTAGTAGTGGCGGTCGCACCTGAGTATGAAGACTGTAAAAAAATAGCCTCTGATGATTCAGTTCCTCTCAATCAAGTGTTTTTTTTGGTGAAGAAGGAAGCGGAAGATATTTACCTTTAAAACCTATGACGAAATCTGGACCTAAATCTGAGATGAATATGTTGACCATTTGTTTATCAAGCTAGTACAATTTCTTGATTCGACTTGTATGGTGTGCGCTATTGGCCTAAGCTGGACGCTGATTTGACAGTCCAACCAATGCTCCTATGTTAAACTGAAATGCGGTTTATTGGGAGGGTTGGGAGAGTGGTTAAATCCACCAGACTGTAAATCTGGCGCCCGGAAGGGCTACGTAGGTTCGAATCCTACACCCTCCACCACACATAAGTAAAAATAGGTAAATAAAAGAAAAATAGGCCCGCATAGCTCAGTGGAAGAGCGCGTTCTTGGTAAGAACGAGGTCAGCAGTTCAAATCTGCTTGTGGGCTCCAGGGATTCGGAGGAAATAGAATTGGCTAAGCAGGTTTTCGATAGAACAAAGCCTCACTTGAACGTAGGTACGATCGGTCACGTTGACCATGGTAAAACAACTCTAACGGCAGCTATATCTTCAGTATTGGCTTCTGAAGGGTTGGCCGATTTTAGGGCATTCGATACGATTGATAATGCACCTGAGGAAAAGGAACGTGGTGTTACCATCGCTATCACCCATGTGGAATATGAGACTGATACCAGGCATTACGCTCACGTGGATTGCCCAGGGCACGCAGACTATATCAAAAATATGATAACGGGAGCCGCCCAGATGGATGGTGCTATTCTCGTCGTTAGTGCTCCTGATGGTCCTATGCCTCAGACGAGGGAACACATTCTTCTAGCTAGACAGGTTGAGGTGCCCCGAATGGTTGTGGCTCTTAATAAAGTCGATATGATGGATGATGAGGAATTGTTGGAGTTGGTGGAATTAGAAATGAGAGAGCTACTCTCAGAATATGGATTTCCAGGAGATGATATCCCCTTCATTAGGCTAAGTGCTTTAAATGCGCTTGAAGCTGAAGACAAAGGTAAAGATAGTGAGTGGGGGAAAGGGGTCTGGGAATTGATGGACGCAGTGGATAATTACATCCCAGTTCCGGATAGGCCTAAAGATCAGCCGTTTCTAATGCCCGTCGAGGACGTGTTTGGCATTAAGGGACGAGGTACTGTGGTGACCGGCAGGGTTGAAAAAGGTGTCGTTAATGTCGGTCAAGAAATAGAAGTGGTCGGTATCAAAGATACATATACTACTATCGTCACCGGGGTTGAAATGTTTCACAAAACTCTAGAGTCAGGAGAACCTGGGGATGCAGTTGGAGTGCTGTTAAGAGGGGTCGATCGAGAGGACATAGAAAGGGGCCAGGTATTGTGCGACCCAGGCAGTATAGAGCCACATACTGAATACGAGGCTCAAGTATATGTACTTAGTAAAGATGAAGGCGGTAGACATACCCCATTCTTCAATGGATATAAGCCTCAATTTTATATTCGGACTACAGATGTTACTGGTGAAATCCAACTCCCCGAAGGAGTAGAAATGATTATGCCTGGTGATAATGTGGAAATGAAGGTTAAATTGATTACTCCTGTCGCATTGGACGAACAATTAAGGTTTGCGGTGAGAGAGGGAGGAAGAACGGTCGGTTCTGGAGTAATAACCAAAGTTCTTGAGTAAAATAATGTTAGATCTAGCCGGATCAGATTATTTAATCTGATCCGGTTCTTTTTTGTACGAATTTAGGAAATATATATGGCCCGTAGAGGAGAAAATCGAATACTTGTCACTTTTGGCTGTACTGACTGCAGGCAAAGGACTTACAACTCCAATAAGAGTCGAAGAAATGATCCTCAGAGGATCGAATTAAAAAAATATTGTCCAAGATGTAGAGCCCATACTCTTCATAGGGAAGTCAGATAAATTGCAACAGAGATATGGTCGCAACACTACTAGAAGATCAGTAAATTTCCGATTTTTTGGAGAAGTTATTGGAGAACTGCGTAGAGTAACTTGGCCAACGACCAACGAAACTTTTAGATTGACCCTCATGGTGCTGGCTGTTGCCGCAGTTTTGGGAGTCGTTCTTGGAGCGGCTGACCTGGTGTTTGGCTGGATTTTTGACACTATTTTGTAGATGGTGGATGGTGATTACCAATGATTGAGGAACAAATAGAAAACAGACGCTGGTACATAATACATGCCTATTCTGGTCAGGAAGATCGAGTGAAAAAAAATCTTGAGCAACGTATCCAAACTATGGATGTTAAAGACAAGATTTTTCAGGTTATCGTTCCTACAGAAGAAGAAATGGAATATAAGGATGGCCAGAAAAAGACTAATTTGAAGAAGATATTTCCAGGATACATTCTTGTCCAAATGGAAATGGATGACGATAGTTGGTATGTGGTTAGGAATACTCCGGGAGTAACAGGATTTGTATCGGCTGAGGATGAAAGTGATAATCGACCAAAGCCCGTTCCATTAGAACAAGAAGAGGTCGACCATATACTTAACCAGATACGGTCAGACGAGCCCAGAATTAAAGTGGGATTTGCCAGCGGGCAGACTATTCGGGTCACTGAAGGTCCATTTATAGACTTTATGGGGGTTGTTGACGAAGTATTTCCCGATAGATTGAAAATAAAGGTACTCGTATCATTTTTTGGCAGGGAAACACCTGTCGAACTTGATTTTCTGCAAGTGGAAAAAACTTAATAAGGATAAATTTCTCAATTGGCTAAAAAAGTAATAGGATTAATAAAACTGCAAATTGAAGCTGGCAAAGCTACTCCAGCCCCTCCAGTGGGTCCTGCATTAGGGCAGCACGGGGTTAACATTATGGGATTTGTAAAGGAGTACAACGAGAAAACTGCTTCTATGGCGGGTGCTATAGTGCCTGTTGAGATTACGGTTTTTGAGGACAGATCCTTTAATTTCATAGTCAAAAGCCCACCAGCCTCAGACTTATTGAGAAAAGCGGCAGGAATTCCAAAAGGTAGTAGTAATCCTTTAGCAGAGAAAGTGGCCACTATACCTCGCAGCAAAGTTAAAGAAATTGCCGAGACCAAGATAAAAGATCTCAATGCAGCGGATGTAGAAGGAGCTATGAAAATTATTGAGGGGACTGCCCGAAGTATGGGGATAGTCGTTGAATAATCTGATCCTAAATAACATAGGCTAGTATAAGGAATTTATTATGGCCAAGCGTGGTAAAAGATATGATACGGCAATAGCGGAGATTGATCCGGAATTGGCATATGATCCCAAAGAGGCTGTTTCTATTGCAAAAAGAAATGCTACCGCCAAATTTGATGAGACTATGGAATTGCACTTAAAGACGGGTGCGGATCCTAGGCATGCTGAGCAGATGGTAAGAGGAATAGCTTTGCTTCCCCATGGTGTTGGTAAGGAAATTCGCACTTTGGTTTTTTGCCAAGGAGATGTGATCGAAAGCGCAAAACAGGCTGGCGCAGATCATGTTGGTAATGACGATGTTATAGCCGAAATAGAGAAGGGTTGGCTTGACTTTGATGTATCCATTGCCACACCCGATATGATGGGAAAGGTAAGTAAGTTAGGTAGAATTCTTGGACGCAAGGGCCTGATGCCTAACCCTAGAACAGGGACAGTAGTTTCGGCAGAAGACATACCCAGGGCAATAGAAGAGGCAAAAAAAGGTCGGGTTGAGTTTAGACTGGATAAAAGCGCCTTGATTCATGCACCGATCGGGAAAGCTAGTTTTGAAGAAGATCAGTTGATGGAAAACCTAACTACCTTGGTTGACACTATACTTCGTGGTCGGCCGTCTGGAGTGAAAGGACAGTTTTTAAGGTCTGCCTTTTTAACCTCAACAATGGGCCCCAGTGTTCCTATAGATATTGCGGGGATGATGTCTCTTAGAGTAGAATAAGTTCGTTGCCACAGACTGCGGGCTCTGATTTTCAGATTAAAATTTAGCCTGCACAGGCGGGATGTCAGCAAATTTGCTGATTTAATCAACCCGGCTGCGGCCGGGTTTTTTTTTGCCAGTTGAAGTGTTAACTAAATGTTTTGGAGATAGATATGCCTACTGACAGAAAGGCACAAGATGTAGATTCACTTATGGAAGCTATGAAGGGCTGCACGATAGCCATATCGACTGATTATTCGGGATTGAATGTATCAGAGATGAGTGAATTTAGAACAACTTTAAGAGAGAACGGAATCACGTACAAAGTTGTTAAAAACACCCTATTTAAAATCGCTGCAGATCAGGCTGAAATGCCGGCTATTAAAGATCTCATTGACGGCACGACAGCAATAGCCTTTGGCTATGGAGATGAGCAAATTCCTGCCAAGGTAATCACTAAATATGTTAAAGATTCAGGGGTAGAATTAAAAATAAGGAATGCTTTGCTTGGCGATCAGACTCTTTCCTCGGATCAGCTGAAAGAGCTGGCCGCTTTACCTGGTAAAGAAGAATTGGCGGCGAAGTTAGTTGGGCAATTGCATGGACAATTAGCCGGATTAGTTCATGTGTTGAATAACCCGCTAGTTAGGTTGGCTAGGTCCCTGAATTCCCCGTCTAGTGGTTTGGTAAATGTGCTGAACAGTCGTGTTCAACAGATTTCCTAGGAAGAAACGCAAATTAATGAATAGTTAGGAGAGTATTAGTTATGGCTTTATCTAAAGATGAAATTCTAGAGGCTATAAAGGAATTACCTGTTATAGAGCTGGCTGGATTGGTCAAAGATCTTGAAGAGGAGTTTGGGGTTAGCGCTGCCGCGGCTGCACCTGTGGCGCTTGCCGCCGCACCTACAACCTCTGGGGATCCCGGAGAGGCTGCTGAAGAGGAAAAAGATGCATTCACTATTAATCTCAAAGAGATTGGCGAAAATAAAATTAACGTCATCAAGGCAGTGAGAGCTGCTACCTCACTAGGGTTAAAGGAAGCAAAAGACCTCGTAGAAAGTGCTCCTGTTGCGGTCAAGGAAGGGGTTGGCAAGGAAGAGGCGGATAAGGTAAAGAAAGAACTAGAAGAAGCTGGGGCCGTAGTAGAATTACTTTAAGACACACTGAATGTTGTAGATGGGTTTAACGGGTAGTAGGGCGGATCT
>Ga0315334_10002808_pt1 | contig 10877 bp, 8 predicted proteins | sample M150034915metaG_FD_205555 | JGI IMG/M metagenome (GOLD analysis project Ga0315334, IMG submission 205555) | Ammonia-oxidizing marine archaeal communities from Monterey Bay, California, United States - M1 500m 34915 | ecosystem: Environmental > Aquatic > Marine > Intertidal zone | place: USA... | reverse complement strand
CTAGGGCAGCAGATTTCAAACAAGGAGTATTCGCTACAATTTATCTCTCACCAAAAGATTACCACAGGATTCATATGCCCTATGATGGAGTATTACAATCAATGACCTATATTCCAGGCGACCTGTTCTCAGTTAACGCTAAAACAACTAACAGCGTTGATGGTTTATTCGCTAGAAATGAGAGAGTTGTTTGTTACTTTGAAACAGAGTTTGGTTTATGTGCATTTATTTTGGTTGGAGCTATATTTGTAGGATCAATGGAGACCTCTTGGCATGGTCAGATCAATCCTCCGTACAAAAAGGAAGTTCAAATTTTTGACTATACAGATAAAAAGGTTAAGTTAAACAAGGGTGACGAGCTTGGCAAGTTTAATATGGGCTCAACTGTCATCATGCTTATTCCAAATCTAAATATAAATTTAACTATTAATGAGAATGACAATGTCAGAGTTGGCAGGTCTATCGTTTAACCTAGTTGTTTGTTCTAATTTTTACAAGCTTAATTGTCTGGTCAGTGATCTGTACCACCTCAATTAATACTCCATCAATCTTTAAACTTACATCCCTACTAGGTATGCTCTGTAATTCTTCCAAGATTAAACCGTTCAATGTTTTTGCGTTAGTAACAGGTAAACTTATATTTATCTCAACATTCAATTCTCTTATACTGATTCTAGGGTCTACTAAATAACTCCCATCCTTCTGCTTGTTAATTTCTTTGATGACTTCGCTCTGGTTAGAAGTGAATTGACCAACAATTTCTTCTAATATGTCCTCAAATACTATCATGCCACGTACTTCGCCATACTCATCCACTACAAGTCCTAGCCTTCTTTTAAGTTTTTGAAAATGCTCCAACTGTATTGAAAGGCTAGTGCCTTCAGGAATAAAGTAAGGCTCCCTAATAAGATTGATTGCAGCCTCAACACTGAATTCATCCCTGGCAAATAAATTGACTATATCACGCATATGGAGGACGCCAGTAATATTGTCCTGGATCTTGTCATAAGTAAGAAGTCGATTATGTTGTGTGCGCTCTAAGTGCTCAAGCATGTCTTGGTGGTTGTTTATATCAACACTTATTAATTCATGCCTCGGTATCATTATGTCCTCAACCTTGACCTTCTCCAGGTCAACAATATTTAGAAGCATTTTTTGGTAATTTGAAGCAATTATTGGCTTTGCATCGTGAAGAACCATCCTTAGTTCTGCTGAATTTAGTTTATTATTTTGTTCGTTATCTTTAACACCAATAATGCCTAGTATGAATTTAGATAACTTAGCAATTATCCAAACAAAGGGCTGAAATACTTTTACAAAAAACTCAATTAAGTATGACGCAGGTAGAGCTATTTTTTCAGGATTTTTTGCAGCAAACGTTTTAGGTGTAGTCTCTGCAAAAATTAATATTACAAATGTTAATACTATAGATGAATAAACTACGGACCCTTCACCCCAAAGTTTTATTGCAAGGACTGTGGCAACACTTGAGGCAAATATATTTACGAAATTATTGCCTAGTAGTATTGTTCCTATTAGGCGGTCTATATCAGAAAGCAGCTTCTCGGTGCGCTTAGCTTTAGTATCGTTTTTAGCGCTCAAGCTTTTTAAGCGGTAGCGATTTATCGCCATCATTGAGGTTTCAGCAGATGAAAAGAAAGCAGATATTAGGATTAGTACTATTAGTACAATACCTAGCCAGAATGTTGAAAGTGTTTCCAATCAGTTAATTTATTAACTTATAGTTGAAAGTTAAGAGTTTATCTCAAATGATTAAATGCATCAAGGCCAGGATATATAGCTTTTTCTGCTAGCTCCTCTTCAATTCTTAGTAGGCGGTTGTATTTAGCTAGTCTGTCTGACCTTGACAAAGACCCAGTTTTTATTTGTCCACAAGAAGTAGATACTGCTAAATCGGCAATGGTTGTGTCTTCAGTTTCCCCTGACCTGTGAGACATTACACAAGTGTAACCAGCTTCAGTTGCCATTGACATAGCACTAAATGTTTCAGATAGAGTGCCTATTTGATTAACCTTTATTAGGATTGAATTTGCAATGTTATTATTTATTCCTTGCGTTAGAATTTTGCTATTAGTTACGAATAAGTCGTCCCCCACAAGTTGTACTTTTTCACCAATTCTCTTGGTCAATAAGTCCCAGCCGTCCCAATCATTCTCATCCATACCGTCCTCAATTGAAATTATTGGGTAACTATTAACCCAGTTCTCTAAGTAATGAGAAAACTCTTCAGAATTAAGAGACTTGTTTTCCGATGATAGGTTGTATTTTCCGTTAGAGTAGAATTCTGAGCTAGCTACATCAATCCCAATAAATATATCTTTTCCCGCTTCATATCCAGCGTTATTGATGGCTTCAATGATAACCTTAATAGCCTCTTCGTTAGATGTTAGGTCTGGAGCAAAACCACCCTCGTCTCCAACGGCTGTATTCATGCCCCTATCTTCAAGAACAGATTTAAGGTGATGAAATACTTCTGCACCATACCTCAGGGCCTCTTTAAAGCTTGGCGCGCCAGCAGGAATAATCATGAATTCCTGAATATCGACGCTATTGTTTGCATGTTCCCCACCATTTATGATATTCATCATTGGTACCGGCATTGTGTAGGTATCAGATCTACCTAGGCTGGCATATAGAGGTACATTTTTATGGTTAGCACTAGCATGTGCCGATGCCAGAGATACCGCTAATATTGCGTTAGCTCCAAGGTTTGATTTTGTCTCAGTGCCATCAAGATCAATCATAGCTGAGTCAATTTTGTTTTGGTCGTCAATTTCGAAACCATTTAAGCAAGAATTAATTTCATTGTTAACGAAGGAGACAGCATTTAGTACACCCTTTCCTAGGTACCTAGTTTTATCTCCGTCACGCAGTTCAAGTGCCTCACGTTGACCTGTAGATGCTCCAGAAGGGACCATGGCGCTACCCATTACACCGTTTTCTAGTATTACATCTGCCTCTATTGTTGGATTGCCTCTAGAGTCTAAGACTTCCCTCGCTTTTATTTGCTGAATTTTCACTTAATTTCCTGTTTATTCAAAGAATGATTTCATTTTACCGAAAAAAGAATTTGATTCTGGGTGGTGTTTCTTGCCGCATGATTCAGAGAAATCTTTCAATAAGCCAATCTGCTTTTTATTTAGGTTTACAGGTGTTTCAATTTTGACTCTACATATAAGGTCTCCAGACCCGCCATGACGAATAGCAGTTATTCCTTTGCCCTTTAGTCTGAATAATTTACCAGTCTGAGTTCCGGCTGGGACCTTGATTTTAAGTTTGGTTTCAAGTGTAGGAACTTCAATTGAGCCTCCAAGAGTTGCTGTAACAAAGTCTATTGGAACTTCACAGTATAAATCGTTATCCTCTCGTTGGAATATACTATGCTCCTTTACATGCACTTGCACATACAGGTCTCCGCTAGGACCTCCTCTGACTCCAGCTTCTCCTTCGCCGCTTAGACGAATACGATTACCGGTATCTACTCCAGCAGGAATCTTAACTGAAAGGGTTTTTTGTTTACGTACTACCCCTTGACCACGACATGTACCACAGGGAGATTCAATCTGTTGTCCTGATCCAGAACAAACATGACAGGTTCTTTGTACAGCAAAGAATCCTTGCTGCATTTGCACTTGGCCAGATCCACCACAAGTGCCACATGTTTTTACAGATGTGCCTGGTTTTGCACCACTACCAGAGCATGTGTCACAAGACTCATTTTTGGGTATACGAATCTTGACAGTTGTGCCTTGTGCAGCTTCTTTTAGATCAATTTCTAAGTCGTAACGTAAATCTGAACCTCTGTTGTCAGGTTGAGAGCTACCGCTACGTCCAAATATGTCACCAAATATATCACCAAACCCACCGCCACCGAATGGATTTCCCCCACCGAAACCGCCAGCATTTCCATTAACAGCGTCGTGCCCAAACTGATCATAAGCTGAGCGCTTTTGATTATCCGAAAGTATTGCGTAGGCCTCTTGTATTTCCTTGAATTTTTTCTCAGCAGACTCTTTGTCTTCTGTATTTCTGTCAGGGTGATGCTTCATTGCTAGACGCTTATAAGCTTTCTTTATTTGCTTATCGTCAGCACCTTTATCAACTCCTAATACTTCGTAGTAATCTCTTTTCGACATATTTAACTAATAATTTGACTTCAATTTTAGTGCTACTATTTTAAATAAATTGCATATACATATAATTGAAAAACCTTCTTCAAATATTTACTCTGAAGAAGGCTTTTTTGGTGACTAGTGAAAATATCTTGCCTACTTTTCGTCTTTAACTTCTTCAAAGTCTGCATCAACAACATCATCGTTTGCATTTCCGGCTTCATCACTAGGCTCTCCAGTAGAAGCTTTAGCTTGTGCCTTCTCAGCTAAAACCTGAGCCTTCTCACTAAGGTTTTGAGATTTGGCATCAATGGCTTCCTTGTCATCACCTTTTATTACTTCATCAAGCTCTTTTATAGCTTCTTCAATTGATGACTTTTCATCTTCAGAAATTTCATCCTTCAACTCCTCTAGACTCTGCTTTGTAGAATATGTCAAAGATTCAGCCATGTTACGAGAAGTTACTAGTTCTTGAAATTTTTTATCTTCGTCAGCATGAGCTTCAGCATCTTTGATCATCTTTTCGACCTCTTCATCACTAAGACCTGATGAGGCTTTGATAGTGATTGATTGTTCTTTACCAGTATTCTTATCCTTAGCTGAAACGTGCAGTATGCCGTCCGAATCTAGGTCTAGAGTAACTTCAATTTGTGGCTGTCCTTTTGGTGCTGAAGGTATGCCTTCCAAATTAAACTGACCTAAAGACTTATTGCCACTGGCCACCTCGCGCTCACCCTGAAGTACGTGCACGGTTACTGCAGACTGATTGTCGGCTGCAGTTGAGAATATCTGTGACTGGTGGGTAGGTATTGTTGTGTTCTTTTCTATCAGTTTAGTCATAACACCACCCATAGTCTCAATTCCTAATGACAGTGGAGTTACATCAAGCAGTAGTACATCTTTAACATCACCACCTAAGACCCCAGCCTGTATCGCAGCACCCATAGCAACTGCTTCGTCAGGGTTTACATCTCTCTTCGGTTCTTTCCCAAAAAAATCTTGCACCATTTGGCCTACCTTAGGCATACGTGTTTGACCACCAACTAAGATAACTTCATCAATATCTCCGCTAGAAAGTTTGGCATCTTTTAGTGCAACCTTACAAGGATCCATAGAGCGCTTAAGCAAATCTCCAACCAAAGACTCTAGCTTAGAACGAGTAATCTTAATGTTTAAGTGTTTAGGGCCTGATGCGTCTGCAGTAACGTAAGGCAAGTTAACATCCGTCTGTTCAGAGGACGATAGCTCAATCTTGGCTTTTTCTGCAGCCTCCTTCAAGCGTTGAAGTGCTAATGGGTCTTTTGTAAGGTCTATGCCTTGATCTTTTTTAAATTCATCTACCAGATAGCTAATAATGCGTTGATCAAAGTCTTCACCTCCTAGGAATGTGTCTCCATTAGTTGAAAGAACCTCGAAGTGCTTTTCTCCATCAATATCTTCCATCTCAATAATAGATACATCGAACGTTCCACCACCCAAATCATAAATAGCAATAGTCTTATCGCCAGAAAGTTTATCAACACCATAAGCAAGAGCTGCAGCTGTCGGTTCATTGATTATTCTTTTCACATCCAAACCAGCAATCTTACCAGCATCTTTTGTGGCCTGTCTTTGAGAGTCGTTAAAGTAAGCTGGAACTGTAATTACCGCTTCATGTATTTCTTCACCGAGATAGTCTTCAGCCGTTTTTTTCATTTTTTGGATAACTTTGGCAGATATTTCTGGTGCAGCCATTTTTTTGCCATTGACTTCCACCCATGCGTCCCCATTGTCAGCCTTCACAATTTTGTATGGAACAAGCTTAATGTCCTTCTGTACAGCCTCTTCTTCAAACCTACGACCAATCAAACGTTTGATAGCAAATAGAGTGTTTTGAGGGTTTGTAACGGCCTGTCTTTTTGCAGGCTGACCTACTAATACCTCATCAGAGTCTTTAGGGTATGCAATGATTGAAGGTGTAGTGCGATCACCCTCAGAATTTTCAATAATTTTAACTGTACCGCCATCCATGATAGCAACACAAGAATTAGTTGTACCTAAATCGATACCAATAATTTTCGCCATTTTGTACTCCTTATTTTTTCGTATATCCCATATATAGGGTCACGCAACTATTTTTCAAGGAAATAATAATAAATAGTGAAAATATATGACTTTGGCTTTAAATCTATTAGTTTTTAATATAGCTCTTTAATAGTTTTTCAACAGATTCAGGAACAAATGCACTAATATCTCCACCTAGTACAAGTATTTCTCTGACAAGTGAGGACGATATGTTGGCGTATTGTTCAGACGGAGTCATAAACAAAGTCTCTATATCTGATCTTAACCTCTTGTTCATGCCAGATAGCTGAAATTCATATTCAAAATCTGATACTGCGCGAAGTCCGCGCAATATAACATGGGCGTTCTGCTGGTAAACAAAGTCAACCAATAAGTTATCAAATTGTTGAACTTCAGTATTCTCAATATCACTCAATACAATATTAGCTGCGTTTATTCTGTCCTCAATACTAAGGAATGATGGCTTCTTAATGTTTTGTGTTATACCGACAATCACCTTATCAAAAAGTTTACTGGCTCTATGAATTAAGTCAATGTGGCCGTTAGTAATAGGATCAAATGAGCCAGGATATATTGCAATATTTTTCATACAAGTTTTTGTTGTTTTTGGTTCAATTATATCTATTATTATAATCTTTCTAGATAATCTCTATAAGGCAGTAGTGCACTTGGCCTGATTTTTTTTGTTTTTCTAATTCTATATTTCTTGAAAAAAACTCTGAAACCTGTTTTTCAGTAATTTTAAACTCTGATTCAATATATATCTTACTCCCAGGGCTGATAAATAGACCGTCTGAGAGTAGCTTTAGGGCGGTAGGTATGAGATTTTGATTGAATGGCGGGTCAAGCAGGACAAAGTCAAAGCTCTTATTATTTTTGAAGTTTAGATACTTGACATAGTCTTGGTTTAATATTTCTATCTTGTCAGATCCAATAATTTTGCTTGTATTGATAAGGTTTTTGTATGCTTCGCGATTCTTTTCTATGCTAACTACTCTTCTTGCACCTCTAGATAGAGCTTCAAAACTCAGTGCACCACTACCAGCGAATAAATCAAGAAAGGTCTTGTTTTGGCATTCAAATGATATCCAGTTATACAGCGTTTCTCGAACCTTTCCAGGTGTTGGTCTCAAACCATCAACATCAGGAAAGGTAAATTTTCTTCCCTTGTATTTACCTGAGAATATTTTGAAGCTATTGTTTGTGATAGGTTTTAAATGAGTGCATTAAATCTTTTTTTGCTTCATCTGAGTTACCCCAGCCATCAATTTTGACCCATTTCCCCTCATCTAAGTCTTTGTAGTAGGTAAAGAAGTGCTCAATCTGGTCTTTAAGTGTTGCCCCCACATCATCTATACACTTAATGTTGTGGTAAGATTTGCACAACTTGTCAGTAGGTACCGCTAGAATTTTAAAGTCCTTACCTGCCTCATCTGTCATTTTAAGAACTCCAATAGGCCTAACAGTGATTACGCTATCGTGAATTAATGGGTAAGGAGTAATAACCAGAACATCGGTTGGGTCGCCATCATCTGCCAGGGTTTCAGGTACGAATCCATAGTTGCAGGGATAAAACATGGGAGTTGTGATGAACCTATCTACAAACATGGCCCCGGTTTCTTTGTCAATCTCATATTTAACAGGTGAAGAGTGTGCGGGAATCTCTATGATTACATTTACCTCGTTAGGTACATTTCCAGCAGATACAGGTTTCAAGGTGTTTAACATTTTAGTTCCTCTTTTAATAAACTATGGCGCCAACCACTACAAAAACAGACTGAATTGTCCCCTCTTATATACTTCATAATCGATTTACTGTTGGCTATAACTTCCGGCTGTAAATTATACTGGTTTGATTTCATTTCTATTAGTTTTTGTATTTTCTTTTTTTGTTCTTTTTCTTTTTGTGTTGGTGGATTGTTATCTTTTGCCAATAAATTGATATTATTTGTATCTGGATGTTCTTTTATAAATCGATCGAATTTATCTAGAGTTTTTGAATCCATAGGCTCTTTGCCTAGTGCGTAGTTATTTAGTTTCTCGTCAGACATTATCCATTTTCTTGGTTTGTTCTCTGTTTGTGCTATGTGTTCTCGGTATGCAGATAATTTTGTAGCCGATAATTGAGCCTTTATTGGGAGCCTAGCAAGGCCTTTGACTTTTTTCCAGGATTGGTTTATTGGAGTCCTGTATAAGGAAGAGTCAAGTAATTTTTCTGACTCCTCCAAGTTCCAGGACGTTTTATTGCTTAAAGATAGTTCTTTTACTAAGTAATGGTAATTTTTAAGAAGGTATATGACATCGTCAAGTGCATATTTTATAGCACCATTTGGTAGTGGTCTGGTGGTCCAGTCAAGCCTAGTGAATTCTTTTTCAAGGTACACCCCCTGTAATTGTTCTGTTAGTGATTGGTATGAAATTTGGCTAGGAAAATTTATTAAACTTGCGGCGATCTGGGTGTCAAATAGCTGTCTAGGCAGTTGGTTTGAGAGACAGAAAAATGCTTCAATATCTTGCCTAGCAGAATGAACAATCCATAAAGTATCATTGCGGTATAGTTTTTCGAATAAAGGTTTAAGGTTCTTTACCGAAAGTACGTCGATACATACCGCCTCATTTCTTGTAGCTATCTGCACTAAACATAGAATAGGGTTGTAGGTGTTAACGCGCTTAAATTCAGTGTCAATAGCTAGTTCTTTTTCGTTTTCGATTGAGCCTATATATGTCTCAAGCTGTTCATTAGTTTGTATTATCTTCATATATCTAATTTTAAGTTGTGTTTTGAACTATATACACTTTAAATTTAACTACTACGCACAAACTTCACATAATAAACATAGAAAGTGCTTGTTTTGAATGTAAACTAACGATCGTTGAACAGATTTGCAATCGAATATTAATTATTAATTTACATTTTTATATTTATCTATAAATTAGAATTATTACTTGTTTGAAGTGTGTCACTTTTTTATCAAAATAGTGACGTAAAACAAAGTACACAACACGTGAAATAGATATATATTTATGAGATAATCAAGCTAAGTATAAATTATAAATTTATCAGTCAATGGTACTTAATCAAGGATTTAATTTAATCAAATCACCCCCAGTATGGTTCTGGATTATGGTTTTTCTTATATCTTTTTCTGGAATGTTTTATCTAGGAATAGAGCCTAGTGCTATTACAAATATGTCCAAGAAGGTTACACTTCCAAACAAAGCTGATTTTTTTGAAATAGTGCTTATTTATATCTCACTTAGATGGTACCTGTTGTTGATTCTATTCAATGTCGTAATGAGTCTGGTGGCAGTTTTTTATATTGTTGTAAACCTTGTAAAGTTAAAGAGAAAAACTGACAGTGAGATAATTGGTTCTAAATTTACTTGGTCCTTCCTTCGAATCATTCCCGTTCTAACTTTGGTTCCGATGCTTTCATTTTATTTTTTCTCTTTCGGCTCTATTAAGGATAATATTGAAGAAATAGACAAAAAGTTTAATAATTTCAATATAGAAGTAGTTGGGGAAATCGAAGAGTTAGGAAGAAGCGCTAACGTATTATTATCAAAGTACTTTGTAACTCGAACAACAAATATTAGAGATTTTTTAACCATTATTGCTGAGAGTCAAAAGGGAATTGCTGCTGAGCGTTTGGTAATACAAGGCGTGGCCTGCAGTATTTACCTTTTTGATTCTGAAATGAATGTTGTTGCTAGTGCCAAGACTGATGAGGACTGCCACCCAAATAAGTATTCTAGCAAAACTGAAACAGGCAGCGTAATAGTTCAGTTTGAAAATGATATAGATGTAGCAAATTTATCAAATAGGGTTGAGGATTGGAAAGCAAAAGCAAAAGACTCAAAATTTGTGGTAGCTGCAAACATTATTACACCTAGGTTTATTTTAGATTTTTCTGCAACAGTACTACTCACATTATTGAGTGCTCTACTAGTTGTGTTTAAAATGATTGATGATCTTATGAGACCACTACATAACTTGTCCCTAGCAACACGAGAGATTTCAAAAGGAAACTATGATGTTCTGGTTGAAAATCAAAATGATACAGGCGATGTTGGTGGCCTTATAGAGCACTTTAACGAAATGTCTAATAGAATCAAACTGTCCAGAGAGGGTCTTGACACTCATAATTTGTACTTGGAAACTATTTTGAAATATTCTTACGGCGTCATAGGTCTAGACAAGGACAGAAAAATTAGATTAATTAATCCACTTATTGAAAAAATACTGTCCATAGAAAATAAGGACGCATATATTGGAATGGATTGCAAGGAGATGTTAGTTAAGTACCCTTACTTGAGCTCATTATTCGAACTAACAGACTATAAATTTAGACAAAAAATTTCTGAATGGAACGAGGAATTAGAATTACAACTGCCAAAGAAAAATGTCCTACTTAATTGTCAAGGATCAATATTAAACGCTGAATGGGGAGTGTTGGGATATGTGATCGTTATAGATGATATATCTGAACTTCATAGGGCCCAGAGGTCAGCTGCTTGGGGAGAGGTAGCTGTGCGCATGGCGCACGAGATAAAGAACCCTTTAACACCTATACTTCTGTCAGCTCAGCGCCTAAGAAACAGATTTTTAGAGACGCTCGAAAATAAGGATTTGGATGTTATGGATAAGACAACTAGCACTATAATTGAAAGGGTTAAGTC
>Ga0315334_10002806_pt1 | contig 10881 bp, 9 predicted proteins | sample M150034915metaG_FD_205555 | JGI IMG/M metagenome (GOLD analysis project Ga0315334, IMG submission 205555) | Ammonia-oxidizing marine archaeal communities from Monterey Bay, California, United States - M1 500m 34915 | ecosystem: Environmental > Aquatic > Marine > Intertidal zone | place: USA... | reverse complement strand
CACGAAGTCGGCCAGCGGTTCTGGGTTGTAGGCACAATGTCCGCCGGCGCCGACGAGCGGGTCAGAATCATCGCGTTCAGAGGCTCGTACGCGCAGTCCGGCGAGGTCAATGCAGTTAAGAACATTGGTATAAACAAGTTCTGCAGACAAATTAAAAGCGATGATGTCGAACTCGGCGGCGGGTCGGTGGGTGTCGACTGAAAAGAGCGGTAGGCGGGCACGTCGCATCTCTGCTTCTAAGTCAGTCCAAGGCGCGTAAGAACGCTCTGCGAAGGCATCTGGCCGCTCGTTCAGAAGTTCGTACAGAATTTGAAGGCCCTGGTTGGGCAACCCAATTTCGTAGGTGTCGGGGTAGGTGAGAAGCCACGAGGTGGCTTCGGGCTTGTATATATCGGTACGGGCTCCGTCCTCGCAGCCGATGTAGCGGGCGGGCTTTTCCACCCGAGGGAGGAGCGGCTCGAGCCGGGGCCACAGCGAGGTCATTTGCCTCGCAATCATACAGCCCTCACCGGCGGTTTCCTGATTATGGGTGGAGTTGACTAACGCTATGTCAAGTGGCGGCGCGCGCTGACGTTGATCACGAGGCCGACAAGCCCGAATGCTACGAGCGTCGATGAACCACCGTGACTCAGAAAAGGAAGGGGGATGCCGGTAATGGGCATGATGCCCATGGTCATGCCAATGTTTTGGAATATTTGAAAGGTCAACATGGATAAGGCCCCCACGCAGGCAAAGGCCCCAAATAGATCGTTCGAGGCTCGAGCGATGAACCAAATTCGTGCGAGCATGTAGGCGTAGAGCATCAAAAGAACGCTCACCCCAACAAAACCGAACTCCTCGCCGAGAGCTGTGAAGATGAAGTCTGTTTCTTGTTCGGGGACGAGGTTCAGGTTCGTTTGAGTTCCCTGCAACCAGCCTTGACCTCTGAGGCCGCCCGCACCTATTGCGATTTGGGACTGGTTGATGTTGTATGACGCTCCTTGGACGTCAAAGCCGGGATCTAAGAAGGCAGTGAGTCGCTGTTCTTGCGTCTGTCGAAGGAGCTCTGGCCCGCCCAGATTGTCACTGTTGAACATGGCGACCACAACGACTACTCCGATCAGCGATGTCACAAATATGTGTTTGAGTTGCGCTCCAGCGACAAGGAGAACACCCATACCAATCGCGACGAATACCAGCATGGTTCCGAGATCTGGCTGGAGGTAGATGAGTCCTAGCGGGACAGCCAGCATCAGGTAGGCGTTGGAGAGGGTGACCAGTCGAAGGTGGCCACCCTGATTAGCTACAAAGGCGGCGAGCGCCACGATTACTGCGACTTTGGCGAATTCAGCAGGCTGAATCTGAAAGGTTTGGCCTGGTAGCTCGTACCAAGCTCTGGCTCCGTTGCGTTCAACTCCGAAGAACAGCACCCCAACCAGCGCGAGCATGACGACTAAGTAGGCGGAATTCGCGAAGTCTCGGTAGAGGCGATAGTCGAGGAATGTCGCGGCAAGCATCACCACTATTCCGATGGCGACAAAAAGAATCTGACGTTTAGCGAATGTCGCCGGGTCTTGACCGTTGAATTCGAGTATGCGCCAGGTCGCGGAATAGTTCAGCGCTACACCTATCGCAGCCAGCACAACCGCTACTAGGCCCAGTGAGTAGTCGGCGTAGCGAAGAGGTGAACGCAGTTCTTTTCGGAGCGGCAGATTCATTCGTCGCGTTCCTCAACATCTGGGACCCCATCTCCGTCGACGTCTTCGGGGGTATTTGCGCGCGGAACCTGGATTCCCCATGGGCAGCCTTCGGGTACGTAGCCAAGAAACGCCTCGTATCCTCGCAGCGCTTCGGGTATCTGGGGGCATTCAGGCTGAGGCGGAATGAAAGCAACCTGTGGGTCTGGCCACCGTTGTTCGTAGGCACGCAACGCTTCAAAGATTCGTCGAGCAACAGGCGCAGCAGCATCACCGCCAAAACCGGCTTCTTCCATTACTACCGCGACAACATAACGGGGGTCGTGTTGGGGAGCCCAGGCCACGAAAACAGCGGAGTCTTCTTTTTTGCGATGTAGAACTGGGTTGCGTCCCTCAGCTTGGGAGGTTCCCGTTTTTCCCGCTATCGCGTAACCGCTGCTGTCGTACCCTTCAAAGGCGCGCCACGCTGTGCCTCGTCGGCTCTTGCTTGCAACTCCATGCAGGCCTTCTCGCACAACTCCCGAGCCCTCCGGGAACTCGGCGATGCGTTGGATACGCGGGTTGAACTCGATGACGGACTCTCCGAAGCGGTCACCGGTACGAGATACGACTCGCTCGACGATGTTAGGGCTGAACAACGTTCCGCCATTCGCGAAGGTGCCGAACGCGTTGGCGAGTTGTACCGGTGTAACTGAGACGAAGCCTTGCCCGATACCGGTGTTGATGTTGTCGCCCGGTAGCCACTGAGAAGATTCGCCGTAGGGGTTGTACGCGTCTGGATTACTTTCGAAAAGTTGCTGTTTAAGTTTTTCATCACCAATCCGTCCCTTCTTTTCGAAGGGCAGTTGGATTCCGGACTGGCTTCCGAACCCGAGGAGTTGCGCCATGTCTTGGATTGCCCACTGTTCTTCGCCTCTAATCCAATAGAGATCGTGCGCTACTTTGTAGAAGTAGGCGTCACTTGAACGGGTGATCGCCGAGGACAGGTCAACAATTCCCAAAGGCGCTTTGTCGGCGTTGTAGAAGGTGCAACGACCGGTGCAACCGTATTTTTCAGGAATTTTGAAATAACCGATGTCATAGTAGGCGGCGCGCGGTGATATCAGTCGTGCCTCAAGACCTGCGAGGGCTGTAACGAGTTTGAATACCGATCCCGGGGAATATTGCCCTTGAATTGCCCGGTTGTTGAGGGCGCCCGGCGCATAGGGGTTCTCAAATACTGATTGGTATTCAGCGGTCGTGAGCCCGCCGACCAACCAATTAGGGTCAAAGGTTGGATGCGACGCCATTGCGAGTACATCACCGTTACGCAAATCCATCACCACCGCTGCGCCACCAATAGACGGGTAGAAAAATCCGCTGTCTTCGCTCACAGTTTTTCGAGCAGCTATCAAGCCTTGTCTGAGGTATGACTCCGTCGCGGCTTGAAGATCTGCGTCGATGGAAACGAAAACATCTGATCCTGGTTCGGCGAGAACTTCGCTGATGACGCGATGCACGCGGCCGGTGCTGTCAACTTCTAGTTCGGTACGGCCCGGTTGGCCGTGCAGATCATTTTCAAAGATTTGTTCAATCCCTGATTTTCCTACCCGTTCCGCTGGGAGGTAGCCAGCTTTTAAGAGTCTCTCTTGTTGTCCTGGTGACATCGCCCCGACGTATCCGACTACATGGGCACCAATTTCGTTTTGAGGGTAAGTGCGACTCATCGCCCACTTGGCTTCAACTCCGGGCAGGGAGTGCTCAGCGACCCGCAATAGGCCGTATTCATCGAGTCCGGAGGCGACGACTTTCTCGGCAAGCGGGTGAGTTTGCTTGTCGTCAAGACGCGATGCCAATGTTGCGGCAGGGATATCGAGCAGTTGGGATAGTTGCTCGAGTACGTAGTCGATTTGGCCTGGCGCGTATCTGGATCTGTCTACCGTGACGATCCCAGTACGTACGTTGTCGGCGAGAACCACTCCATGGCGGTCGAGAATGCGACCTCGGGTGGGTTGAGTGACGACAATTTCGACATGGTTGAGAAGGGCTTGATCTGATAGTTCTTCGGTCCTTAACACTTGCAGATACCAGGCTCGAGTAGCTAGAGCTGCGAAAAGAGCGATGATGAGCACGCCCAGAAATGCGAGCCTTCGACTCAGTTGTTCGTTCATTGGTCAGAGCTAATTGAGGAGGGTCTCAGAGCAAGTGACCAACGAATGAGAGGGCTCAGCAGTGTGGCTATTGGAATGGCTGCTGCCGAAGTCACTAAAGCTATTGCCCCAAGTTCTCGCCGAGTGACATATTCAAGGCCAATGAGCACACCGAAACTGGCGAATAAGGCGGTCGCTGTAGCTCCAAGTAAAGCGACTGTTAGGGAGCGGATGATCAGGTTCCGCTCTGCGAGGTGAGGAGATGCCGAACCTGCAGCGAAGCCGATGAGTGAGAACGTCAGGGCGGTCATCCCAAATGGGGTTTCCAACGCCAGGTCAATCATGAGCCCGACAACAAATCCTATGAACGAACCAGTTTGTGGATTGAGGTGTAAGCCCACCAACACCACCACGATGAGAGGCAAATCGATGACATAGCCACCTAGCCGAAAATGCGGGACAAGCGATACTTGGAGCACAAAGACAGTGGCGAAAATCGCTCCGAGCCTGGAGGCGACGCTTGCTCCCAATTTCATGGCGCGGAACCTTCCGGTTCGACGTCTACGCTTTCATCTTCGGGTACTCGATCGACGATGACGGGCTCGGGAGCGTCCGGGTAGAACAACAGCACCTGAACCCATCGGAGTCTGTCTAGGTCAGCGGCCGGATGGATTGTGATGCGCTGAGTTCCCTGAACCGCGTTGGGAATTACATCGACGACGGTACCGATGAGAAGACCTTCGGGGAAGGTGCTTCCTTGAAAGCCGCTGGTCACCACGGTCTCACCTGGGATGACGACCGTGTCGAGTTCAATGAAACTGACTTCTAATTCGCGGTTATGTCCACGACCGGACGCGATGCCGTCGTCGCCTGATCGAACCATTCGGACTCCAACATCGAAGTTGGGGTCGGTGAGCAACTCGACTTGGGATCGAGTTACTGAGACATTGGAGATTCTCCCAATAACACCTGCTCCAGTCTCGACGGGCATGCCGATGGCGACGCCATCACGTGAACCTTTGTCAAGCTCGAGGGTGCGTTGGTAGTTCGATATCGGCGCGTCAATTACGCGTGCGGTTCGGCGTCCTACCTGAGCTACGCGATCTCTTGCCCCGAGCAGCGCCAACAAAGACTTCCGTTCGCGTTCGATCTCTCCGACTTCGAGGACTGAGCTTTGCAGTTCCGCAATTTTCGCTCGCAGCAACGAGTTTTGTGCTTCAAGTTCGTCGTAGCTACTGACCGCCTCCCACGCTCCTCCAACTGGTTCGAAGATTCGAGATGAATTCGACCGAAGGGGACCTAGGGCGTCAAGCACTGCGCCGCGGGCAGTGTCTATTGCTCCGCCCTCGGTGCGAACGTCAATGGTGATTAGGACTATTGAGGTGAGGACAAGCAAAGCGAGTCGGAATCGCGAGCTCCGGCTCCTTCGTGTAGTTGTGCGACGCAACACCACCAAATCCGCTCAGTATTGATCGCCCGATGAGAACAGCACACCGCGAAGCACTTCGAACTCTTCGAGTGCCTGTCCCGAACCGCGAGCAACCGCGAAAAGGGGGTCGAGGGCAATTCTGATGGGCATCCCTGTTTCATTCGCCAACCGCTGATCTAAACCGCGGAGCAGCGCCCCTCCGCCAGCAAGCATGATTCCTTGACCCATGATGTCCGCCGCTAGTTCTGGTGGCGTTCGATCAAGCGTGAATTTGATGGCGTCGATGATCGAACTGAGGGGTTCTTCTAGCGCTTCGCGAATTTCAACGCTGCTCACCGTAACGGTCTTTGGCAGACCACTAACAAGATCTCGCCCGCGGATCTCTGCATACATTTCGTCCGCTAGCGGCCACGCGGAACCCAACGCGATCTTTACCTCTTCGGCAGTGCTCTCACCGAGAGCGACGCTGTATTCCTTCTTCACGTATTGGGTGATCGAGTCGTCGAGAAGGTCGCCGCCCACGCGCGCCGATTGGGCAGCGACGATTCCCCCTAATGAGATGACAGCGACTTCGGTGGTTCCACCACCTATGTCGACGATCATGCTGCCATGGGGTGATTGAACGGGGAGACCCGCTCCGATAGCCGCTGCCATGGGTTCTTCGATTATGAATGCCGGTTTTCGCGCGCCGGCATATTCAGCAGCTTCTTGTACCGCGCGTTGTTCAACGCCTGTAATCCCCGACGGAACGCAAATAACCATGCGTGGCTTACCCCAACGACTTCCCGATGCTTGCTCAATAAAATAACGAAGCATTTTCTCACACACGTCAAAGTCGGCGATAACTCCATCTTTTAGGGGCCGAACTACCTGTATATGGGCTGGGGTTCTGCCAGCCATACGTTTTGCTTCGTGCCCTACAGCCAACGGAGTTCCGTTGGTGACGTCGAGAGCTACGACCGATGGCTGGTCTAAGACGATTCCTCTACCTCGGACGTACACGAGTGTGTTGGCGGTTCCGAGATCTACTGCTATGTCCCTGCCGCCAAGGCTCCTGATTGCGCCGCGTTTTCTCATAGGAGGCACGCAAACTCAATTGTGGGGACATCCACCGGTTCCTGAGCGATACTCCCTCTTCGCATGACGGGTCGGTGGGTCATGGTTTTCCAGTCAGATGCCTGGAAAGAAAATGTTGATTTCGCGTTCAGCTGATTCGGTTGAGTCGGATCCGTGCACAAGGTTTTCGGTCACCATGAGACCCAGGTCGCCTCGAATCGTGCCCGGCGCTGCAGTCGCTGGGTTGGTGGCGCCCATTAGGTTGCGTACAACCGCGTAGACGTCGTCGCCTGCGTCATCGGGACCCTCAACAACCATCAACATCGCTGGAGAGCGTGTAATGAAATTGATGAGGTCTTCGAAAAAGGGTTTCCCGTCATGCTCTTCGTAGTGGACTGCGGCGGTATCGCGATCAATTGTCCGTAGTTCTGCTCGGCTGAGGGTTAGTCCTTTGCATTCGATCCGCGCGATGATCTCACCGACTAGCCCTCGTTCCACAGCATCAGGCTTACAAATCACGAAAGTACGGGGCACTTAATCTCCTGGAACAGGTTTATGTCAGTTGGCAGTAAGGCTACCGCGAGGTGTTACGGAGTTGTCCTCGGGCCTCGGAAGCAACATAGAGAGAGCCGGTAACCAGCACAACGCCGCTTTCTCCTGCAAGTTCGATGGCTCGGTCGAGGGCGGCGGCGACGCGGGGAACGATCTCGATGGGGGGACCACAATCCTTTAACGCGGCGCCTAGCGTTTCAGCCGCAATAGCGCGTGGCCAGTTCGCGGCAGTCGCGACGATGGCCGCGAATTGTGCACCTCGGAGGGCATCTACGAATTCGATCGGGTCGTGCGGTCGGTTAGTTCCCATAACTAGAATCGGGGCTTGTTCGTTAGCAAAATCATCGAAAAGTGTTTCAGCTGCGACGATCGCGGCTGGCGCATTGTGAGCCCCGTCAACGATGACGAGAGGTCGCCGTTGCATCACTTCAAACCGAGCAGGCAGTTCGAGTCGCGCAAAAGCTTCAGAGACAACATCATCGTCTAGCTGTCGACCGAAGAACGCTTCTGTGGCGGCGAGAGCCATGGCAGCGTTATCGGACTGGTGGCTGCCATTGACGGGGAGAAAGATGTCGTCGTGACGACCGTAAGGCGTAGCCAGGCCAACTAGCCGGCCTCCGACCGCAAGTCGGTCTTCCATGACGCCGTAATCGTCATCTCGGCGCCATAGCTCGCGATGTTCGGTTGCTGTGATGATGTCGAGGAGTTCTGGTGTGGTTTCACCACAAATGACGTGCGACCTGGGAGAGATAATGCCCGCTTTTTCGCGTGTGACGTCCGCGACGGTGGGGCCAATGATCTCCAAATGGTCCCGGCCGATGTTGGTGAGAGCCACAACGTCAGCTTCGATGACATTGGTAGCGTCCCAGCGGCCACCCATACCAACTTCTATGACGTTGACATCAACTGCGGTTGCCGCGAACCAGTTGTATGCCGCGGCGCACAGAATCTCGAAATAGTTTGGGGTTTCACCCGTTGATTCAACGACCCATGGTTCAGCCTCGGCAACCTCGACAAGTGCTTGGGTCATCGAATCATCGTCGAGGGGTTCGTTAGCGATCATGATGCGGTCGTTTACACGGTCGATATGAGGCGAGGTGTAGCTACCTACATCAAGACCGGTCGCGCCGATAAGTTCGACCACCATTCGAGCTGTACTTCCCTTGCCGTTCGTTCCAGTGATATGAATCGCAGGGATCTCATGTTGTGGATCACCCAACAGCCCCATCAGAGTGCGCATCCGGTCCAAAGATGGGACGGCTAGCCCGTTCCCGCCGAGGTGTTGTTCAAGGTTGTAGTGATCTTTGAGCCAGTCCATGGCGTCGGCATAACTACCGATTTTGTGTGCCATATCACTGCTTAAAGTTCGGCGGTTCGTACTCCGCTTATGACGCCTGGCGCTCGCCACCGCTGTCATCCCTGCGCGGCACCAGGGTCGGATTCACCTTGTCGAGCACAACTTCGCGATCAATGATGCAGCGAGCGATGTCCTCTCTGCCGGGCACTTCGTACATGACGCCGAGTAGAACTTCTTCAAGGATTGCGCGTAGGCCTCGCGCTCCCGTGTTGCGGAGCAATGCTTGGTCAACCACTGCGCTGATTGCGTCGTCAGTAAATTCAAGTTCGACGCCGTCGAGTTCGAACATCTGCTGGTACTGCTTCACCAACGCATTACGCGGCTCTGTGAGTATTCGCGTCAAAGCCGCATGGTCGAGCAGGTCGACCACTCCGATCACTGGGAGACGGCCAATGAACTCGGGGATCAGTCCGTATTTTTGGAGATCTTCTGGCAACACTTCGGAGAGCAAATCCAGGTTGGCTCGTTCGTTGACCGATTTCACGTCGGCTCCAAAACCGACGGCTCGTTTCCCGATCCGATCAGCGATGACACGCTCCAGACCATCGAAAGCGCCGCCGCAAATGAATAACACATTGCTGGTGTCGATCTGTAAGAACTCTTGGTGGGGATGTTTCCGACCACCTTGGGGAGGCACAGATGCTTGAGTGCCCTCAAGAATTTTCAGCAAGGCTTGTTGAACGCCCTCCCCCGAAACGTCGCGGGTGATCGAAGGGTTCTCGGCTTTGCGGGCGATCTTGTCGATCTCGTCGATGTAAATGATGCCCGTTTCTGCTCGCTTGACGTCATAGTCAGCGGCTTGAATGAGTTTCAGCAAAATATTTTCGACATCTTCGCCGACGTAACCTGCTTCGGTAAGCGCTGTGGCATCGGCGATCGCGAACGGGACGTTAAGCATGCGCGCCAAGGTCTGAGCCATCATCGTTTTCCCGCATCCCGTCGGGCCGATCAACATGATGTTCGATTTCGCGATTTCTACGCCGGATTCGAGACTTGCCTCAAATTGGACGCGTTTGTAGTGGTTGTAGACCGCTACAGACAGAATCTTCTTCGTTCGGTCTTGACCGATGATGTAATCGTTTAGGAAGTCGAAAATCTCTGCGGGCTTGGGGACATCGTCAAAGCTGACTTCAGAGGTTTCGGCAAGTTCTTCTTCGATGATTTCATTACATAGATCGATGCATTCGTCACAGATATAGACCCCTGGACCAGCGATAAGTTTCTTGACTTGTTTCTGAGATTTGCCGCAGAAAGAGCATTTCAGTAGCTCTCCGCCCTCTCCGAATTTCGCCACGTTGTCAGTTCCTCGTTTTGGTTATCCAACCCGATTTGAGTCAATAGCCGCCCGCTAAGGATGGCACAACCCGGTCAGAGCGCGGTGACGTTGAGACCGGTTACAAAGGCCACCTAGAGCATTGTCGTTCTCTTTTGGCAGTGAAGGTTGAGGGTACCGAGTGAATCGGCGCCTGAACAGGGGAAATATCAGACGGCCCGGATAGGCCCATCCTCAGCGATTTCGCGGCTGTCTATGACTTCGTCAATGATTCCGTATTCCTTCGCACCTTGGGCATCCAAGATGAAGTCTCTGTCAGTGTCGGTATGGATGCGATCTAGGTCTTGTCCGGTATGGCTGGCCAAAATTCCTTCGAGGAGTGCTCGCATTCGCTCTATTTCTCGGGCAGCCAGTTCAATATCGGTGGCTTGTCCCATCGCTTGCCCATAGGGCTGATGCAGAAGTACTCGGGCGTGCGGGAGAGCCATCCGTTTGCCTGGGGTACCGGCGGCAAGCAACACTGCGGCCGCGGAAGCTGCCTGACCTAGGCAGATAGTTGTGATGTCGTTACGGATGTATTGACTGGTGTCATATATTGCGAAAAGAGCGTTGATGTCTCCGCCTGGTGAATTGATGTAGATGTTGATGTCGCGATCGGGGTTCTCAGATTCAAGGTGAATCATCTGAGCGCACACCAAGTTCGCGATGGTGTCGTCGATCGGGGTTCCGAGGAAAATGATGTTTTCTTTGAGTAGACGCGAATACAGGTCATAAGCGCGTTCGCCTCGATTGGTTTGTTCTACGACCGTGGGGACTAAATAGTTCTGTGCCTCAAGGCTCACTGTTCGTCATCCTCCTCGGAATGGTCTTCGTTTTCGGCTTCCGCACTGTCAACGGTAGCGCCATGGTCTTCTTCTGAATTGTCGGAATCGCTGTCGGAACCTGAGAGGTCGGGCAGTTCGAGGTCATCACGGTCAATTGTGTTTCCGTCTGAGTCGATTAATCCAACTTCGGCTACTAGCCATTCCAAGGCTTTGCGTTTACCAATTTCAGCTATTAGGGGTCCGAGTCCGTCACCATGGTCTTCGATCTGATGTCGAAGTTCATGCACCGGTGTTTGGAACTGCTCAGCCATGCGCTCCAGTTCTTCTTCTAACTCGTCGTCGTCAACTTCGACGGATTCTCTTGTGATGATCGAACGTAGAGCTAAGTCAACTTTTGCTGATCTTTCCGCGGCGTCACGCAACTCGACACTAAAAGACTCTGGGTCCTGCCCGGTCATCTGCATCCAAGATTCGACGTTCATTCCTTGGCCCTGTAACCGCATCGCGAGTTGCTGTAGTTGCTCAGACATTTCTCCGTTGACCATGGAGTCGGGAACGTCATCTTCAACTAGTTCCGCGAGCGCA
>Ga0315334_10002805_pt1 | contig 10887 bp, 4 predicted proteins | sample M150034915metaG_FD_205555 | JGI IMG/M metagenome (GOLD analysis project Ga0315334, IMG submission 205555) | Ammonia-oxidizing marine archaeal communities from Monterey Bay, California, United States - M1 500m 34915 | ecosystem: Environmental > Aquatic > Marine > Intertidal zone | place: USA... | reverse complement strand
AGCTTGGAATAATCAGTCAGTACTTCTTCTGAACCAAACGCAGAGAGAACTAAAGCTCAGTTAATTACGGCCTACTAATGATAAGGGCTTTACCCTCTCTCACACTCAGTGACTCAGATTTTGGATGAGTACAGAAGAAGTTCAGAAGATTTCAGCACAAAACTCATTCTAAATGTTGATCTACTTCGATTCACCTCAATCTGAGACCCATTGTAAACCGTTCAGTCTGAAGTGTTTCTATGTAATTTGCTCGAATCGTAAAGAGGGTTCTCAAACCAAAACACTCCGAGGTTGTCAACCTCCTCACAGGTGATTGCATCCAGGTCTCCGTCCCCATCCAGGTCCACCAATTCCACCAAGTCAAACTTAACACCAACGCTCCCGCTTACATCGGTCACGTTCCATTTGTCGGACCATGGTTTATCGGGACGATGGCTTATCCAAGTTGCGCCTGGGAGTTCGCGGTTCCTCCCCGTATTTGTAACGTGAAATAAATCATTGCGACCGTCCTTGTCGATATCCCCAATTGCCACAGCTTTTCCATGGGTTACTCCGAAGGGGTTCGGCGTTGAATGAATCTGCCACTCGTTTCCATTTCGCTCGAACAATAGAATTTTACTGTTTCTCGTGGGGCAAACAATGTCCAGCGCACCGTCGTGATTAAGATCGCCCACGGACAAGAACATCACTTCGTGTTCTCTACCACCCAAGGCATGTTCCTTCCACTCACCCCGGCTTGATACTTTCTCACCCCCGGGATTTTCCAACCAACTCACGCCACGCTTTTTGCCTTTGCGATCAGAGAACAGCAAATCACTGTCACCGTCGCCATCCATGTCCAGCGCCTTCAGCGTCATAACCCAACCGGCATCGCGCAGCTTCACGAACTTCCACTGGGACACTTTTCTTGCCTGTCGACGATCAGTCGGCAGCTTCAACCAGCCAATAGATCCATTGTCACCCTTGGACGAAACAAATAACTCAATTCCAGTTCTTCCATCGATCTGTGCCGGTTCGGCGAACATCCATGATTGTTTCTGCTTCGTCGCCGCAATCACCTCGGTCGCCCAAGCGCTTGACTTGAGATAATCCGCCTGCTTGGCCGGTGCCCAATGAACGTACATGGATTGCTCCCTGCCCTCGCACGAACTAACCACATCAAGGTTTCCGTCGGCGTCCAAGTCTGCAAAAACGGCGTCCTCCGGGCTCCTGACCATTCCCACCGTGACGCTCGGCCAACCGAACTTGGCCTTGGCTGGGCCTGGATTCTGGTAAACCACGATTGCGCCCCCCTGCTCCCAGCCGGTGGTGATGTCGAGCAAGCCGTCACCGTTAAAATCGGCCAAACGTACTCCGTCTGCTCCCAGTTTGCCGGCTGCCTTGTCGGCTGGATCGATCGTGTGTCGCAGCCACGGACGCTGCTTCCCGCTGCCGTGGTTGACCTGGGCAACGCAAAGACGTCGGACGAATTTCAGAATGTGTCGTGCGCCTGGATCATCCTGATTTACCAAATTGGGCCGTATGCTGTTATGTGTGCGATCCTTCAGTTCGTGGATGGCCACATCGGGATGGTTAGCCTTTTTCAACGCATCAAACATCATCTGGTTTTGCCGGCGACGGTCAAGGGTGTCGTGTTCGGCGTGCAGGAGCAACAATGGCGGGGCGTCCTTGCGTGCGTGATGCAGCGGGGAGGCAATACGATGCGTCGAATCTTTATCGCCCCATACACTCACCCGCCGAGCTGCGCCAACCCGACTCACATCCATCAACCCGCTGATGGGAATGGCACCACGAATGGCACGAGCAGTGAGTCCATGTTTTTTCAGAAATGCCTCATTGAGCGTGATCAATGCAGCCAAGTGTCCGCCCGCCGAGCCGCCGGCCACGAATAATTTCCGGGGATCACCACCGTGTTTTACGATGTTCCGATGCACCCAGGCAAAGGCATCCGCCACGTCCTCGATCTGTGTCGGGTATTTTGCCTCAGGGTAAAGTCGATAATTCGCTGACACCACACCGATCTCCTCGGCAACAAACCGCGCAGCGACCTCGGCGATTTTCGACTTGTCGCCGCCATGCAATCCGCCGCCATGAATCCAGAAAAGTACCGGGAAACCTGTTTTGTCGCGCGGCAAATAAATGTCCAGCTTGTTTTGGCCCTTCGAAGCTTTGCCCCTCTCCTGGTAGACAATATCCCGAACCACCCGCATCTTCCCGGCCTTCGGCACAACAGGCTCGGACGGGGTTGCCGCTGTTCTTTGTTTTTTCTCATTCAGTTTATCGAGCAACCTCTTCAATTCCCGGGTGTCGAGAAAGCCATCTTTGTTTCGGTCTGCAAGGTCAAACTTGAATTTGCGGATCGATTTTGGTGCCTCCTCTCGCGACAACCGTCCATCACCATCGCGGTCCAGTTTCTGAAGCCGGTCGACAACCGTGTCTGCGGCGGGAACCAAAGTGGATGATGCCAACAGAAACAGGTATTTGATAAATCGAAATAGCTTCACGGCAAGTGACGCGACACGAAGCCGCACTCACGCGCAACCCAAGGCACAACAGAAAACCGAACACTCAGCCAGCGCTTGTGCGCGCCTAGGCGATGATCTCGTGAATCGGCTCGGCACCTTCCACGCCAACCAGGCGCTGATCCAGGCCCCGGTAAAAATAGCTCAACTCATTCGGGTCGAAGCCAAGCTGCTTAAGAACGGTAGCATGCAGATGCTTAACGTGGAATGGTTTCTCGACTGCAGCGCTGCCCAGTTCATCTGTCTTGCCAACGCTGACGCCACCCTTGATGCCGCCGCCAGCCATCCACATGGTGAAACCGTAACTGTTGTGATCTCGCCCGGTGCCCTTGGCATACTCGGCGGTGGGTTGACGTCCGAATTCACCTCCCCAAATAATCAGCGTTTCATCGAGCATGCCGCGCTGTTTGAGATCCTCCAGCAGACCGGCGATGGGCTTGTCTGTGTTCCCAGCGTGGTAATTGTGGTTTTTTTCCAAGTCGCCGTGTGCGTCCCAGTTGGCATCATTATGGTTACCGCCGGAATAGATTTGGATGTAGCGCACACCCCGCTCCACCAAGCGGCGGGCCAGAAGGCATTTTCGACCGAAGTCCTGAGTACGGTCGTTGTCAAAGCCGTAAAGTTTTTTCACATGTTCCGGTTCACTGTCGAAGTCCACAGCTTCCGGCGCACTCATCTGCATGTTGTAAGCCAGCTCATAGCTTGAAATTCGTGCAGCCAATGCGGAATTGTCAACGCGCTCGCTCAAGTGCCGACTGTTGTACTTGTTAAGCTTCTCGATGAGCATCCGCTGTTGTTCGCGACTCATGTTACGAGCATTCTTCAAGTCGAGAATCGGCGTCGAACCGCTGGCATTCATGACGACACCCTGATACGCCGCCGGCATGTAGCCGCTCGTCCAGTTTTTGGCGCCACTGATCGGGCCACCGGTGCGATCCAGCATGACGACGTAGCCTGGGAGGTTCTCGTTCACCGAGCCGAGGCCGTAGTTTACCCAAGAACCCATGGATGGGCGCCCGCTCAGTACGCTGCCAGAATTCATCATCAGCATCGCTGAGCCGTGGATCGGCGAGTCGGCAGTCATCGAGTGAAGGAATGAAATCTTATCGACGTGCTGCGCGAGATTGGGAAATAGATCGCTCACGTACTTTCCGCATTGCCCGTATTGGTTGAACTGCCACTTCGGCCCCACAACGCGACCCTTGTTCTTCTTCCCCCCTCGACCGAAGGTCTTTACATCTATGGTTTTGCCATCGAGCGGATACAATTCAGGCTTGTATTCGAAGGTGTCCATGTGGCTTGGACCACCGTACATGAATAGGAAAATCACATTTTTGGCCTTGGCTGGCAGTGGGGGATTCTTTTGTGCCAGTGGATTGGCCCATGGAGTGTTTCCATCGGCGGCCATAACTTGGTTTCGAATAAAGCCTTCCTTCGCCATCATCCCGGTCAACGCCAGTGACGTGAAGCCGCCGCCCACCTGGTGCAAAAACTCACGCCGCGATGTTCGCCCACAAAAAGTGTTCCTCGGCTTGTCATTCATATTGTTCATTGTCCTTTAAAACAGTTAATCTAGATACAAGAATTCGTTCAAATTCAATGCCAGTAGGCAAAATCGCTGCATCGCCAGATTTTCATCCAACTCAGCCTTGGCTTTCAAGCTCTGGATCAATTCCAACCCATCGTCAACCTCCCCTGCAGTCGGTTTACGGTTGGTCGTTAATTGCAGTGCCGCGGTGACCTGTGCTTTGGCGTCGCCTGGCGTTGCCTTAACCAACCGATTAGCCAGACTCTCCGCCGAATCATTTAGGAATTTACTATTGAGTAACGTTAGCGTCTGCGTCGGAACTGTGGTCACGAACCTCACATCACAGGTGTTGTCTGTGTCGGCCCAATCGAACGCACTCAGGAACGGCTCGTGCAAAGAGCGTTTTACAAAAATATAAACGCTGCGGCGATTTCGATCCTCTTCGGAAGAATTGCCCCAAGCTGCTCCCGGACGTGATGCTGTTGCCAACACGTCCTTCGGCACTTCCGTGTAAATGCTAGGGCCTCCCATCTCAAGGTTTAGCTGGCCGGTGACATTCAAAATAGAGTCACGGATTTCCTCGGCTGATAAACGCCGCATGTCGTGGCGCCACATTAGGTCGTTGTTCGGATCTTTGTTCAAAGCGATCTGGCTACCTCTCGAGGACATGCGATAGGTATTACTCATCATGATGAGCTTGTGTACACGCTTTAGTTTCCAACTGCCCGCGACCAGTTCATTGGCCAGCCAGTTGAGCAAGTCAGGGTGGGTCGGCTTTGCGCCAACAAAACCAAAGTTGTTCGAACTCCGAACGATGCCGCGACCGAAGTGATGCTGCCATAGACGGTTGGCCATCACGCGTGCCGTCATCGGGTTGCTTGCGCTAGCCAACCACTCCGCAAGTACTCGACGTTTACCGGTGGTCTTTCCCACCGGATAATCGTCCGGGACAACGACTGCTGAACTGGCCAGGAGCGACGGGAACGCCGGACCAACCTCCTCTCCCTTTAACATAGGCAAGCCGCGGCGCAAGATCCACATCTTCCGCCGGGCATCCTCGGCCACAGCCATGGCATACTCGGCCTTAAGGGTCAGTTTGGTCGATTGAACCTTGGCCAATTCGTCGCGTAATTTGCTATATTCCACGAGCTTGGCCTCTCCAAAAATCTCCCTCCCGTACTTGGCTACCAGGACCGGCACCGGGGTTGTGCTTTGATCCACCAGCAACCCGGCATCGATGTACTGGTCCCCGCCTGTATGTTTGCAGTGAATTGCCAGCGTGTTGCGTCCGGTCTGCAGAACATCGAGGCATTCTTCGGTGACATCGATTTCGGTGTACTGTTTCAGAAATCCCTTGAAGGTCTTTATCTGTTTGCCGTTGAGATAAACCTCCGCGTCCTCATCGTGGTGAATTTTGAGAGTCAGTTTTCCGGGAATGGTGTCGAAACGAAAATCTCTACGCATCCATATATCGCCAGAATGCCAAGGTGTCCGCACCTTTGAACCAGGAGTTCCAGGAGAACCAAAGCCGCTGCGACCCTTACGCCACTTACTGTCATCGAAGGCGATCTCGAACCAGTTGTCCGCCGGCTGGGTGTAAGTGAACTCCCACCTGATGCCCTTACCTCGGTTGGCATCAGGCACGATCCATGTATCCTTTTTGCCCTTGCCCAAGCCGGCACTTAACTTGAGTTCCGGTCTTCGCTTGGCCAATCCGGCTATGAACTCCTCCTCTAACGGCGTAAGGCTGGCCTGCAAGGACGCCTCGCGCGCTTGCTTGTCCGTAACAGCCCTCTCGTGAGCCGCCTTGTCATCCGGATCGCTGATCGACACATGGTTGCGGTTACCTTTGCCGTGCGGTGAAATATCACTGAAGAACGAAAGCATCGAGTAATAGTCCTTCTGCGAGATGGGATCTATCTTATGGTCGTGGCAACGGGCACAGCCGATAGTCATGCCCAAAAATGTCTCACCCGTGGTACGCAATATATCGTCGAGATAATTATAACGCGCCAACTCGCGATCCGCCGGTTCGTCATCCCAAATCCCGAGCCGATAAAAGCCGGTGGCTGTTATGCTATCAGCATCCCGATCTGGCAGTTCATCGCCGGCCAATTGTTCCATGATGAAACGGTTGTACGGCTTGTCTTCGTTGAAGGCCCGAATGACATAGTCTCGATACTTCCAAATTAGGTCTTTTCGGCTGTCACGCTCGTAGCCGTTGGTTTCAGCGAAACGTACGAGATCAAGCCAATGTCGCCCCCATTTTTCACCGTACCGATCCGATGCCAACAACCGGTCAATCACCTTCTCGAACGCGCCCGGCGACTTGTCATCAATAAAGGCACGCACCTCGACATCGGTTGGCGGCAGGCCAATCAGGTCATAGTAAGCGCGGCGAATCAGGACACCCCTTGACGCTGGGCTGTTAGGCTTCAGGCCAGCTTCACGCAACCGGCTATACACAAACGCGTCGATCCCGCTCGCCTGCCAAGATGCATCATCGATCTTTGGCGCGACAACCGCCTCGGCCGCCTTGAAAGCCCAGGCGGACGTGGTACGCTCGTTGATCTCGTTTGTCGGCAACTTCTCCACAGCCAAACCATTGCCGTGAATTTCTTTCGCAGGGTTAAACGGAGCTCCCAACTTCACCCACTCGGTTAGTAACGCAATCTGCTCGTCCGAAAGTTTCTCTTTTGGCGGCATCTCGTGGTCTTCATCCTTCCACGTAATCATTGCCAGCATCAGACTCTTCTCCGGCTTGAGGAGGTGGATCGCTGCGCCGGACTCGCCACCCTTGAGCAAGCCTGCCCGATTGGTGAGCCGAAGGTTACCCTTGAGCTTCTCCCGTGCCCCGTGACACTTGAAACAATTCTCCTTCAGGACGGGAAAAACTTTATCATCAAAAAACTCTACCTTAGCTGCATCCGACAACTCAGCGCCAAAAACAGCCCCAGTAAACCCAAATGTTACCAGCACAACAAAAGTGCCAAAAAATTGCCTATTACGTAAAAATAAAAACATAAAACTACCGTCTTGCGAACTCCCGGAATATACCGATCAAAAAATGACTCTCAAGGCCAAATCGACGAAAATAAATTAAAATTCTTCTGTTTGCATTCAATCCTCCAGCACAACTAACCTGCCCCGGATGCCAAATCATTCAAAAGATTTTGAACAACTGCTCAACGGATACTTCAACAATTTTTATGCCGACCACCCTGCTGATGCAACTTATGTAGGCCTCTCCTCAGGCGAAGGCAGACTGAACAACGTCACGCTTCCCGCTTTAAGACGTCAGAATCGACGACGCCAATCCGCCTTGTCCAATCTCGACACCATCGCCCCATCAGCACTGTCCAACGAACAGAACCTGGATCGCTTGGCCTTTCGCACGAGACTTCTCCGCGAGTACGAAGATTTCGAGCGAGGACGGCACACCCTCGACCCAAGTGGCATCGATACTGTCCTTGAGTTTCTCCTGCGCGAATTGCAACGAGGTGAAACAAACCCTAAGCGAGCAGCAAATAATATTCGGAGCCTGCTTACCGAATCGCAACGTTACCTTAACCAGGCCGCAAAGTTAATCGACCGACCGGAACGCGTTTGGCGCAACATCATGGATGACACCTTCAAGGCATCCGGTTCGTTTTTTGACGCTATCGTTAATTTCCTGAAAATTAACGGGAATAAGAAAGAAGACAGCTTTCTCATCCGATTGGCCAAACGCTCGTGCGCCAAGTACCACAAGAGCGCCATGAGCAAGCACTTGGCTAAGCCGGGATCGTTCGCTATCGGAACCACGATGCTACAACGCCGCATCCGCGATGAGCTTGGCTTGGACTACACCGTTGGTCAGGTAGAGGCTGTCGCGGTAGCGGAGATTGAGCGTGTTGGTGGCCAGCTAAAAAAAGCCTCTGAGAAATTAGGGAGGAACAAATCAGTCGACCAGATTGTCGAAAGTGCACGAGCCAAATGGACACCCAAAGGGGACCTGCTCGACCTTTATAAAAAAACAAATTGTGAAATCATACGACAATTCAAGACAGCCAAGGCTATGACGTTCCCCAAGGGCGATTCGTTGGAGATCACATTGGTACCGAATTTCATGTCGCACGTTATCCCGATGGCTGCTTACTCGCCGCCCGGGCCATTCGACAAACGTCAGCGTGGCTACTTTTGGGTCAACGACCTAGGGTTAAAGAAAAAGACCGAAGCAGAAAAACTCACTGAGCGACAGCAACACTTCGGGCTCGAACTTACCTGCGCTCACGAGGCTTATCCGGGACACCATTTACAGTTCATTTTCGCCAACTCTCATCCCCGTAAATGGCGTCGTGTCTTCGATGAGCATGCGGTTTTTTACGAAGGCTGGACTCTTTGGTGTGAGCAAATGTGCGTGGATCTCGGGATCATTCGATCCCCCGAACTAAAACTGCAACAACTCCACGATGCCCTCTGGCGTTGCCACCGGATTCTTGTTGATCTGCGACTGCAGACCGGCAAGTACAGTCACAGACAAGCCGTGAAGCATATGGAGAAACATCTTGGCTTCACCAAGGCCCGAGCTGAAGCAGACGTTAACTGGTACACTGGCAGTCCCGGCGTACCAATGAGCTACTGGCTGGGACGGCTCGAAAATGCGCGGCTTTACGGGAAACTGGTAGAGGGACGCGGCTGGTCGCTGCGCCGGTTTAATGACTGGCTACTGAGCTTCGGCACGCTACCACAGTCCTGGATCGAAAAGTACGGACTGGACTGACTGTCAGCCCCTCACGGAAAAGAAACGCATGCCGTTTTTCCCAATGGAAAGAGCCATTGCCGTCAACCGATTGATACGAGATAAAATGGCAATCGCGATATCCACGCCGCTGGAAAAATTTTGAGACGTTTCCCGTGTCCCTGCGACCTCTCGACCGCGCTTCACAGAGTCACAATCGGCAACCCAATGAATTACTTTAGGAGTTTTTTAGGAACATCAAAATTCCACCGCAAAACTTGTCACGCCTCCCGCCCGAGGGCATGGTTAGCGCCTGACTCATGACGTTTTGCAGCCCTATATTATGCCGCCTCAGCCAAGTAATCTTGGCCTCCGTTCTTCTGCTGACTGCGCTTATCCAAGCGCAAGCGGATTCCCCGGCCAATCGCCTGGCTTACCTTGACGGGGACGACCCATTCCATGTTGGGGTTGCCTTTCCGAAGCTGGCCACGCCGCAGTGGGTGGGCGAAAACGGCGTCGAGGCGGTCGTGACGCTGGGCATCGACGACATGCGCGACCACCGGGTTTACGAGACGTTTTGCCGCCCCATCCTTGAACGCCTTAAGCAGATCGACGGCCGCGCCCCGTTGAGCATCTTTTGCAACACCATCGGGCCAACCGAGCCGATTTTGCAGCAGTGGCTGAAGGAAGGGTTGAGCGTGGAAGTGCACACTCTAACACACCCCTGCCCCATCCTCGCCAAGGCCAACTTCACGGCGGCGGCCAACACCTACCACGGCGGCGTTGACCTCATGAACCACATCCCCGGGAACCTCCCGACAGCCTTCCGGACACCGTGTTGTGACTCACAAAACACACCGACCCCGCGCGTCTTCTCCGAGTTGTTGATGCGGAACAATCCCGCCGGACAGTTTCTCGAGATGGACAGTTCCGTGTTCAACATTTTCACCCGTGCCGACTCGGCGCTGCCGACCGACCTCGTCACCGACCCCGACGGCAAGCCCAAGTTTGAAAAATACCTCCCGTTCGACTCCTACGTCGTCACCATCGAGAACTATCCCTACCCGTACGCCATTGGCAGCCGGATCTGGGAAATGCCGTGCATGGTGCCGAGCGACTGGGAGGCGCAACACCTCCACGGCTCAAACAACCCGGTGACAGTCGAGGACTGGAAGGATGCGATCGACGCGACCGTCCTAAAGCAGGGCATTTTTAACTTCGTCTTTCATCCTCACGGTTGGGTCAAAAATACACAAATGATCGAGTGGATAGACCACATCAGCGCCAAGCATGGGAACAGGGTCAAGTTCCTCAGTTTTCGAGAAGCCCGCGAACGGCTGACGAGCAACCTCCTCGGCGGCCAGCCGCTGCGCGCCTCCAACGGACAGGACAACGGCGTCCGGCTGATCGACGTGAACAACGACGGCTACATGGACGCTGTGATTGGCAATGAGCACCTGCGGCAAACCCGCGTATGGATCCCGCAGGCCAAGCGCTGGGAAACCGCAGCGTTCCCGGTTTCGCTCGTGCAGATCGCCGACGACGGAACGCGCACCGACGCCGGGGCCCGGTTCGGCGTTCTGCAGCCAAGCGGCAACGCCTCGTTCTTCATCAGCAACGGCCACGAGAAAGGGGTCTGGCACTTCGACGGTGAAAAGTGGATCGAAGACCTGACGATGCTGCGCGGTCTTGGCCAAGCGCTGAATACCGTCGTCGGCACGCGGGACAACGGCGTTCGTCTCCGTGACACGGACAACGACAGTCTCTGCGAAATCATCGTCGGCAACCCGGACACCCAAGCCGTTCTCAAATGGGTGCCTTCACGCAAGCAATGGCAACCCGCAACATTCAACCTCCCGCCGGGAGTCACGATCGTGCGGCGGGACGGCAGCGACAACGGCACCCGCTTTGTTGACATCAACGAGGACGGTTTTCTCGACGTCATCCAGTCCAACGAATTGCGTTACTCACTGAACATTTACATCCCACAACCAATCGACGGTTGGAACATCGGTTGGCCGCGCGAAGTCATGGCCGGTCTGCGGAATGACCCGAATGCCATCCCGATGATCGTCCGCGGCGGCCCGCACAACAACAACGGCGCCTGGTTTCACTCG
>Ga0315334_10002801_pt1 | contig 10890 bp, 5 predicted proteins | sample M150034915metaG_FD_205555 | JGI IMG/M metagenome (GOLD analysis project Ga0315334, IMG submission 205555) | Ammonia-oxidizing marine archaeal communities from Monterey Bay, California, United States - M1 500m 34915 | ecosystem: Environmental > Aquatic > Marine > Intertidal zone | place: USA... | reverse complement strand
GTAACCGTGAGCTGTCGGATTCCACCCCGCGCACCCATTGCGCGTGTAGCCGTCGCGTCGCTGGTAGCTGAAGGCCACTCTCCCCGAGAGGGTCTCGTCAAGGATTGGGAAGCCGATGGCGCCTTCGAGTTCTACGCCGTTGTAGGACCCGTACGTCAGCGACCCCGTAGAACTCCAATTGCCATCGGGCAGGTTCGAGTCGACGATGATTGCCCCCGCCGTGGCGTTCCTTCCCCAGCGGCCGCTCTGGGGGCCCTTCAAGACGGTGACGTTCTTGACGTCGAAGAGCTGGAAGAGCTGGCCCGCAGGTGAGTTGATCGACATGCCGTCGAAGAAAATCGGCACCGCCCCGGCGGCATTGGCGTTGTAATCCTTGAGCCCGATCCCTCGGATGAAGAGCGTTGGGTTGGAGGCTGCGAAGGCCGTATTGATTTCAAGCCCCGGCGTGAAGCGCGCGATATCAGCGATGTCCTGGATGCGCATGGCCCTGAGGTCATCGGCGCTGAAGCTGGTCTCGGAGATCGACTGTTCGTCGTGGGTATCTCGGGATTGGGACGTGATCATAATTTCTTCGATCACATTGCCGTCCGATCCCCTGACCGGCTCCTCGCGAATGACGTCGGATCCGTCTTCGTCGAAGACCTCCGTGGGCTGGAGGGGGTTCTCCTGGGGAAAGGCCACTCCTCCCGAGAACATCAGGCCAATGAGCGCCGCGAGGCTACTCCGGGCCAAGTATTTGGGACACATCCAGGCCAACCTCCGGTCGCACTGATTGGGTCGGGCAATTCTATAGGGAAAATTCGCTTTGTGTTAGTTTATTTACTCGCCCGAATTTCACCGAAAACGGTCCCAGCCGTGACGATAGGGCCGAGAAAATCGGGTAAGAGGGAGGCTATAGATGGACGCGGTGAGGGTGGCGCTTTGCGCCGGATTTCTGGGCATAGGCATCGCCATTGGTTATGGCCTCGGCCCCAAGTTCGAAGCTGCGGGGGGGCGCTCCCCGAGCCTTGCTGCGGCTCTTGAAGAAGAGGATCTTCTGCTTCGCGCGGGAATGCTCGCTTCTTCCCTCAAGGGGCTGAACTCCGGCACGATCGACGATTCCCTGGCCGAGCTTCATGAAGGAAGGGTGGGCGTCACCGACCAGGAGCTGAGAATGTTCATGCTTGCCTGGGCGCGCTTCGACGCCCCCGGTGCGTTTGCATGGGCCAAGGCCCAGGACAGCGATTGGAGCTCTCGGCTCCTGAAGGCCGCCACGTATGCCTGGGGCTTTGCCGATCCCCACGCCGCCCAGGCGGCATTGGGAGACTTGCCCACAGAAGGGTCCAAACGGTCGCCCCTCAGCGGACAATTGATGGCGGGCTGGCGGGCCAGTGGAGACATCGAAGGCATCACCGGCTATCTGATTGCGATGCCCAATAGCCGAGAGCGAGAAACCATGACGACTGGGCTGCTGGCTCAAATCGGCAAGCAGGGCATCGATGCCGTGATCGCCTGGTCCGATGCGATTCCGGAGGACGCCAACGCGGGCTTCAAGCGCGTAGCCTTCAACCGGGCAGCCGGTGTGGTGGCCCACGCAGACCCCGATCGGGCAGCGCGTTGGTACGAGGCGAATCGCGGCAAGAAATTCACCGAGAAATCGCTCGCCGTGATCGCCCGACGTTCCATCGACCATCACGATCCCGATGCTCTATTCGCGTGGATCGGGGGACTTCCTCCCCTTGCCGATCAGGAATTTGATTCCGAGCAGGTCCATGCGATCGCGCAGGCCATGAAGTGGTGGCTCCGCCGAGATCCCGACGCGGCCCAGGAATGGATCAATGCCTTCGATGAAGTCCCCCAGGTCTACGATCCGGCGCTTGCCTCTCTTTCTCAGTTCCACCTCAAGAAGACCCCCGAGTTCGCGGTGTATTGGGCGGCGCGAATCCAGGATGAAACCCTGCGCTCGGAGAGCCTCGTCAAGGCCGCCAGTCGTTGGCGTCGCCGAGATGCCGAAGCCGCCGAAGAATGGCTCGCGGTGGCGGAGATCAGCGACGAGGATCGGGCCAGGATCACCTCGGCCGCTTCGACGCGAAGCGGTGGACGTTCGCGCCCCGGGCGCCCCCGGCACTAGCACCTCGCCCCTATTTCGGATTCGGATCCTTGGGGTCTACGGATTTGAGCGCTTCAAGCGCCGATCGGGCGGTCTTCGCGTGGGGTTCGACTCCTGCATCGGCGACGGCCTGGAAGGCAGCGCGGGTAGCCTTGCGCTGGCCGCGATCGAAGAGCGCCGCTCGCCGGGCGAGTTCGAGGGCTCGCTCGGGATCCTTGCCGCGCAGGGCGACGATCTGGGCGAGTTCGCTGGCGACGCCGGCGCTGTGGAGATGGCGGAGCAGGTAGGACTCTGCGTGCGCCTGACGTTCTTCGAGGTTGGCCTGCTCACGAAGTATCCGTAGGGCCGCCATGGCGGCGGCCGGCCTTTGGACGTCGGCCAGCGAAGCCCGATCGTAGAGTTCGAGTGCTTCGTCATATCGCTCGGCCCTGGTCGCCATGGCCCCCAGCGCCATCAGTGCAGCCACCTGCTCGGAATCGAGTTCGACCGCTCGCCGATAGGCGCTGGCCGTCGCGTCTCCATCAGCACTTCGATCTTCGAGGACGCGTCCGAGCAGTGCATGAAAATCGGCGCACTCGGGGTGGGCTTCGAGGGCCTTCAGCACGTAGGTCTGGGCCTCCTCGGATTGTTTGGTTTGAAGCAGGCCTCGCACCAGCACCTCGAGGGCATCGGCGTTCTCGGGTTCGGTCAGATCAAGGGGCGAGCGCTTGATGAGTGCGATGCTTTCTTTCACGCCCTTCTTCTGCCCCATGAGCTCTGCGCTTGTCGCAAGGGCCAGGCCCCGACTGCCGGGTAATTGGGCGAGGCGGCTCAGACCCAGGCGAACGATTTCGAGCTGGCCGACGCGATTAGCCAACCGAATACTGATCGCGTAGCCCTGAGGATCTTTCGAGTTGGCGCGCACGTAGTGACCGATGCGGTCGAGCGCCTGGATGTCCAGCCCCTGGGCTTCCTGGAGCAGAGCCAGGGCGAGGGCGGACTCGGTCTGGGTCTTGTCAGCGCGAATGGCTTCGCGGTAGTGGGAGACGGCTTCGCTGAAACGCCCAAGTTTTTCTGCGGTTTCACCGGCGAGAAAACGTGCGCCGGGGTTGTTGGGCCAGAGCTGGATTCCCTTTTCGAAGGTAGCGAGGGCCTCGCTCCATTTTCCTTCCGCCGTGAGGACCCGGCCCTCGATCAGGTCGCCCAGGGGTGTTCCCTCGAGCTTCGCGCCAACCCTTCGAGCTTCGTCGAGCCGACCGGCCTGAATAAGGGTGTCCGCATAGGCAAAGACGATCATGGGCGGCGGGTCGGGTGTCACGCTCGCTGCTTCCTGGAATGCGTCGACGGCCTCGTCGAGCATATCGCGGCGGACGTAGTGGTCCCCCAGGACAAACCAGGCATTCGGCGATGGGCTCGCTTCGGCCTCCTCGCGGAGCAAGCGCTCGGCTGCTTCGACATCGCCGAAGCGTCTCATTCGCTGGGCGAGGAGAATTCGAAACTGGCTATTGGGCTCCTGGGCGAGGGCGCTTTCAAGGATTTCGGTGGCGCGCTCCTTACGGCGCGTCTGGTCGTAGTAGGTCACGGCCTCCTGCACCACGAGCGGGTTCAGGGGATGCGCTTCCAGGCATTTTGCATACTGCTCATCGGCCCCTTCGGGATCGCCGCGCTCGAAGGTGAACAGCCCGCTGACGACGCAGAGCCGGGCCCGGGCCGATTCGATGGCGGGGTCGGGTTCGCCCTCGTCGGGCTTCTTCGCGAGGCCCTCTTTGGCCAGCTCGAGCGCCTCGGCTGCTTCTTCTTCTTTTTCCAGCGCGAGGTAGGCGACGATGCGGGGCACCAGGATCTTCTTGTTTTCCGGGTCGAGTTCGAGGACCCCAGCGACCTCCTCGAGGACCTCCTCGTTTCGACTGGCGGCCTGGTAGGCATCGATGCGCATCTCCAGGGCGGCGATGTTGTCGGGTTCGATGGCCAGTACCGCCTCGGCGGCCTGAATGGCTTCATCCTTGAAGCGACTCTGCAAGGCGGCCTCGGTGAGCACCAGTCCGGCCTCGACCGCCAGATCCGGATCCTTCACCGCGATGCGCAGGGGCCAGATCGCCGATCCCGCTTCACCGGTTCGAAAGAGCGCGAGGCCCAGAAGAAGGTTGGCCTCGGTGTTGGATGGATCATCGGCGACGAGGCTGCGCAAGGGTTCGAGACTCGCACGAAAATCCCCCTCGGCCTGTTGGCTGCGGGCAATCTCGATGGGATCCCCGGGCGCGCAGGCGGCGAATGCGGCGAAGGCGAGGGCGGCCGCCAGCAGAGCCAAGACTCGCAGCAGGGTGCGCGCCACGTCCAGGGGCGGCCGAGCCGAATCGCTGCTTTCTTCGGCACCTGAACCCTGGCTATGCATGGTGGTTGGCCTCTCCGTGGCTTGTCTTCGGGGGCTTGCGAGGGTGAAGTCGAATTTGCGAATTGTACAGCAACTGGGCGACCTTACGCCCGCCTCTCCCCGCGTCGCCCCGGTTCGTTGGGAGCGGAAAGGAGTTCACGAACCATGGCACCGCAAGCCGCGCGGTCAACCCGCCAAGACCTGTCGCCCCTGTTGAAACCCCGCAGCCTCGCCATCGTGGGGATCAGCCAACCCGACCGCTTCGGGGGCATCCTCTTTCACAATCTCCAGACCTTCGGATACCCGGGAAAAATTTTTGGAGTCAACCCCCGCTACGAAACCCTTTACGACAGGCCTTGCTACGCCTCTCTCGCGGATCTCCCGGAAGTTCCGGATTGCGTTCTTCTCGCTGTCCCCGACCGCGGCCTCCTTGCGGCCCTGAAGGAGGCGGCGGAATGCGGCGTCCCCGCCGCTGTGATTTTCGGGACCGCCCAGTCGGACGCTGAAGAAGCCGAAGGCTCCCTCGTTGCGAGTCTCGAGGCCGTCGCCCGGGAGAGCGGAATGGTGCTCTGCGGGCCCAATTGCATGGGATTCGTTTCCATGGCCCAGCACCTTCCGGCGACGGGCTACGTGGCCAATGCCCAGGCGCGGGCAGGAGGCGTGACCCTGATCACCCATAGCGGTTCGGTCTGGGATGCCTTCCTTCAAAACGATCGCGACCTCGGGTTCAATTACATCATCTCCTCGGGGAGCGAGCGGGTGACGACCGCGGCGGACTACATGCAATTTGCCCTGGCCGACCCCTCGACCCGGGTGATTGGCCTTTTCCTCGAGGCCGTCCGCGATCCCGAAACTTTCGTCTCGGCCCTCGAAGAGGCGGCGGAGCGGGATATTCCCGTGGTGGTGCTGAAGACCGGCTCCACCCCGCGAGGGGCCGAGCTCGCCCGGGCGCATAGCGGCGCTCTGGCGGGCCGGGACGCCGCCTACGAGGCGGTGTTTCGTCGCTACGGCGTTTCGCGATGTACCTCCATCGACGAATTGATGGATACCCTCGAGCTCTTTGCGACGGGCATACGCCCGCGAAATCGAAACGTGGCGGCGTTGCACGATTCCGGCGGGCAGCGCGCCCTGATGGTCGATCTTGCGGAGCGAGTCGGCGTGGAATTCGCCGCCATCGGTTCGGAGACTGAGAAGAGACTCGCGGCGGTTCTCGAGTCCGGCCTCGACCCCGTCAATCCCCTGGATGCCTGGGGGACCGGGAACGACGCGGAAGCGATTTACGAGGAATGCTTGCGGGCGTTGGACGCCGACCCCGAGACGGGCGTGAACGTGGGTGCCTGCGATCTCTACCCCACCGACGACGCCGATTTTTTCTATCCCAAAATCGTCGAAGCCATCCTCGGTGATCTGCAGAACCCCCTGGTCTGGATGGTTCACCTGACCTCGGCCACCAGCCGGCGACAGGCCGGTGCGCTTCGCGAAATGGGGGTGCCGGTTCTGATGGGGACGGAGACCGGCTTGCGCGCGCTTGCCCACCTCATCACCTACGCGGAGTTCCGGCGTGCCTTGCCGTCGCAGCCCGTTCCGGCCGGGCGAAGCGTGCCGCCTCCATCAAACCTCGAGGCCCTGCGCGGAGAATTGCGCGCCGCTGTCGGGCCTCTGGACGAATATGCGAGTAAGAAGATCCTCGCCGCCTATGGGCTGACGACGACCCGCGAGTTTCGGGTGGGCGATGAAGCCGGTGCCCGAGCCGCCGGGGAGACCATCGGGTACCCCCTGGTGGTCAAGACCGCAGCGGGGCAGTTGCACAAGACCGAGCGCGATGGGATTCGCCTCGGGGTTCGCGACGAAACGGAACTCGCGCTGGTCTACCAGGATTTCGAGGCGCGCCTGGGCGCTGCCGTCCTGGTTCAGGAAAGGGTTCCCGAGGCCCCGGAGCTTTTTCTGGGCCTGGTTCGCGACGCACAATTCGGCCCCATGCTCAGCCTGGGAACCGGCGGGATCTTCGTCGAAATCCTCGAGGATGTTCGGATGCTGACCCTTCCCACCAGCGCCCACCGCGTGCGTGAAGCCCTGGATTCGCTGCGGGGCTCTTCCCTCTTCCGCGGCGCGCGCGGTCGGCCCCCAGCGGATATCGAAGCCGCGGTCCAGGCCGCCCTTGGCCTTTCTGCCCTGGCCGAGGACCTGGGCGAAGAAATCGCCGAACTCGATATCAACCCTCTCCGCGTGCTCGCCGACGGCGCGGTGGTCGTCGACGCGCTGATCATTCCCCGGAAGGAGTGATTCCGTGATCGCTGGGGCCGGGTCGCTGGCGCGGGGACCGAGCCTTGTTTCGAAGTTGTTTCCGGATGGCCTGGGGGACCGGATTTTCGGCAAGCCAGCGATTCGCCGCGGTGGGATCGACCTGAAGCCATTGGGAGAGCGCCATCGCGAGGCTTTCCCGTTTCATGGCTGGATCGCTCATCTCCTGGGCGAGTTCGAGGGCTTCCCGGGGCGAGGTCGCCGTCAGTCGGCGGGCGACCACGAAGCGGGCGGGGTCGAGTTCGGGCCCCGGTTCCGCGGCGAAGAGCCATTTCTCGGCCAGAGCGGGATTCGTTTTCTGCCACTGAACAAAGGCCGTTCGGACGGCCAGGGCGCGCCCGGAGTCATCGGGAAGCGCGCGCGCCCACGCCAGCGCGGCCTCCGGATCCTTGTTCGCCCAACGCCGGGCGACGGCCGGGTAACCGCCGGCGCTCCAACTCGTACCCTGGTTGCGTTCAACGAAATCGGTGGCGATCCGGTGGTCGTCCTGAGCGAGGATACCGGCGGCCTTCGCGAAGGCCACCGATTTGAAGGCGACGCCGTATTCGACGGGAATCCCCTCGGCCCATTCCATGACCGCATCGTGGCCCTCGGAAAGAATCTCACGGATCAGGATGCGCGTGAGTCGATCTCGCGCGGGGCCTTCGGGAAGCTCCGAAATATAGAGAGTCAGGCCCTCGCGATTTTCGCCGTGGCTCCAGGCGGCGACGATCCGATCGAGGAGCAATGCCTGGAGCGAGGTGTCATCCACTGTCATCACGGCCGCGTGGGCTGCCTGGGGATCGTAAAGTGCCCAGCCATAGATGACGGCGGCGGCTCCCTTGTTTCGGGTATGGTCTGGCCAGGTGAGGCTGCGCTCGAAAGCACCGGAGGGGTCGAAGGCCGCCCAGGCTCCCATGAAGAGACGAAGTTCGTCCTGGCTGAGCCAGCGCTTTCGATCCTCCACCGCGGCCAGGGCCTCGGGGAGATTTTGGGGGTCGAGTTCGGTCACGTAGCCACCGATTACCCGCGCCCGGTAGGCCCAATCCCTGTTGGAGAGTGCATGCCGGAACTGCTCACTCGTGACCGCGTGACCATCGGAGAAGAGACGGCCCGAATAGCGCCCGGCCATGAAAGCGAGGGCAACGAGCGCCAGGCAGACCAGCAGATAACCTTGTCGCGTCACCGATTGCATCCTCCGGGTATCATGGAGATAATAGGCGCTGGATCCCTTTTGGTCCTGCCCAATCCTTCCTTGAGGAGGCGGCCCCGCAACCCGGGCTCCACGAGGGTGACCGAGTTGGAAGCTACGGAGAGGAACGAGAATGAATCGGATTCTCCTGGCTAGCCTCGCCGCTGGGCTTCTGGTCGCGGCTTTCTCCCTGGGTCGCTTGTCGGTCATTCCGGCCTCTTCGCCCGGGCCGTCTTTCCGTTCCGATAGCCTCGCCGCCGCTCTCGACGAGCGGGACTGGGCGGAAAGAACCTATCGATTCAGCGAGCAGGTTCGACAATTGGATCCTTCCAATCTCGTCGAGGCTCTCGAGGCCATCGAGAAAAGTTCCGCCGATCTGAGCCGAGACGAGATGCGCCTGTTCCTGTCCGCGTGGACTCGCTTCGATCCGAAGGGAGCCTTCGAATTCGCGCTCTTCGGCCCGGAACAGCACCGTCGCCGGATGGCCGGTGCCGTGATCTACGCCTGGGCCCAACGCGATCCCCTGGCCGCCCGAAGTGCCCTGCTGGGGATTCAGACGACCGAACTCGAGCGCGTCCTCGAGGAACGCTTCGTCCTGGGCTGGATCAGTGGGGGAGGGCTGCAGGACGCCCACGATTATGTTGAAGGCCTGCCCCCCTCGAAGCGCCGGGAATTGCTGGTGAGCCAGATCGCCCGGGCATTGGCGCGGGAGAGTGCACAGGTCACCATCGATTGGGCCGAGAACGTGGGTCTCGGTCAGGAGCGGTTCAGGCGGACTGTTTTCAACAAGGCAGCGGGTGCTCTCGCCGAGTACCATCGCGACCGGGCCGTGGAATGGGTCGGATCGCATTTTGGCGAACCCCATACCCGGGGAAGTGCCCGGCTCGTGGCGCTGAATTGGGCCGAGTCCGATCCGGACGCTGCGTTCGAATGGCTCTCCTCCCTGCCCAACGGTGAGGAGAGGAGCGAGGCAGTGGGTTTCGTCTTTGCCTATTGGCTGAAATCTCATCCCGCAGAAGCCTCTGCCTGGCTCGATGCAAGGGATCCGGGGCTGGCGCTGGACCCGGCCATGCGGGCCATGGCCCAGTCGAAGCGGGAAGCGGATCCCTTGCTTGCCATCGAGTGGGCGCGTCGCATCCACGACCCGGGTACTCGCGAACGCACGCTGGTTCGCATCGGCCAGGTCTGGTTCGAGCGGGATCCCGAAGCGACCCGGCGATGGCTGGCGGTCAGCGACCTGCCGGAAGCAGCGAGCAAGAGCATCCTGGGAGTTCGGCGTTGAGAGGAATTTCGAGATTGACGCCGACGAGTAAAACGCCCTGGGATCCGGGTTCCAAGAGGTCGAAATGTCTGCAATGACAATATTCGTCGCGCTGGCCCTCACCGTACTCACGGGATTCACCGGCCTCGTCTACGAAGTGAGTTGGCAGAAATACCTGGCCACTCTTCTCGGCTCCCACAGTGAGGCGACGGCTGCCGTGCTGGCGATTTTCCTCGGTGGCCTTTCCGTGGGCTACGCGCTCTTCGGCAAGGCCACCCGCATCCTGCAGGCGCGGGCACGAGCACGCGGTCGTCCGGCGAGGCTCCTGGCCTTCTACGCCGCCGTCGAAGGTGCAATCGGGGTCTATGCCCTGGCCTTTCCCTGGCTCTTCGGCGGGGTCCAGGGGCTCTCGTTGCGATTGCCTGTGTTCGGGCCGGCAACAGATTTTCTGATCGACGTGCTTCTTTCGGCCGCGCTGATCGGCCCACCCTCGATCCTCATGGGGGGAACGATCCCCATCCTGACCCTGGTGCTTTCCCGAACCCTGGACACGGCGACCCGGGTGCACGCCTGGGTCTATGGCTTCAATACCATTGGGGCGTTTGCCGGCGCCCTGGTGGGGGGCTTTTTCCTGGTTCCCCTGCTCGGTCTCGACCGAGTCTCCCATGCCATGGGGGCGATCAATCTCCTGGCAGCGGCAATTTTTCTCGTGCTGGATCGAAGCGCGCTTGGATCTCCGGGCGATGCAGTGGAAAATTCAGTGGGCATGGAGAGTCCCGATCATTCGGCGCGCATCGCTGGCTACTCGGGCCTGATGGCCGTCGCGGCGCTCTCCGGTTTCGCGATGATGACCATTCAGACGATCCTGAACCGGATCGGCGCCCTGGCTTTCGGGCCATCGATGTTCACTTTCGCGATGGTCGTGGCTGTTTTCGTGCTCTCGATCGCGGCCGGAAGCCTTGCCGTTTCGTTCTTGAAGAATATTCCGAGCCGAATGATCGTGGCTTCCCAGTGGGCCCTGGTTCTCTGCCTGGTTCTGCTCTACGGCCTGATGGAGAACGTTCCCTATTACGCCCACGTGATACGATCCGTTTTTCAACCGACTCCCGCTGCGTTCTACTTTTTTCAGTTCTCCTCCCTGCTCTGGCTCTTGCTGGTGCTGATCGTTCCCATCGGGCTTTCGGGTGCCTTGCTGCCTCTTCTCTTTCATCACCTGCGCCAGACCGTGGGCGAACTGGGAACAACGGCGGGTCGCCTCTATAGCTGGAACACCGCGGGCTCCCTGCTCGGGGCGCTGCTCGGCGGTTACCTCCTGCTCATTTTCTTCGACCTGCACATCGTCTTCAGGGTGGCCCTGGGGGCACTCGTCGTCTGCGCGGTGATTCTCACGGTGCAGTTGCTGAAGATCTCGGCCCTGGCCATGGCGGTTCTTGTCATGGCGCCTGCGCTGGTCGGCCTCTGGAGCATGCCCGAATGGGACCCGGAACGTCTGGATTCCGGACTCTTCCGCAAGCGTGAAGCCACCGCCCTGACCTATGTCGGCGCGGATGCTTTCTTCGAAAACCGCAAGCGGCGGATTATCTTCCACCGAGATGGTCCTTCGACAACCGCCACCGTGCGCGAGGGCCGCAAGGACGACGAGAGACCGGGATTTTCTCTCAGCACCAACGGAAAACCCGACGGAAACCTGATCGGTGACTATCCCACCATGGCGTTGG
>Ga0315334_10002800_pt1 | contig 10892 bp, 7 predicted proteins | sample M150034915metaG_FD_205555 | JGI IMG/M metagenome (GOLD analysis project Ga0315334, IMG submission 205555) | Ammonia-oxidizing marine archaeal communities from Monterey Bay, California, United States - M1 500m 34915 | ecosystem: Environmental > Aquatic > Marine > Intertidal zone | place: USA... | reverse complement strand
GCTGGACTAAGAGGCACTCACACCGCGTCGACGGAACGGATTGCCGGTTCACGCAGAATGCCGGTTCAGAGCAGAGTCAGGGTTCAGAGCAGAGTCAGGGTTCAGAACAGAGTCAGGGTTCAGAGCAGAGTCAGGGTTCAGAGCAAACTCAGGGGCGTGTCCACGAATCGACCAGTGTGGGTACTGCAATTGGTACTATTTCACTTCAAGAACGATTCGACGAATCTCCCACTGCCGACAAACAGGCTGTGCCAGTTCTCGTATTTCCTCGTGCATTCGATCAGCGCCGCTTTGCAGTTTCTGGATCGTTTCGAGGATTTGTGCGGAGCGACGCTTGAACTCATCGGTGTCAGCAGCGAAACGTCGCCTCAGTCCCTTGATTGACGCCACTCGATCACGCAATGGCCGCACATAGTCGTCGTAGCGTTGACGATTCAATTCAGCCACCGCAAGTGCCTGTTGATATTGCGGAGTCTGGTGATGGTCCTGCAACTCCACTTTGGTGCCCAGTGCAATGTGGTTCCAGATGCCAATCACCTTACCGTCAACGCGAACTTCATAATCGCCCGATGCCAGACCCGATACTTTGATTCGGTCGCCACTCAGTTCATGCCCAGCGTGGGTCATCTCGAATCCTCGTCTACCATCAGAGGGAAGCTTCCAACGCAGCTTTTTTGTGCTGTGTTGTTCCGGGATCACCCACGGCAATGCCACTTCGTCATGCTTGAAGCTGATCCTTCGCCCTTGGTCATCCACCTGCAATTCCCTGATCCTTTTACCCGCGATCCACTTTGAGCCACGATTACTGATGACCCGAGACGCGGCAAATCTGCGTTGCACCCCCAACTGCATCAGAATTTCAAACGCAATGATGACCTGACCCGAAGGCTGGGGATGAATGGCATCGCCAATGATCGTGAACTGCGGATCTGTGCGACGTCCCAAATCGGTATACGCATTGAGCGGAGCCCAAAGATTGACAAAGGCGTTACCTCGCCGCCGTGACTCATCCCATGCCCAGGCACCAAACATGGACATCAGCGCATTATAATTTTCCGAAAAAACCTTGTCCCGAAAACGCCACGCCGGATCGTCACTTAGAAATCGAGTCACCTCATGATCAAACATCGTCGGCGACAACACAATTGGCTTGGCACCAACCGATTCGATGCGATCCAAAAGCCGCTTCATATTGGTTTGGAACTCGGCAAACACTTCGGCGTCATAGTCCTCATATCGCCCATCATTCATTCCGAACAGCACGGTCACATAGTCCGGTTGATGAGAGGCAACGTCCTCATCAAATCGCACCAGTGCATCTGAAATAGAATCTCCTGCCACGCCAGCATTGATAAAATGCATCGCCAGTTCAGGGTAGCGTGTGTAAAAGAAGTTCTCCAAATACTGCGTGTAGAGTCCTTGATGTGTGATTGAATCACCGAGAAACACAACGACGGAACCAGCCTGCGGATTCTGCGGCCAACAAGAATCCCCGCCGCTCGCGTCGGCTTTCGATGTCTCACCTGGACCGACCTTCGGTTCGCCAATCTGCTGCGCGGCTGACATTGACATCGTCACGCACAGCCAGGAACAAGCTAACGCGATACAGACAAATCTACTCCTGAACTGGCTCGCATCCGATTCACCTGAACGCCCACGGACGCGGAAAGGCCGCGACATTCGATCACAAAATCGGATCCACGGGTCATCAAACATGGAATTTGACAGAGGCAACATAAAATTAGACACAAGTCTGGGTCAGGCGTGTAAGGAACAGAACAATCGACAGGGCAACGGCGTCATCAAACCACAGAAACGAGACGGCCAGAACAGGTCAGCAGTTGGCATCAGAGCGAGGGAACCACTCATGAAAAACTCTCCGTCACCCACCCCGACAACATTAGTGTACCGCGGTACTCAGCAACAGGATTCCAGTCAACATGGCATTGGGTGTTGGCCTTGATCACCACAGGTTATCCGCAGAGCATCCGAAAACTCACACACCTCAGACTGCCGATCATTATGATCAGGAATCTGAGCCAGTGACGGGTGGTTGCACCTGAGCGGGCGCCTTCATGGTGAAGATTGGGCACGATTGATTCTCGGCGGTGCGGACCGAACGAAGAAGAAGGCCACAGATACAACTTTGTCGACTTAAAACGACATCAGATCGCCCTGAATTGAGTAGACTCAATGAGCATCAGAATCCCCGGTCCCACACTGGACTGCAGTATTAAAGAGCCACATCCATTCGTTCAGCCCACCTACCGGAACATGCCGTGAAGTCCATCGCCCACCCCATTGGCTTGCTCGTCATCCTCAGCTTTCACGCCAGCGCTTTCGCCCAGAATCGTTTCGTACCCAATTACGATGAATCAGCGATCCCTGCCTATGAACTTCCATCAGCGCTTGTCACGACGAAGGGTGCGAGCATCACCGACGCTTCGATGTGGCACAAATCGCGTCGACCTGAAGTTTTGGAACTTTTTAAGACTCAGGTGTATGGACGTAGTCCTGCGGCGTGCGAGATTCAATACGAACTTGTCAGTGAAAAGCGCGACGCAATCAAGGGCAAGGCCATTCGACGTGAGGTCGATATCAGGATGATTACCGGATCCCAAAGCACGACCATGCGACTCCTGATCTATACGCCCAAATCATCCACCAGCGTACCGGTCTTTGTCGGGCTGAATTTTCAGGGCAATCATACGATCGATGCCGCGAAGGACATCAGCATCACCAAAAATTGGGTCCGCAATCGTAATGAAGTCAAAAACAATCGAGCCGCTGAATCAAGTCGGGGCACTGCCGCGGGACGATGGCCGATTGAAACGATCATTGATCGCGGCTACGGCCTGGTCACGATTTACTACGGTGACATTGACCCCGACTTTGCAGATGGTTTTAAAAACGGCATCCACCCGCAATTCGAGCAAGAGATGTCTTCCGTTGCTAAGGGCGAACGCTGGGGAAGCATTGCAGCGTGGTCCTACGGTTTGTCGCGAGCGGTGGATTACCTTGAGCAGGATGATGCAATTGACGCCTCACGCGTCGCGGTCATCGGGCACTCCCGACTTGGTAAAACCTCATTGTGGGCAGGTGCCAGCGATCCTCGCTTCAAGCTGGTGATCAGTAACAATTCTGGTTGCGGAGGCGCGGCTTTGAGTCGTCGGGCGGTGGGTGAAACAGTGGAGCGAATCAACACCTCCTTTCCCCATTGGTTCTCCGACAACTATCTGCAGTACAACGAAAACGAGAATGCCTGCCCGGTTGATCAACACATGCTGCTTGCCCTGATCGCTCCCCGAGCGGTTTACGTCGCCAGTGCAACCGAGGATAAATGGGCGGATCCCAAAGGCGAATTTCTTTCCTGTGTTCATGCCGACCCGGTTTACCGATTGCTCGGCACCCAAGGGATGGGGGACAAACGGCCACCTGCAGAATTCCCAGCGGCCGAAGCCCCCGTCAAGTCTGGACATGTGGGCTACCATCTACGCACAGGAAAGCACGATGTCACCGACTATGATTGGGCGCAATACCTCGATTTCGCCGACCGGCATTTAAAATGATTCTTGATCCTGCATAGAGGATCTCAGATGCAAAAACATCAGCTCCGACTGGCAACTACAACGTCGCATGGCAAAACAACACGGACAGAATAGAATCCAGAATCAGGCACACCACCCACTCCCTTCTCGTTGACATCAGTACTTGAGGTCTACCATCAACAATCATTCTTACCGGAACCGTTTCCCGCTTGCCTGGCTAATGACATTGCTAGTCGCCTTTGCTGGTTCGGCAAACCTGTCAGATTGCCATGCGGACAAGCCGAACATCATCTTTGTTCTGGCCGATGACCTCGGTTGGTCAGAACTTGGATGCTACGGAAACGGGTTCAACGAAACGCCCCATCTCGATCAACTCGCCAAAGATGGCATTCGGTTCACACAGGCCTACGCTGCTGCTCCCGTCTGCTCACCCTACCGCGCTGCACTATTGACAGGACAACATCCTGCACGAATTGGCATCATTGACTACCTGCGTCCCAATTCGGCCAACGCCCTGTCAACGTCACACACCAGCCTGCCGGAAGTTCTCGCTCAAAATGGCTACAGCACGGGAATGATTGGTAAGTGGCATCTCACAGGGTACGAGCACCATTTGGCCGCCCATGAGGTCAAGCCCGGCGACCATGGATTCCAGTGGGACTTTGCCCGAGAGGTCAAAGGAGTCGGCAACGGTGCAAATTTTTGGCCGTACGTCTTCAGACAACAACCGATCCGTTGGCTGGACATTCCAGACAAAGTTCTGGGAGACAATGAATTCCTGGTCGACCGCATGAATAACGAAGCCGTCAAGTTTGTGCGACTCAACCGAGACCAACCTTTCTTACTTTACCTCAGCCATTACGCAGTCCATTCAATCCTGAACGGAAAACCGGACCTGGTTCAAAAGTACCGTGACAAGCATCCTCCTGGAAAAAGTTCCCGGGAACGCTGCTACCTTTGTCAGGACAATGGACATGCCGGTGACTCACTGAATCATTGGGCCTCGGATCACAATCCCCATTTGGCTGCCATGCTTGAGAGCATTGATGACGGTATCGGGATGCTGCGAAAAGAAGTGAAGGAACTAGGCATTGAAAACAATACGCTTTTCATTTTCTCGAGTGACAATGGTGGCGAAACCAACGTCACAAGCAACCAACCGCTGCGCGGTGGCAAGAGTCAATTATACGAGGGAGGCATCCGAGTCCCGTTGCTTGTCAGTTGGCCTGACCAATTGCCAAAACAAAGCGTGAGTTCGTTCCCCACCATCAACACAGACTTCTATCCCACCTTGCTGGAAGCCGCGAACGTTGCTTCACCTGCCACGCAGGTGATCGATGGTCAATCCACACTAACCGAGTGGCGAGAACCCGATGCCAGCTACCCAGACAGGACGCTGCACTGGCACTACCCTCTCGATCAGCCACACTTTCTGGGCGGCCAATCTGCCGGAGCGATTCGCCGAGGCAACTGGAAGCTGATCGAGTTTTTTGGCAGCCGGAAATCAGAACTCTACTCGCTCGATGCTGACGTGTCCGAAACCACAAACCGGGCCGCCGAACATCCCGAACTGGCAAGACAACTCAAGCAGGAACTTGCGACATGGCGGATAAACGTAGGTGCCCGCACACCCTCGCCGCCTCTCTTGATCCAGCCGCGTCAACTTTCCTTCGCTGACCATTTTTCTGAGGGGCAAGTGAGTCCTCGCTGGTTTTTCAACAAAGACTGGTCCGTTGAGAACGAAACGTTGACAAGAAGCGACACGGGAACCGGGAACACAAGAATTTTCCTGAAGGAAACGGAGTTCCAGGACGCCATGATTCGCTTTGATTTCCGTCTCGGTGATGCACAGGACCTCCGCCTGGTCACAGGTAGCGGCGGGCACTACAACTCGATCATTCACATTCGTCCAGACCACTTTTTTCTGCAAACCGCCAAGGACCCCGATGGACCCTACTTTTCCTATCGGCATGGGGAATGCACCTTCCCGTTCGATCCGAACCGCTGGTACTCGATGACAGTCGAGTTTTTAGCAGACGAATTGGTCGCCCACCTTGATCCTGATCATATCGCTTACGCCCAGCACCCCATCATCGACAAACAACGGATGTACTTTGCATTCCAGGTCAATGACGGTGCTGCTCAAATTGACAACGTTCAAATACTTACCGGAACCAAACGCCCTGATGCAAAAACAGAAAAGCAGTCTGTGATTGCTCAGGCAGCCAAGCACCCTGTTACGAAAACCCTGCAAGAAGAACACGTCATCGAAAAGATCAATGCTCACGAACGGCTCTACCAGAACGACCCCAAGTATCGCCGATTGGTGGCTCAGGTTGATCGTCTCGATCAGGAACAAATCGAACGATTTCCCTCTGTGTTCCGTTCGCACAAGCAAATCCATCAGTCAGTTTCGGATTTAAAAAAGAAGTTGCATGCCGAGGATGCAAAGTACAAGGAACTGCTGTTCGCAACTTACCGCGTGGCAAGAGAAATTGAAGGTTACATCATTGCGCAACATCCGGAGCATGCGTCTTTGCCTCCGAACCAGCAGAAAGAACGTCTGGAAAAGTGGCGAGATGCACTGAATCAATCGCCCACTGAGCAAGCACCCGAGTACTTTGGCCTGTTGGAAAAGCAGCAGGCAAAACAACAGGACCTTGAAACCACCTACCCCCAGTTGTTTCTCTCTGACGAGAACATCAATCAGTCTCGAAAAACCGAACGGGAACGTCTCAAGAACGACCCTCTGTTCCGCGCCTGCGTGGGGCAACGGGCAGCCGCGTGGCGAGCGCAGCAAGACTATCTGCTGACATATGACAAGCAACTCTCTGAGTTAGAACGTCGCATGACTGATTCGCAGGGCCGGTGAAAAAATCTGACCATGCCTCCGAGACATATCGCCATTTCTGATTCGGGATCAATATCGTGATGCCCGATGCCTTGCCCATCATCGATTGCCTCGATGAACTGACCTCGGTGCTTGCTCAATCACAACCTGTTGTTCTAAAAGCTCCACCGGGAGCCGGCAAGACAACCGGCATTCCGCCCGCGCTTCTCAAGTCAAATGCTGCGGGTGATGGAAAAACGCTGTTGATTCAACCACGCCGACTCGCAGCCCGCGCAGCTGCTCACCGGCTTGCCACATCGATGGATTGTAGATTGGGAGACACCGTTGGCTACCATGTCCGATTTGACAAGTGCCATGGCAAAGACACCCAGTTGATCAGCATGACGACGGGCATTCTGCTGCGGCGTCTTCAAGCCGATCCATTGCTGGAAGATGTCTCCTGTGTGGTGCTGGACGAATTCCACGAGCGAAGTCTGGAAATCGATCTTGCTCTGGGAATGCTGCAACGGATCCGTACGACGCTGAGACCCGAACTGCGATTACTGGTCATGTCTGCCACTTTGTCGCCGGAACCAATCGCTGAATTTCTGGGGGACGCCCACTCGATGATCAGCGAAGGCCGCTCCTTTCCAGTCGACATTCGTCACAGTGACCAAATTTCGCACAAACCTATCGAGCACCAAATTGTCCAGACCTTACCCCAATTGCTGAGCGAAACATCCGGACATGTATTGGTCTTTCTGCCTGGCCTCGGAGAGATCAACCGCACTCAAAAAGCGATCGCGTCCTGTACCTGGGCCGAGGATTTCCATGTCCACAAACTCTACGGTGACCTACCGGCCAAAGACCAGGATTCGGTACTGCGAAACTCAAAACAACGCCGAGTCATTCTTTCGACCAACGTTGCTGAAACTTCACTGACGATTCCCGGTGTTACCGGAGTCATTGATTCGGGGCTGGTTCGCACGATGAAGGTTGATAGCCAAATCGGGTTACCAAAACTGCAGTTGGAATCAATCTCGCAAGCCTCGGCAGAACAACGAACGGGCAGGGCAGGCCGTACCTCATCGGGTTTGTGTTACCGACTGTGGCCCAGTGCCATTCATCGTTCACGGCCAGTTGAAGATCCGCCAGAAATCACTCGCTGCGACTTCGCCAACGCGTTGCTGATGCTTTCCGCATGGGGTGAACGGGATGTCTTTGACTTTCCATGGCTGACACCGCCGCCCAAGCAGGCAGTGCAGACTGCCCGAAGCTTGCTGAACCAACTCACGGCAATCGACGCAGAAGGCAACATCACCGGGATGGGACGCCAGATGGTTTCGCTGCCGATCCACCCGAGGCTCGCCCGCTTCATGGTGGAAGCCAAACAACTTAAAATCGTTGACGAAGCGGCTCTTGCCGTCGCCATGCTCACCGAACGGGATCCGCTGCGGGGAATCCCCAATGAATCTAAAACGCTGCATGGCTGCGATCTATCCGACAGCGTCGAACGCCTGAAATCGATTCTTTCGAATCAGCAATCGCGTCATCGCCATTTGCCTGCGATTAAAAATGCCAAACGTGTTGCTGACCAGATTCAACGCTCTATCGTCCAGCGAGTGAAGAATCCAGCACAACCACCTGAGCCAACTCCACCGATTCCGGGGCATGACTCACACCACCAACCCGCTGGCTCTGACCATCGGTTACAGCGGGCACTCTTGTCTGCCTACCCGGATCGAGTAGCGAGGCGGCGCGAAGATGACCCCAGAAGGGGCTTGATGGTGGGTGGACGAGGAGTCCGACAGAGCAAACGATCCGCCGCTATTCAGGGAGAGTTTTTTCTCTGCATCGACATCGATTCACAAGGCAAAGAAGCCAGTGTCCATCTTGCTTCCGTGGTGGACAGAAACTGGCTTGACCCGAATCTGATGCGAGAGGTCGACGAGCCTTTCTTTCAGGAAGCTTCATCTGCTGTCGTCGCGCGGCGGCGAAGCTACTTTCAGGATCTGTTGATTTCAGACACACCGATTGAATGCCAGCCCAACCGCCAAACCACCACTATCCTGGCTGACCATGCCCGGCAGAATCTGGATGCTTGTTTCCCACTTAGCAAGACAACCAACCAATTCATCCAACGGGTGAGATTCCTGCACCACCACATGCCAGAATTGGAAATTCCTGCCCTCGATGCCGAGGCAATCGACCGGGCACTTGTCGATCTGTGCATGACACGAACTTCATTCGCGGAACTAAAAAATGCCCCCTGGCTGGAGCACCTTCGCTGTCGTTACCAATACGATCACATGCGTCTGATAGACTTGCATGCACCAGCTTCAATCACTGTTCCCAGTGGCAACGAACACTCCATTCGTTACGAGGAATCCAAACCACCACGCATGGAAGTCCGTATCCAGGAGCTCTTTGGCTGGAAACAAACACCTCGCGTCGCCCGTCGAATCCCGATTCAGTTGCACCTACTTGGCCCAAATCACCGACCGCAACAAATCACCGATGATTTGGCTAATTTCTGGTCAGAGACCTACACTCATGTCCGTAAAGAACTCCGCCGCAGATATCCCAAGCATCATTGGCCGGAAGATCCATTGACCACCGCTCCAACCCGGAACGGCCTGAAACCAAAGACTTGATCGATCTCGTTTTAAAAACAGCGGCACAGGAAATACCGACTTGTCCCAACCTCCACTGCTCCAGATACACAATGTGTCACGAACCGATACCAGCACCGGCAAGCATCTGCTGAAATCTGCCTCGTTGCTTATTCACGCCGGAGACCGCATTGGCCTGGTGGGCAACAGCGGCAGTGGAAAATCGACGTTTTTACGCGCGATGGCGATGCTTGATCGCTGTACGGGAGAGTGGATTTTCAATGGCAACACAATTACCAAAGATGACATTCCAGCTTATCGCCGGACGGTCATTTACCTGTCACAGCGGCCTTTTTTCACCACCGGTACTGTCGAAGAGAATCTAAGGCTTCCGTTTCTGTTCAAGTCAGCGGAAGCAGGTGCCCGCGATTCTTTCCAGAGAGACCTTGCCGCATCAACGATGGAGACACTCGGACTTTCACCCCAGATCCTCAACCAACCAGCAGAATCCCTGAGTGGTGGCGAACAGCAGATGGTCTCTTTGATTCGCGCGCTCTTACTCGACCCGCGAATTCTGTTACTTGATGAACCAACCGCAGCGTTGGATTCTGATGCAAAACTTAGATTTGAAGAGCGGATTCTGAAATGGCACCGCGAATCAAACGCTGAGAACGAGGACGGGCGGGCGTTTCTGTGGACCAGTCACGACCCGACTCAGGTCGATCGATTGACCGATCACACCTTAACCATGCAGCAAGGTGAGCTGATTCTGCCCACTGGACCAAACTCCGAAAATCAGAGTGCCAACAAAAACAACCAACAAGCCAACGGAGTCGGTTGATGTTTGATTTGAACGGCCTTGACGTAACGATTCCGGATCTTATCCATGGGCAAATGTTGGGGCAGTTCCTGGCACCACGTCCCGAAGGCGATATCTCACTGTCATGGTTCGAGGTCGGTGTTGCCGCATCGCTGCTGCTCATCAATGCCATCATCTCAATACAACTTGGCCTCGGGATGGCCAAGAGAATTGCCACCAGCTCAGTGCGGATGGTAATCCAACTGGCAATTTTGGGGCTGGTGCTGAAACAGATCTTTGAACTCTCACAGCCAGCACCCGTATTTGTCCTGGCCGCCACCATGACCATCATCGCCGGAGTCTCAGCCGTCAAAAGGATTGATCATCGATATCCCTCGATCTATCGCAACTCGATCTTCTCAGTCTGGACCAGTGCCTGGATCGTAACTTCGATTACCGTTCTGATCATTGTCCGACCGCAACCCTGGTATAGCCCGCAAGTTGTCATTCCATTACTGGGAATGGTGCTGGGCAATTCTCTCACTGGAATCTCGCTGGGACTCGACCGTTTCATGAGCGAACTCCGCAACCGTCGCGGAGAAGTCGAGACCATGCTGGCCTTGGGCGCAACCCGCTGGGAGAGTTGCCGAGGTGTCTTTGTCGAGGCCACACGGACTGCCATGATTCCCATTCTCAACACGATGTCAGTCGCTGGAATCGTCAGCATTCCCGGGATGATGACTGGACAGTTGCTGGCGGGCGCAGAACCTTTGGAAGCTGTCAAATACCAGATCATGATCATGTTCGTAATCGCGGCCGCCATTGCCATTGGGGTCGTTTTGTCACTGTCCTTGAGTTATCGGAACGTGACCAATTCAAACCATCAAATCGAATGGGACCAGATTCGTCGCCACTGACTCAACGACATCAAGCCGCGACCGCCATTCTCGTTGGCGGTTGACAGGTGAATTTATCACCGAGGCAGGAACAGTCTCGACCGGATCAGAACTGAAAATAGACAAACGGTCGAAAATCACGGGGTGCGTAAAGCACCAAGGCCCAAATCATGACCGAGGTTGCGATCGGCGAGTACCAGGCATCGA
>Ga0315334_10002799_pt1 | contig 10899 bp, 10 predicted proteins | sample M150034915metaG_FD_205555 | JGI IMG/M metagenome (GOLD analysis project Ga0315334, IMG submission 205555) | Ammonia-oxidizing marine archaeal communities from Monterey Bay, California, United States - M1 500m 34915 | ecosystem: Environmental > Aquatic > Marine > Intertidal zone | place: USA... | reverse complement strand
CACACTTTGTGTTTCAGTAGTTTTAGCAAACAATAGAATGGCAAAACTTAGCAATGTTCCAACTGCAAAAGAACTTGGTATTGATGTTGCTCTTTCTACGGTTCGTGGATTTGTAACTAAAAAAGGTGCACCAGCTGATAGAGTTAAAGAATTAGAAGCAGGAATGTTAAAAGCTATGAGTCACAACTATTTCAAAAACTTCTTAACTGAAATTGGTTTAGACGAAACTAGCGTTGTTGGAGCTGATGAGTGGGGTAAGCAAATGGAAAACATGCTTAAAGAAATGACCGCTCAATTAAAAGCTTTAGGATATATTAAATAATTATAACGTGCAGAATCGATAGATGAAGCACGATGAAAAAAACAAAGGGACGAAATTAAATTCGTCCCTTTTTTTTAGCACTGAGTTTAAGGCTTGTTTTATAATTTTAGCATTTTCAATTTTTGCCTTTGTTACAACTTTTACTTTTGATGAAGTTCCACCAATATTAAATAGGGGAATACAACCTGCCACTTTTCCAAAAATACTTTTGATTTTAATAATATTATTAACTTGCTTGGTTTATTATTTGTCATTTAAATCTTCTTGGAAAAAACAAGAAAAATTAGAAAGACCATTTTTTTTAACTTTATCTTTTTTTGTTTTATTTATTTTAATAGCAAAATTTATTGATTTTTTCTTGGCTATAGGAAGTTTATCTTTTCTAGTTTCGTATTTTTGGGGAGAAAGAAAGATATTCTATTTATTATTAGTAAGCATATTATTTCCTGTCATTGTTTTTATTTTTTTTGAAACAATACTAGGACTAAGATTTCCAGGCGGAATAATAACAAACCTTTATTACAACTAATATGGAAAATTTTTATTTAATGTTTGCTCCCTTGTTAAGCGCAAAATTATTTGTTGTGCTTTTCTTGGGCACAGTTTTTGGTTTAATACTAGGTGTTCTTCCTGGTTTGGGACCAACAACAGGAGGAGCATTAATTCTTCCATTTACAATGACTCTGGAGCCTTTGTCAGCCATTGTTCTTTTGACAGCAATTTATTGTGCGGGTACTTATGGTGGAGCTATTACTGCTATTTTAATTAATACACCCGGAACTCCTGCGGCAGCAGCAACTTGTTTGGATGGTTATCCTCTAGCACAAAAAGGTGAGGCTGGTAGAGCTCTTGGCATGGCAACAGTCTCAAGCACATTTGGAGGAGTGTTTAGCGTAATTGTTCTTGTTTTTTTTGCACCTTTTTTAGCTAAACTTGCTTATGAGTTTGGTCAGCCCGAATATTTTGCACTTGCTATTTTTGGATTAACTATGTTGGCTTCTATTGGAGATGGTAGTCCGATTAAGAATTTAATCGCAGGTGCTTTTGGTATTTTAATCTCGACAATAGGAAAAGATTTTATGACTTCTATTGATAGATTTACATTTGGTGTAAATGAATTGACAGAAGGAATTGGTTTTATACCAGTTGTTGTTGGACTATTTGCAATGAGCGAAATGTTAATTCAATCGACTTTATTAAAGCAAACATTTAATAGAGTAGCGCTAAAAGCTGTAAAACTTCCAACATTAAATGATTATAAATTGACTTGGAAAACTATTCTAAGATCTTCAGGAATAGGGTCTTTTATAGGCGTTCTTCCAGCTGAAGGTGGAACAGTTGCTTCATTAATAGGTTATTCTGAAGCAAAAAGATGGTCAAAGAATCCACAAGAATTTGGAAAAGGTTCAATAGAAGGGGTTGCAGGGGCCGAAGCAGCAAATAACGCAGCTACAGGCGGTGCAATGGTGCCCACTTTAGCCTTAGGTATTCCAGGCAGCGCAACCACAGCAGTTATATTGACAGGTTTAATTATTCACGGAGTTAGACCTGGCCCAGCACTATTTAGAGAACAGCCTGACTTTCTTTATGGGATATTTGGTGCAATGTTAGTTGCTAATATTTTGTTTTTTATTCTTGGTTTTTTTGGCGCAAAAATTTTTGCAAGAATTACTCTCGTTCCCAATAGACTATTATGGCCAATGATATTTGCGGTATCTGTATGCGGCACATACTCCTTAAGTCAATCTCTAACAGATGTTTGGATAATGTTATTTTTTGGAATTCTTGGTTTTTTCATGAGAAGATATGGATTTTCAGTGGTGCCTGTAATCATAGGTTTGATATTAGGAGAATTAGTGGAGGGAACATTAAGACAATCATTGGTTATTTTTGATGGAAATTGGCTAATGTTTCTTACTAGACCAATTGCTTTAACTTTTTTTATTTTAGCTTCAATTGCTCTATTATTTCCTTTAATAAAGAGAAAAAAAAATGAACAAAATTAATTTATCCAATAAGATTGCTATTGTAACAGGTGGAGCACAAGGTTTTGGTTTAGCAATAAGTAAAAAATTTATTGAATCTGGAGCAAATGTTATTATTTGGGACATAGATAAAAAGGCAACAGAGAATGCTTTAAAAATAATTAATTCAAAAAAATGCTCTCATCAAAATGTAGATGTAACTAATTTTTCAAGTATTGAAAAAAATCTTAAAGAAATTGAATCCAAATATAAAAAAATTGATATATTTGTAAACAACGCTGGAATAACAGGTATCAATGCTAAAGTATGGGAATATCCCGTTGATGAATGGGAAAAAGTTATGAACTTGGATTTGAATGCAACGTTTTATTGTTGCAAAGCAGTTGTTCCTTTTATGATTAAAAATAATTATGGGAGAATAGTAAATATTTCATCTATTGCTGGTAAAGAAGGAAATCCAAATGCTTCTGCTTATAGCACAGCTAAAGCTGGAGTCATTGGTCTTACAAAGTCACTGGGAAAAGAATTGGCAGATAAAAATATAGCAGTTAATTGTGTTACCCCGGCAGCTGCAAAAACAAGAATATTTGATCAGATGACAAAAGAACATATTGATTATATGTTATCTAAGATTCCAAGAAATAGATTTGCTAAAGTTGAAGAATTAGCTTCTCTAGTATCTTGGTTGGTTAGTGAAGAAAATTCTTTTTCTACAGCTAGTGTTTTTGATTTAAGCGGTGGAAGAGCAACATATTAGAAAGGATAAAATGAAATTGTGCAGAATAGGAGAGTTAGGTAAAGAAAAACCAGCAATTATAGATAAAGACAACAAGTATAGAGACTTATCATCAATTATCGAAGACTTTAATCCAGAGACTCTTAATTTTGAGACTATTAAAAAAATTAAAGCAACAGATGTTTCTAAATTATCAATATTAGAATCCAAACAAAGAATAGGATCTTGTGTTTCCAAGCCTTCTAAATTTATTGGTATTGGATTAAATTTTAAAGATCATGCCGAGGAGCAAAATTTGCCAATACCGAAGGAACCAATTATTTTTTCTAAATTTATAAATTGTGTATCAGGACCAAATGATGAAATTGTTGTACCAAAAAACTCAACACATACAGATTGGGAAGTAGAGTTAGGTTTTGTAATTGGGAAGAAAGCTTTGTATGTTTCTGAAAAAAACGCATTAGACTATGTTTTTGGTTTTTTTTTAGTAAACGATGTTAGCGAAAGAGACTTTCAAAAAAACAAAGGTCCAACTTGGGACAAAGGAAAAGGTTTTGATACCTTTGGCCCTATTGGTCCCTATATTTTAACAATAGACGAACTTCCTGATTTTCAAAATTTAAACATGTATTTAGATGTAAATGGTAAGAGAATGCAAACTGGAAACACCAAAGAAATGATATTTGGTGTTAAATCTTTAGTTTCATACATGAGCCACTGTATGAGTTTGAATCCAGGAGATATTTGCTGTACAGGAACTCCTCCAGGAGTAGGAGAAAACATGAAACCGCCTGTTTTTTTAAGAGGGGGCGAAAAAGTAAAGCTTGGAATTGACAAACTTGGTGAACAAAATCATAAAGTTAAATCTTACAAGTAAGTTGAATTAAATATGTACGAAAAATTTGGTCAATTTATAAATGGCAAATGGCAAAAATCATCAGGCGGAGAAACCTATGATGTAATCAATCCTGCCACCGAAGAAATAATTGGAAAAGTCTCAAAAGCTAACAAAAACGATATAGAGTTATCTCTTAAATCTGCAGAAAAAGGTTTTGAAATTTGGAAAAATACTTCACCTTGGGAGAGGTCTAAAATAATAAGAAAAATTTCTGATCTAATTAGAAAAAGAACTGATGCTTTGTCTAAATGGTTAACTTTAGAAGTAGGAAAGCCTTTAACAGAAGGTGTTGGTGAAGCAGCTGGGGCGGCAGATATCTTTGAATGGAGCTCTGAAGAAGCAAAAAGAATTTATGGTGAAATACTACAAGGTAGATTGCCTAATACTAGAATACATGTTTATTATCAACCTGTAGGAGTGGTGGCTGCTCTTGTTCCTTGGAATTTTCCAATAACTCTTGCGTCAAGAAAAATTTCTACAGCTTTATCCGCAGGATGCTCTGTAATAGTTAAACCAGATGTTATTACTCCAGGTTCTGTTATGGAATTAGTTGATATTTGCAAAGAAGCTGGTGTTCCACCAGGTGTTGTGAATCTTCTATCTGGTGATCCTGCATATATTTCAAATGAACTACTATCATCTAATATAATTAAAAAAGTTTCAATAACTGGTTCAACGCGTGTTGGAAAACTTATATTAAAAAAAGCTGCAGAAAAAGTTCAAAGAGTTACAATGGAATTAAGCGGCCATTCTCCTTTTATAGTTTTTGATGATGTAGATTTAGACAAAGTTACAGATATGGCCATTTTTGCAAAATTTAGAAACAATGGCCAAGTATGTATTTCACCAAGTAGATTTTATGTTCATGAAAGTAAAAAAAATGACTTTATAAAACTTATGGTAGAAAAAACAAAAAAACTTAAAATTGGAAACGGTATGGACAAGGGAACTATTTTAGGACCGTTAACAACAAAAAAAAGATTAGAAGAAGTAGAGGCTTTAGTCGAAACTACTAAAAAAGAGGGAGCAAAAGTTCTTTGTGGAGGTCAAAAACCATCTGTTTTTAACAAAGGATATTTTTTTGAACCTACAATATTTGATAATGTTAAAGATAATTTTACTATCATGCACCAAGAACCTTTTGGACCACTAGTTCCTATTCTTTCATTTAAAGATTTTGATGAAGTTATGAAGAGAGCAAATAATAATGATTTAGGTCTAGCTAGCTATATCTATACTAATAATTTAGAAAAGGCTCATAAAGCTTCAGAATTAATAGAAACAGGTACTGTAGCTGTAAATACAGCTATAGTAGCTCTTCCCGAAGCGCCTTTTGGCGGAATCAAACAAACTGGATATGGTAGGGAAGGCGGTTCTATGGCCATCAAAGATTACCTAAATATTAAATATACTCACTTAGGCATTCATTAAGATCAATGAGCTATTATGTTTATATGCTCAAATCAGTAGAAAAAAGATCAGTTACTTATGTAGGTTATACCAAGAATCTTTCAAACAGAATCAGATTACATAATTCTGGAAAAGGAGCTAAATTTACAAGAGGAAGAAAATGGAGAGTTATTTATAAGGAAAAATTGGCCTCAAAAAATAAAGCAATTTCTAGAGAATATTATATAAAGAAAAATAGAACTTTAAGAAATAAAATTAAAAACAAGCAACCATGAAGATATCAGTACTATTGCCATATAAAGAAAATTATTCCCCGATATATCCAGGTGCCGTATCTTTGTTTGTTAACGATACCGTAAATATAAGTAAATTTAAAAAAAACATCACAGTTTATGGAAATACAGATTTTAAGAAAACCTTTAAATCTAAATATTATAACATCCATCTCGGTAAAATTAGATTCTCAAGTCAAAGCAAAAGATACATTAAAGAATTTTCAAAGATCGAAAAAAATAATAAATCTGATTTAATAGAAATTCACAATAGACCAAATTATCTTCATGATCTTGTTTTCTTTGTTGGCAAAAGAAAGTATTTTTTATATTTTCATAATGATCCTTTGACAATGAGCGGCTCCAAATCTATCACGGATAGAAAGTTTCTTCTAAAAAACACTTCAAAAATTTTATTTAATAGCAATTGGTCAAAAAAAAGATTTCTTGAAGGGATGCAAAATAAATTTATTAATAGCGATAAGTTAATAGTAATTTTTCAATCAGCAAGAAAAGAATCTATAAACATAAATAAAAAAAATAACTTAATTACTTTTGTAGGCAAACTAAACAGATCCAAAGGTTATGATCTTTTTGGGAAAGCCGTTATTCAAATTTTAAATAAATTTAAAAATTGGAAAGCCTGTGTGATAGGAGATGAAGCAAGAGACAAAATTTTCTTTAATCACAAAAATTTAAAAATTCTTGGATTTTTAGAACATAAAAAAGTTTTAAAAATTTATAGTAAAACTAGTATTGCGGTTGTCTGCTCAAGGTGGGACGAACCTTTTGGAAGAACTAGCCTTGAAGCCTCTTCCAATGGTTGCGCTGTAATAATAAGTAATAAAGGTGGTTTACCAGAAACAATTACTGATGCTGTTATTCTTAAAAATTTAACTGTTAAGTCAATATACAAAGAAATAAGAAAATTAATATTGGACAAAAAAAGAAGAAAAAATTTACAAAGACTGGCTAATAAAAATTTTTATTTAACTAATAAATTTGTTTCAAATTTAATAGACGAATGTAGAAACGAAAGATTAAAAAATATTAATATTTTCAACACAAAGAAGAACAGAAAACTTAGAATACTTCATGTTACTAATTTTAACGAAAGACACGATGGAAGATTATTTTTTAATACCGGAAGAAGGTTAAATAATGGATTTATAAGATTAGGGCACAGCATTTTAGAATTTAGCGACAGAGATATAATTAAGTACTATAAAAGCCTTAATGATTTAAAAGGTTCTAAAAATTTAAACGAAAAATTAAAAAAAACTTGTTACAATTACAAGCCAGATTTAATAATTTTAGGACACGCTGATTCAATTTCACCACAAACTTTGGGTGAATTAAAAGAGGATTACCCATCTCTTAGAATTGCTCAATGGTTTCTAGATCCTTTAAACAAAAAGGGACCAGATTATAATAGAAATAAAGATAGAATATTGGATAAAATTCAATTTACTGATTCAAATTTTCTAACTACCAGCCCAGATGTTTTAGGTTTTTTACCTAAGAAGAAAAAAAATTATTTCATTCCAAACCCTAGTGACTCGTCTTTTGAAATTTTAAATAATTTTAAAAAGAACTGTAATATGGATGTTTTTTTTGCTCTTAGCCACGGAGTTCATAGAGGGATACTAAAATCAGGAAAATTTGACGAACGTTCAAAATTTATAGAAAAACTAATAGAAATTACAAATAATATTAAATTTGATATTTATGGATTAAAAAAGATACAGCCAATTTGGGCAGATCATTATTTTAAAATAATATCTAATTCTAAAATGGGCTTAAATCTTAGCAGGGGAGAGCCGATTAAATATTACAGCAGCGATAGAATTACACAAATTATTGGAAATGGTTTAGTTACTTTAATAGATGAAAAAACTGGTTATAGAGATTTTTTTGAAAATGATGAAATGGTATTTTATAAAAATGTAGAAGATTTATCAGAAAAAATTGAGAAAATATCAAGGGATGAAAAATTGAGAAAACTTATAGGAAGAAAAGGAAAGCAAAAGTATTTAAAATATTTTAACTCAACTTTAGTTGCCAATTTCATAATTAATAAAACTTTTGATTTATCTAATAAGAAAAAACCTATTTGGGAAAAGTGATGTTTTCCGTAATAATACCAACTTTTAATAATCTTGAATATTTCAAATTGTGTTTAAAAAGTCTTCAAAAAAATTCAAAATATAATCATGAAATTATCGTTCATGTAAACGAAGGAGTAGATGGAACTCTAGATTATGTTAAAAAAGAAAAATTAAAATTTTCTTACAAGAATCTTAATTCTGGAGTCTGCGTTGCTTTCAATGAAGCGGTAAAACTATCTTCAAAAAAATATATAGTTTTAGCTCATGATGATATGTATTTTTGTCCAGGATGGGATGTTAGTTTTAAAAATGAGATTGATAAAATTAAAGATATTCAAGATTTCTTTTTATCAGGAACAATGGTTCAACCATTTTTATCCTATATTAATTTAGATTGTGGAAAAACTATAGATGAGTTTGATGAAAAAAAACTTTTAAAAGAGTTACCTAGCATTAAGCACGATGATTATCAGGGTACACATTGGCAGCCATCCTTAATACCATTGAAAACATGGAATAAAGCTGGGGGATTCAGCGAAGAGTTTAGCCCAGGTCTAGGCTCTGATCCTGATTTTAACATGAAACTTTGGAAACTAGGTGTAAGATTGTTTAAAGGTTTAGGCAATTGCAGAGTTTATCATTTTTCCTCTCTTTCATTAAGAAAAAAGGCCTGGAATAATGGTGCTAAAACTTTTTTATTAAAATGGGGAATTAGTATTAAATTTTTTAAAAAATATTATTTAAGATCTGATCAAAAATTTAATAGTTTACTAACCGAACCATCAAAAAATATTTCTTATTATTTAGATTTATTTAAATGTAAATTTAGTTTTTTTTATCACTTATTTTTAACAAAAATTCTGGGCAAATGATTTCAAAAATTATAATTTGAGATCATGGAATTATTATTCTTTGATTTTTGAAAAGGCTAAATTTTAACTTTATTCAAAGCATTGTTTTTGAATAAATTAGCTTCTTTTATGTATCTTCTGACCATTTGTGTAGTTTTGTGACCAGTCATTGCCATTATATTTCTTTCTTCGGCTCCAGATTCAGCTGTGGTTGTGGCAAAACCAGATCTAAGGCTATGACCTGCATATTTTTCCGAATCCAAACCTGCTAAATTTGCATATTTTTTTATAATCAAGGCTACACTTTTGTCAGATATATTAAATACCTTGCCAGAACTGATGTTGGATTGGGTTATCCAAAGCCTTAGGCTTTTTACTGGGCAAAACTCTTCATTGTCAAAATAGGGGATTGCCTTAACCATGCCTTCTCCTGATTGATCAGTTTTTGATCTTTTTACGAATATCTTAACCCCTTCACTCACAAATTCGATGTCCTCATGATCAATTGAAACTAATTCTGATCTTCTAAACCCTCCTGAAAAACCAAGCAAAAGAACAGTTTTATTCCTTAGTTTTTTAGTATATTTCTCATTTGATTCATTTATTGCTTTAATTATGAGTTTTAAATCATTGATTAATATAGGTTTTTTTGCTTTTTGATTACTTCCTTTGACCCTTTTTATTCCTAATAAATTTTCCATAATTAACGGATGTTTGGTGTCTATGTAATGTCCTTTTAGCTTATGAACCACACTTATAGAGGCTATTCTTCTTTTTAATGTACTAAATTTGCAGCTTGAAGAAAGATGAGTTAAGTATAAAGCTAATATTTTAGGCTCTGTTGGCATGGAACTAAATCCATTCTTTACACAAAAAGCAGCAAAATCTTTGTAGTCTGATTTATAAGCTCTTAAAGTGTTTGAAGACTTTGATTGCCTAAGATTCTTTAATGTTTCAAGTTCTAAACTTTTTATGTCTGTAACTAGATTATTCATGTTATTTTCCGATAACCATTAATTATCGGAAATATACAGTAGACAAAAAATTTTGTCAACCACAAATAGAAATTTAAAAAAAAATAATTTGAGTTTAAATATTTTAATATTAGGTTCTTAAAATGTTTTTTAAAAATCATAAAAGGATAATTATGGACCGTGGACCTAGTTGGCCGGACTATGATAAGGCTGAACCTTTCATGATTAGGTACTATTCACTATTCAAGAAGAGGCTTAAATGGTTTCCTTTTAATATTTTTATACATAAGATCTTAAAAAGTGATTTGGGAGACCAGCATGATCACTATTGGTCTTATATAACAGTGATTCTGAGAGGTGGATATATTGAAACTACCAAAAAAGTCATTAACAACAAGGATTCTAGACGATATTCAGCACTTATAAGTTTTATTTAAATATTCTCCCTTTGGTTGTGTCCGTTAATACCTTTCGTTAAAAAAAACACTATCTAAGGCCGTTTAAACGGTATATTCCTATACTGCAAAGCTCTAGAAGTATTGCTATTTAAGGATTCCAGAAGGCTCCAAAAACCTTGTTTTTACTGCTTTTTTAACCCTTTATTTTCATTGATATTGCTTCTTTCTAGAGAATATCTAAAAAATCCTTGTTTTTTCATATTAATTAAATTTTAAGTCTATTTATTAAATTATCTAATAAAAACAACAGTATAGAAGATAAAATTAAAGTTATTTATTAATTATATGAGGCTATAAAACAGAATCTGCACCCTATCCTTCTTTAGGCGAAATACTTCAAAGCAATAAAAACTACTGCTGGAACAGTAACAATAGACATTAAGGTAGAAACCACGACTGTACTAGCAATACTATCAACCACTTCCTTGGGTGAATACATAGATGCAATTAAATAAGTTAAAATAGCACTTGGCATAGAAGATTGTATTAACAGAACCCCTGCTGGAATTCCAGACAGATTAAATGTTTTTATTAAAAGAAAACCTATGATAGGGCCAACAACCACCCTTCCAATCGAAGAAATTATTGAGCTTTTTAATGAAAACACCTTTAGCTGAGTTAAAGCTATGCCCAGTGACATCAGCACAAGCACAATCATTGCGTAGGCTAACAGCATAGCTGTATTTAGAACAAATGTTGGCGCTTCAATTTCAAAATATAAAAAAGCAACTGTAATCAAAATTGCATAAAATGAAGGGCTTCTAGCAATAACCAAAATATCAAATTTTTTACTAGCTAAAAATATATTTAGAGTAAAGTGCAAAAGAACAATCACAGCCGAGATAGCTGCAGCAACACCCATACCCATTGTTCCATAGGCAAAAA
>Ga0315334_10002797_pt1 | contig 10901 bp, 5 predicted proteins | sample M150034915metaG_FD_205555 | JGI IMG/M metagenome (GOLD analysis project Ga0315334, IMG submission 205555) | Ammonia-oxidizing marine archaeal communities from Monterey Bay, California, United States - M1 500m 34915 | ecosystem: Environmental > Aquatic > Marine > Intertidal zone | place: USA... | reverse complement strand
GAGGATTTCGTTGATCACTTTGCCGTGACTGATGCGAATGGGACGGTTAAGCGGATCTAGGATTTCTGTGTGAGGTTCATACCCCAATAGATGGAACACAGTAGCTAAGATGTCTCGTGGGCGTACAATGCCGTCTATGGGGAAAGCAGCGTGTGCATCGGTCTTGCCATGGACTACTCCGCCTTGAAGTCCGCCACCTGCCATAGCGATCGAAAAAGCACTACCCCAATGATCGCGGCCAGCGCGAGCATTGAATTTTGGGGTGTGCCCAAATTCACTTTGGATCAGTACTAAGGTTTCGTCCAACAAACCTCGCTGCTCAAGATCTTCGATTAAAGCGCTGAGTGTTTGATCCATCACGGGCATCAAATGCTCTTTCAGCGATTGGCTGTGTTTTTTATGAGTATCCCAACCACCACCGTTTTCGTATTTATTTTCATCAATCACGCGGGTCCAGTTGACTTGTACCAATGAAACACCGGATTCAACCAAGCGTCGAGCCAATAGACAACTTTGAGAGAAACGACTGTCCCCATAACGATCGCGAGTCACAGAAGTTTCTTGACTCAAATCAAACGCATTGCCAGTTGCCGCTGACCCCAATAAATCGAATGCTTTTTGGGTATGGCGTTTGAAATCTTGTACAACGTCGGTCCCTTGTAGCGAATGACCTTGTTGATTGATTTGATCCAGCAGCGATTTACGGTTGAGCACTCGCTTCGCTGATATGTCTTCAGGCAAGGACATGCCCGGCACGTCAAAACGGTCTTCTTGTGGATGGCATTTGATGAGCCACGGGTCATGACGGCGACCGAGTACTCCCGCCATTTGTCCGGGCCACGGTATGTTGCCGTTGTTCCAGATATGCTCGGGAATTACCATTGCCGAAGGTAAACCTTTGTCTTTGCGTAACGCTCGAACCATAGCGGCTAGGCTAGGTGATAAATTTGGCGCAACAGGCAACGCGTTCTCTCGGCTGAGAGGAATATGTTCAACGCCGGTTAACATTTGGTAACCACTAGAGGAATGGTTATTGTCGTGGGTAACGACTGCCCGTAAAACTGCCAAGCGGTCGGTTAATTTAGCGACTTGCGGCATGAGCTCGCCGACGTGATAACCGGGCGTAGAGGTGGAGGTCACCCCAAATTCACCACGGATATTTTCCGGAGCATTTGGTTTAGGATCCCACGTCTCATGTTGAGGGACGCCACCATTTAAGTTGAAAACGATTACAGATTTTGCTTTACCAAAACTAATGCTTCGATCAGACGGTGCACGACGATCCACAGCCAACGCTCGATTGTTGAGTAGCGAACTGAGGCTAAGGCCGCCTAAACCAATTCCACCGACACGTAACCACTCTCGTCGCGATATTCCATCGCATTGCGTCAATCCGGTTTTATGTTGATAACTAAGCATGGTAAAAATCCGTTATTGCACCAACTTTACCAAAACAAATGGATGGTGCCATGGCGACTCACTGCACTTCGGTTATTAATTGTAGTCCAAGCTGTATGTAGTTGATAGGCAAACCTTTTTCTGGTCGCGTACCTCCGTCGCAGAAAGGACGGTTGCCGGTTGAAACTACAAGAACAAAGGCAAGGTTGAATACTCCCCATTTAATGCCGTTGCTGAATCCCACTGCATCCAGTCGAGCACGGTTGCGTAGACTTGGCGGAAATCGACGGCATGCTTGAGGTCTCCCTGTTGAATGTCGTCCAACGACGGGTGCTCACCAATAACCCCAGCTTTAACAGCCGCTCCTGCCAAAAACATAGGCGCTGCAGTACCGTGGTCGGTACCCTTGCTGGCGTTTTCTTCGATGCGTCGTCCAAATTCACTGAAGACCATAGCCGTGACACGTTGCTGTTGTCCACGTTGTTTGATATCTGCAAGGAATGCTCCTAGTGCACTGGACCATTGTCCACTGAGGATTTGATGTGCATTGCTTTGTTGGGCGTGTGTGTCAAATCCATCAAGTGTGACATAGTAAACGCGGGTGTTTAACGGGCTGTCAATCAATTGTGCAGTTGTTTGTAGTTTTTGGGCAAGCGCACTGTTGGAGTAGGTAACCGCATCATTTCGTTTGACGTCTTGGACCGCCGATTTAATGAGCTGCTTGCTTGTTTTTAGCGCCGCTGAGGTAGAGGACTGTACGAAATCCAACAAACCATTATTGCCCTCGTCCGGTTGAGCGAATTTCCCTAGCGCTACCGCGTCTGCGATCGCTTGTTGATTTCCACGGAGCTTAAACTGCTCCAAAGAGCGAATTGAAATGGCACGTGGCGTGAGGGCTGACAGTGCCAATGGCTGTTTTTCTGCGCCGAGGTGTAGGATCGGTGTACTCTGTGATGCGAGTAATGCGGTGGTGACCGATTGACCAATCCAACCATGATCGCGCTGTTGGGTTTTCCGGCGACAAGTGTGCCAAATATCCATTGATTCGAAATGCGAACGATTGGGATTAGGATATCCCACACCTTGAATGATCGACAAAACACCCGACTCGTATAATTTAGCTAGAGCGGTCATTGCTGGATGAAACCCCAGTTCGTCATTTAGCTTTAACGCTTGGTCTTTTGGTATGGCCAAGGTGGGCCGCGCTGCATAATACCGGTCATTTTTGAAAGGCACGATCGTATTTAGACCGTCGTTACCTCCGGAAAGTTGGATAACGACGAGCACATTGTCGTTAGCGTTCTCGTCTTGGCTTTCACTCGCATTTAACAAAAACTGTGGCAGGTTGATTCCGGTAGTCGAACTTGCCAAGATAGCCGATGTCGTGGCGGTGTTTTGAAGCATCCGTCGTCGTGAAATATAAGGTTGGTGCATTTTATTAACCGAGTTGAAATTGGGGGAGTGAGACGACCTGATGTAGCAGTGATTTGAATTGTTGATCGGTATTGTTTGTTTCTTTTTGGGCGCTAGTTACCAACTGCGCTTTGGTGTGATTACTTAATGGCATCGCGCAAAATAAATCCGAAAAATAGGTAGCGGCGTGTGCCAAGGAATGGATGCGGTTGTTTTGCAAATGGGCGTGCAGCGACTTATTACCAAACGTCGTGTTTTCTGAATGGATGATTTCATGCATCAAATTTGATCGTCCTAGGAGTGTTGATGAATTAATCCACGTTCGGCCTCCATCCCAGCCTTTTACATTTGGTGGAAAGTAGATACCATGGCCAAGTTGCTGCAACCGTCGGGCCACTAGCGTTAAATCGGTTTTGATCGACAACCCGCGCATGATGCCGACGACCATCTCGACGGGCGATTTAATTTTTCGTGCAACGGCGTGCTGGGAGTAAAACAAGTTGCTGCGAAATATCATCTCCAAAGTTCCGCGGATTTGAAATTGATCTTTGCGCAAGCGCTTAGCTAGTGGAGCAAGTAGTTCGTCGGATGCCGCGGGTTCGTCGAGCACATAGTATTTGACAAGTTTTCGAGCAATGAATAGAGGTGCAGCGGGGGTGGAAATAACATGTGCAACGGCTTGTTGTCCTGTTAGTTCTCCTTGGGTCGCGAGGAATGCTTTCTTACCAAAGTCGTGTTGGTATTTATTGAAGCGATACGCTCGGTTGCGAACTTCCCAACCGGTAAAACAGCGTGCTAGTTCACGGATGTCCTGTTCGGTGTAATTCCCTTCACCCAAACAAAATAGTTCCATTAATTCACGAGCGAAATTCTCGTTAGGGTGTGTCTTGCGGTTAATGGCGGAGTCGAGATAAAGGAGCATGGCGGGGTTCTGCGATATCGCTTGAACCATTTTGCTAAAATCGCCGGTGGCATGTTTGCGCAACAAATCATTTTGTTGTTGCATCATAAAAGCATCTTGGACTTTGGCAGCGCTGGTTGCAAAATGACCGTGCCAAAACAGTGTCATCTTCTCGTGTAGTTGATCGGTCGTCTTGAGCATCCGATATAGCCAAGCGGTGGCAAGTGATTGTAAGTTGCCGCTAGCGACGATGCTACGAGTCATGCGCGCCATTTCATCTTGAAATGACTGTGGCTCTTGGTTGTCATGCAATAGCTGTTTGACACACCGTTGGACACCGCCAGCAACCGCTCGTTGTAATTCACCACGACCTACACCAAATCCCGCGCGACGGTACAAGTGCGCCGCTTGCGTTAGGTTCCACGGTTGTCTATTGGTTGGCTTGAACGTAGACCAAGCCCATACTGGATCAAGAATGGTCATTTGCTGTTCGGTTGGAATTTTAGATCGAAGGATAAAGCGAGTTGTTTGGAAGTTGATTTAATGGTGATATCCAGTCCGTTCGTAAGTTGAACCATAGATACTAGCAAGTCGATTTGTGTTTCAGCGTCCTCACGAGCGCTGCTGTTCTCAAGCATATTGTTGGTGATTAAAATTTCGCGGTTTTTTTGCAAGATGGCAGCCAATGGTGCCGCCGCCAGTGTTAGATAGCTGTTGGTTGTCCAGTTGGCTTCTCTATCATTCCGTGGGGAAGATTTTGCCACTGCATGGTTGCCCTCGCCTAGTTGTTCTGCGAGTAAACGTGTACTGGAAAGGATGAGCTTATCGTCCTTGAATAAAATAGTGGGTGAGAAATTATATTGAACAGAGATTGGTTGTCCTGCCAAAGGTGGAATAAATGAAGTGGTTATCATCCGGTCTTTTTTGCTATCTACCAATTCAATGTCGAGTAGAGGATTGCCTTCCATTGCGCCTACGACATTTAAAAAGCCGACAAAGCTGATGAAGATGCGGCGTAATTCCGCTTGCATTTGGTTCGAGTTTTGTAGTGTGCCGATTATTGCGAAAGCTGGGAAAATAATTTCAGGTTGAGGTACATCGTCTACAAATTGGTTGTCGGTGACCACGAGTTGTGCGCCGGGTTCTAAGGCGCCGAGAATGTCGAGCCCGAAATCCTTTCCAGAGAAAAATGTGGATAGTGTTGTGTCTGCTTGGGCAATCCCCTCATTCACTTCATCATCATAGAGGTCGGGCGCCAGAAGCCACCACGGCGAGAAATCGCGAAACATGGAAATGCTGGCAATGGTATTGGTGGGTAACAATAAGCTTGGTGCTGATCCTTGAGCGTTGGGGCCGAAATAGTATTGCCGCGATTCTGGAATCCACTTGGCATCGTGGGCCGTTGTGAAGTCCAACTTTAAATGTTGATGATCAAAATCAATGGCCGCTGTAATGTACGGTGATTTGGCGAGTTGATTGACAAGTCCGCCTGCAAGCAGTTCGAGTAGCATGTTTTGTCGCATGGCTTGTTCTAACTGTTCGATCCCATTGTTTTGTTGTAGCAGTTTTGCGTCTGCCCAAAACCAAGCTGTGTGTTGTTGTGGCTTGGAATTGACAGTGGCTGCTTGGTAATTTTTGTTGGAGGCAAATGTGGCATGAGCTGATGGGTCGATAAGTTGGTCAAGTACGAATCGACCGAGGTCGCGTGAGTTGGTGACGACGAGCGTGCCCGCTTTCTTCGCAAAACGGATTTCTTGAATTTGGTAGCCAATGATGCCCTCGCGATATTCACCCTTTTTAAGAGGATTCCCGCTCAAGGTCGCTAAAGGTTGCAATAAGCTGAGTACCGCATCAAAGACTTTATTGAGGACAATCTCGTCGCCGCGGAGAACCAATAACAGTCCTTCCGAAGCAGGATCGAAGGCCAGATGGATTCCGCCTGAGGTTGCTTGTTTAACAGCGTCTTCCCACGGCAAACCCGTGATGTCTTGGATTTGGGTTTGCAGTGTTTGAATTTGAGCTCGTTGGGCATCTTTTATGAATCCGTCATAGAGCCCAGCATCGTACACGGAGCTGATGACTGGGTGGGTTAGAAATTGTTGCAGGATCTCTCCAGGTTCTTGGATTTGGAGTACCGCAGCTGTGGATTCAGGCAATAGATTATGGAAATTGGATTGCGCTGAGATTGCCGAGGGTGCGATAAATAGACAGCAAACGGCAAGCAGACGTGCATAAGACATAACAGAATTACCTGTGAGATGATGAAACATTGTTTATTGTATCGCAGCTGCTTGGCAGGTGGGTGTTAATATTTGTCGTTTGCATGCAAACGACGTGTAGAGCTACTGCGAGATTTGCGGCGTTGTAAAGAATGCGGAGCTTTGAAGCGTGCCGACGCCAATGGGATTAATGAGCAAGTTATCGTTGAATTCATAAATAATGGCATAGTGCTCGTCGAGCGAGAGTTGGGCCCTGTTTGGTTCGAGTGTAAGCTCTAGGCGGTAAGTAGTTTGGTCGTTTAACGATAATTTATGAGTTTTCAATTCGATTAACACACCGTCACGATACTGCCCAATCAATAGATCTCCGACCCCAACACGTATACCAGCGACTTTAAAGGAATCGACGTTTTGATAATCAAAAACGATAAAACCGTTCGTGGCCAGCCCTGGGATTTGTGGAATGGTGATTGTTGTGGAAATTGTTGATTTGAAGCCATTGAGTTGGGTCGTCGAGAGATTAATAGATGGGGTCGTTAGGCTGGGTTGGACCTCAAGTAGGGAATCTGTTGAGTTACTTGTCCAGCGAGCGGGTGAGAGCGCGGTGTTATGTTGAATACTGTTGATGCCTCGGCGTTTGTTGTCGTTGTAGGAGTCGGGTTTGAGGACTCGCAAGTCGTAAAAGAATGGTTGTGAGGTCGATGCGTGTACTCCAACTTGACCTCGATTAAGGGGTGTATCAAACGTGTACTTATTGATCTGCTTTCCTGCGCCGTTTAAGTACATCGTATTGCCACGAATTTTGACAATGACGTGGGCGCCGTTGGCTAGATCCATATGTTTGATGTTGTGGCGATACACATGCTTTTCGCCGTTGATGACTTCGCCGGTTAACCATTTTGTGGTTGCCGCATCAAAGAACTTATTGCTGATCCATTCCCAAAGTGAAAAACTGGACGTTTCTTTTTCCGCATACTCTAGCCCTGCGAATTTGTAGTTAAGTGCATCTATGTAATCAAAGACGATCAGCTCAGGTTTGTAGTTGAATTTTGTTGGGTTTGTGAGTTGTATTCTGATGTCGAAGTCTTCAGGTAGCTCGTCCGCAAAGTGGACCAGTGTGAAGTCACTGACGTTGATGGTGTTGCCATGAGCAATGTCGCCGGTAGGATTTTGAAAAAAACTGTGGCCCTCTATTCTTAGCCCTTTTTGTGATAGTGACTCGGGGTTTTCGAGGTAGTCAGAGTATACGAGTCGACTTTCCATCGGGAATGTAATGCCAGCGTTGACAGTGATATTTTGCGACTGACTTTCACCGGAAGCTAGTAGAATTGTAATTTCAATGTTGTCTGGCCCCCAGTGATGGTTTTTCGAAGTATATAACAATTGATTATTCTCGATGAGGATATTCCCGTTTTCCGCTGCTGCACTGCGATAGGTCGCTCCTTCCGGCAAGACGGTTTCGAGTACAACTTGCTCATGAACGGGAACGTCAATAATGCCTTGGATATCAGCAACATCGACAGCATCGAATTCAAGGATTTCAAGACCTTGGAAATGAGATCCACGACGATGTCCTTTAAGCCCCACGTGCCCCGCAGTAACATCGGAATCAAATTGATGTGAAATGTATTGGTTTTGATTGACAACCAATCGGGTTTTGGGGCCGTCGATGACAAGTTGCAGGTCAAACAAATACGGGTTGGGTTTGGTGATAACTAAACGGCGGTGGTGAAAAATTTGTCCATTGCGGACTTCGCCAATCGTAATTATGTGCTTACCCGCAATCACTCCAGCAAACCGATAGTTGTTTTTATCCTGCAAATCAAACACGATGTAACCACCACGGTTAGCTCGTGGGTTGTTAGGATTAGCAGCGAGAGTTGTTGAGATACTGAAATGGGTTGGAGGAGCACTTATTCCAATGGTTTCAAGTCCGGTGAGTCGGTGTAGTGAAATGCCGGAGTCTGCGACGGTAATGGTTTCCGTTTTTCCCTGAAGAACGTTAAATCCATATTGGTTGCCACTGAGGACGTCGAGCGATAACGGTAGCGGCGCGGTGATGGTGATTTCCAACTGTTCGCTGGAACGGCGACCAAATTGATCGGCAACCGAATAAGAAATGCTTTGGGTGCCAAAGGAGCTGCCATCAGTTGTAAGCTGGATTTGATTGTCAACAATTACTGCTGTGCCTCCCGCAAAAACGGCATCGGTTAACATCAGCTGTGCATCGATGGATTGCGCAATTTGATCGTTTGCCAGAACATCGACAACCGCAGATGCAAGGGTTTTGATTTTGAAAGAATCAGCGTGGGCAGTGATTTCAGGATAATAATTCGTTAGGGCAACATTTTGAAATTGAGTTGGTGCTTTACGCAACGAACCTAGGCCCGCAGGGTTGTTCCGATCGATGCTGGGGAAAATATGAGTTAATTTGACTTCATTGTTGGCGACGAGTTGTAGTTGATTGACATTGATATTGATTTGGACGTGATAGCTGCGATCGCGATTGATGGCTTCTTTTAGCCGTTGATGGATACGGGTACGGCCGTTGATGCGTTCGCCAATTAACCACAGGTTACGTGCTGCATCAAAACCGGCAAATTTGAAATTACGGTCGTCCAGATAATCTAAAGTTAGGATGCCTGAGATGGGAAAGGTGCGAGATTGGCAACGAGGCAACGTTGTGCTTTGAACGGTGGTTAGAATATCCGCAGATAGGCTGAACTGGGAAGGTAACGCCGCAGGCGTGTTGATGAGTCCAACTCGTGGTACTTGTTTTCTGGTGTCTGCTAACACTTCCCCGACTTGGACCGTGTCATTGAAAGCAGTAATTTGAGTGGGGATATTTGGCTCGCCAAAGTCTCGACCACAGATACCATAGGCAAGCAGTCGTCGATCTTCAAGTTTTTCGCCAACTTGAAGTCGTCGTTTGTGATGTCGTTGATTGCTCGCCATAGGATTTAAATTTCGAAAAGTGCGGTCGCAAATTGTAACAAACACTGGAAATACTGGCGATAGATATGTTATTTATTGATTTTCAGGCCAGATGTTTTCGGGTGTTACTCGATGGCTAGGAAACGTTAGAATATTGATATGAAAATCCTACCGTACAAGTTGGTGTGTTTTGCTGTGCTATTGTTAATTTTTTGTCAGTTGCCGCTGCCTGTGGCAGCTCAGCCTTCATTGATAGACCATGAATTTCCGCTCGGAACGGTGAAAGCAAATAAGAAGCGGGCTCGAGTTTTTATCGTACACGGCACGTTTGATGGCAATTCAACTTGGCCGTTGATTGTAGCCGGAAAAACAAGCTTTGCCTCCGAAGTGAAACGAGCTTTAGCTGCGGGTTCGACAGTTCATCAATTCTTATGGAGTGGTAAGAACAATCACGAAGCGCGAAAAACAGCCGCTAAGTTTTTGGCGGGTGAAATTGCTGAGTATTCGGCCCAAGGCGAGAATATCGCGATCATCGGCCACAGTCATGGAGGCAACGTAGCGCTACTTGCAGCGTCCCAGTTAAAAGAACCGATTGATACTGTCATTTGTCTTTCAACGCCACATTTATATCTGGTGTTAGAAGACGCGGAGAACAAGGAAGTGGAATTGCCTGTGTATTGTCCACCAGTAAATCAAAAACTAATTAGGCAAATCGTTACTTTGTCACCCTCGTCGGATGACGTGCCAGGATTTTGGGCCGAAATCAACGGTATCAATGATGATGAAGGTTTGGCGATGACTAGGCCATGGCGTAAAGCACAACAACTCCTCTTGCCGAATGTGAGTGGTCCCTTTCAAGATTTGGCGGAGCGGATTGGACTTAGCGCCGAAGTTGTAAACCTAGAATCGCGAGATCATCTGTCGGTTACGCCATACAATTTTAAATATCGTTGTGACGTGGAGGGAATCAAAAAATCGCATCGCGTGGTGCACTCTGCTCGCATGGGTTACATCCTTGGCAGTGTCGTTCAACATGGAATGTCCAAACCGGTGGCCCAATATTTATCGACGATTTATCAGTTTGAAAAAACGGATGATGGTTCAATAACAGATTCTGACTTGATCGCAAGCAGCCGCGCTAAAAACTATGAGGGGTTTGATCGGCCAAGATATGGGGTGGCGTTGCGGATGAAAGAAGTCAAGATCGTCGCTCAGGAGAATGTTCCGGCCTTGGGTGAAAAAGAACCGGATCTGTATTTCAAAATAAAAGACATCGAAGGTAAAGAGTTGTTTGAGTCGAGTGAGGCGGATGATGGGCTAGCAGCATTGTGGGTTGCCGAAGATTTGAGGAAGCTGTTGCCGGGTATTGCCAGCGGCACGATTGAAGTTTGGGATGATGACTTTAATGGCGATGATCCTGTTGGGCAGCCAGTCGAGTTTCAGCTCAAATTTGGTTTGGATGCCTATGAAATTACGACCGTTCTAACGCATCCTGAATTTACGGCGACGATTACGTGGCAGAAATTGCACGAATGAACCAAACCGCCAATGTGCGGTACGAATCGGGTTCAACCAAACTTGCTATGGCATGAGATATTTATGGATGGTCCCAGAATCGAGTTGTACGGGAAAATTGGCAAGTCGCTCGAGATTGATTTTGTTGATGAGTGCCTCTAACTGCTGAGGCTCAGTCACTCCTATTTGCGACAGCTTCGTTGGGCAATCTAGTGATGCAATAAATTGTCGGATTGTTTCCGGGGCGTCGCTGGGTGACTCGCAATCTAACTGGGTTGCAATGTTTGTGAGCACATTATGTACGTGTTCGCTGCCACGGGGATCGATGCAATGCGTGGTTAGACGATCGAGGATTGCTTGAAAAAATGCGGCGATCGTTAGCGCAACCGCTCGGCCGTGTGGCACCGCATAACTGGAGGTTATGCCGTAAGAAATAGCATGCGGCGCTGTTGTCTTGGAGATGTTGATGGCTTGGCCGGAATGGAAGGCCGCTTGCGACATTCCTTGGCGAGATTGTGGCG
>Ga0315334_10002795_pt1 | contig 10903 bp, 6 predicted proteins | sample M150034915metaG_FD_205555 | JGI IMG/M metagenome (GOLD analysis project Ga0315334, IMG submission 205555) | Ammonia-oxidizing marine archaeal communities from Monterey Bay, California, United States - M1 500m 34915 | ecosystem: Environmental > Aquatic > Marine > Intertidal zone | place: USA... | reverse complement strand
AATTCGATAATGGATTCTTCTTTGGTGCGGACATGAAATACACCAGTTCCGCAATATCACGTTCTGTTTTTGAAGGATTGGAAAAGGATGAGCTTCTAGGATATACCGTAATAAATCTACGGGCCGGATATCGAAAAGATAATTGGAGCATTACGGCATTTGTAAGTAATGTCACAGATGAGGAATACTTCCTTTATCGATACGATACACCAAAACTTCAGGTGGGAACTCTTGGCCTCGAAAGGTTCTGTGGCTTGAGAGTCTCTTATACATTCTAGTTTATATACCAACAAGATTACAGAACCTCTAAGCCTTTCATAGTCAAAGTATTCATGGAACCTGAATCCCAAAAAAATGGACCCCAGCAGAGAACCAATCCGGACCAGATCACTCCTGGCTAACACGAAAGAAATCGTTTATTCCAATTGCTGAAAACTGGCGGCTAATAATGCTGCCATTCCCATCGATCCCAGATTCTATAATTTCCCAATGATTTAAATCAGAAGATGATTGAATCGTATAGAAACTCCCAATCTTGGTTGGGAAACTTAAATTGAATTGATCGATTAATCCGGAAGGCATCAGTGTAGCACTAACATTGACCTCAAATGGTTGATGATGGCCTTCGTGTGAATGCGTATGAAGAGAAACCCCGTTAAGTTTAAGCTGTGAAGGCGAAATGGATTTTAGGTTCCCCGGTATTGCAGAAAATCCAAATTTCACCGATCCCCCGACAGGGATTGACTGATTCCATCCAGAGTGACGTACTGTGTAGTGATTGCCCTCACGTTTAATAAGTTCTGCGTTCCAAAAAGATGAGATTTCCTGTTCAATTTTAAACTCCAACTCCCAAGAATTGATCGGATAATCTGCGAGATTAGTAATTTCGGCTTCACCAGTGAATCCAGAATTCCAATCATTTTGAATAGTAAAATCGACTTCAGCTCTAATGTCCTTGATGCCTGGCATATTATCTATACCACCGTTACCGGGATTACCGACACCTTTACCGTCACTAAAATCAATGTCACTTGTAGAAAAGAAAACTTCCCCGGCAGGATCAATCCTCTGCCATATAACATAGAGAACGTGATGTCCAATGCGATGCGGAAAATCAACCGTGAATCGATAGTAATGACCGTCACGAACTACGTGATCTGTACCTGGAAGAAGCTCAAGATCATCCCATTTCAAAGGTTGGTTAGGTGTCCAATCCTCTCTGGTGATGAAAGCTAAGAAATAACTCGGATCGTGTGGAACCCAGGCATCAAATACTACATGATAAGGGCCCGGATTTACTGAAGTCGCAGGCCAATCATCTCGGACAAGGTTCAGACCAGAATATTTTTGGCGGCCAGCTCCAGCAAGTTGACCGTCTGGAATAATGACACGATAAGGTTCAATGCTCTCGGGATCATATCTCGGAACGAGTCGACTCACTTCATGCCAGTCATAAAATGCCTGTGTTCCCGCAGCTTCTATAGCAGCTACTGATGCCGCATTTGTTGGGGACTCGGGATTTCCCTGAAAAATGAGATACGAGCGACTGACCGGATCACCTACTGATCCATGGCTAAATACATTTGCTACGCATAATATATATGCTGCAATAAAGATGAAAAAAAAATTCATCTATCAATCCTAGCACTGCCTCTCAATCAAGTACATGAGCAACCGAGAATAACACAAAGAAAGGAAAGAAACGGGCTGTAAAAACAACACAATTTAACTCACTCCCCCAATACAACTTTAATTAATTCGGCATCTCCTTGATTGAGTTTTAATTTAAAACGGAACTTACCTTGATCATTCATTAGATGCCCTTCTTCCCAATTTCTATTCTTTTTATTCATATGTTGAATAGATTTTACTTTATTAGTGAAATTTAAAATAACTTCATGCTCAGAACTAATGTCACGATTCCCTAATACAATAAACTGTTCACCTTTAGAACCCTCAAAAACTCCCATAACAATGTGCTCTCCTTCAGGTTTCACCCAATAATCAGTTGGAGCCTTTACTGTACTCGTTGGTAAAGGGTCCGTATGATAAACAGCTAATGATCGAGCATCAGTTAGACTCGGACTGAAGGATGCAATGGTATTGTTAATACCAGACACCTCTTTCCCTATATCTGATAAAGGAGGGGGCTCAGTTTCAACAACTTTGTGAATATCAAACATGGTCCAACCTACCCACCACTTAAATGCCTTGATCCCATATGCAAGGCTCATTGAGACAGTTTGCCTCATCTTAATGACATTGTCTCCATGTACATGCACAAACCTGAAAACAGGTATGCCTCCTGCAGCGATGGACATGCGTCTATAATACTCGAGAAAATGAAAGTGCAGATGAGCCTGTCGTTGCCAATGATAATCATAATACTCAAGCATTCTTGGTCGAACTGCATCGAGAAAAAACTCTATCCCCCCATACTGAGAGTAGGTAGTGAATTCAGTAGGGTGAAAAGGATCTATAGCTTCATATTTTTGTCGAATTGTACCAAAATAAGGGAAACTTGATGGCCTCCTGCGGTCACTCATATAATAGGAGATTACTGTTTTCTCGTCCTTCAGTGTATGAGCCGTCCAAGGAGTGACTCCATGCATCAGCATATAAATTCCTGCTTTCTTAGACGTTTCAAAATCAGCTAAGCTCCCTTCTAATCCATTAAAATTTGCTCTTTTCATTGTAACAAAAAGATTATCCAATCCTACTCGGGGACCAACCCAGCTAGGAGATAGGAATGAAATCATTGCTGGCATCTTGAAAGGTCCGGGCAAAGCTTCACGAACTTTTTTTTCATAAGGTCCAAGACCAAAAACTTCACTCGTCCTCTGCTTTGGATAAACTTCTAATCGTTTAATTTCTCGGTCACGATATACAACATCCACACCTAACCCTGTCACCGTATCAATCCTGAAAGCAATGTCCTGATCAACCGGCCAACCTGGAAGAACACACACACGCTCCCCGGTCATTCCAATGAGCATTGGACGCAATGAATCAACTAAAGAATCAAGCCCATCCTTAGCCGGCGGCAATTGAGAAAAATCAGAACCCCAAAAGCCTGGAAAAGGAGAACCCTTGGCATCAAGTTTTAATAATGGTTTGACCATCTTAAGTACATTTTCAATGGCCTTTTCTGATCTTTCTTGTGGCCAATACGCAATTTCACGTTCCGGAATATGAATTTCTTTGATAGGTCCAGGATTAAGAGAATGCGGTCCCTTTCCACTGCATGCACTCAAGTAACGCCTTAAAACAAGAGCCTTAGAAACTTTAGACCCGTTCTCAATGCCACTAAGAAAAATACTTCCTCGATTCCAAAAGTTGTTCCATGCCTCCATTTGAGCACTTACGGCGCCATTGACGTCAACCTTAGAAACGGATCCAATGGATTTATCTAATTGTTCATTTTCCTGCGCACGAACCAAATGGACCTGTAAATCAAAGGCCCTTTTTGGATCAATAGCCTGTAGTTTATTGTCCTTAACCTCCATCCCATCGCACAGAACAACGAGCGCATGTTTATTGTTGGTTTGAACTATTCGTTTCGTCTCCTGTAAAACTGAGGTCTTTCCTTCATTGCCATCAAAAAGCACCTTTAAAGGAACCGAACTCTTACTGCGAAATTGCAAATGCAAAATGTCCCGCTTAGCATCCACAAAAAATGAATAAGAAGGTTTTTCTTCCTGCCTAATGTTCTTCACCACTACCTCACCATATTTAAAACGTAACATTTGACGAAAAGACTCCGATGATGTTTTGAGGTTAGGATTAAATTGAAAACGCAAAGTCCCTATTTTTTTGGCAGAACTATCCAATTTCGAATAACGAGCTAATGAAACAAGAACGTTCCCTCCTTTCTCAGTCCAAACATTAGCAAGCAATGATCCGTTACCGATAGGCATTGCTTCTTCTCCGCTAGAAGGTTTAGTCCATGTGATGTTTGCTGCAGAAATAGGATCAGGCCCCTGATCAATGGTAGGAGGGTTTGCCGGAGCCAGTGCAATTAGTTCAGAATCACTCAGTTTTTCATCAAGAACAAGAATCTCAGTTGCTCCTGGATTCGGCCCACCATGTGAATTAAAAAAACGTAAAGTGAGCTTCTTTGCTTTTTGTCTTTTGAAAACAACACGCTGTCCTCCATGCATTTTCTTAAAGGATCCCTTTGCAACTGGAACTTCATTATCATCAATAATAATCGCGTAATCCTTAAAACATTCATCCAACAACCATGCAGTCCGTCCGAAATAAATTACTTCCTGTAAAAAGACTGAATCCTCCCACTCTAATATCAGTTCTCCTTTGTCCTCAGCTGTCTCACCATTAACTGCCCATGACTTGGCACCTTTATTAGAAGGAAAAAATTCAAAATGCTGACAAAGGGCTGGAGCAATTCTCCCATCAGCAACTGAAGAAGCCAACAATCTCTGATCCTTGAGTTCTGAAGATGCTGTAATTTTTGCCTGCTCTGCTAGGTTTTTATATTGAATTGCATCAGCCGAACAAATTGCGTTCAATAAAAAGAAAACCAGTAAAATAAAAGAAACTTTCATGGAAAAATCATAAATAAAAATATAAACGAATGGAAGTCTCAGTCTTATCTTATAATCAAAAATTAGAAAACTACATTATTTTAGGCACTTCTGAGAAGTGATCATAATTTGTATCAAAATACTGCCTATAGTTTCTATCATCCATACATTGTAAGAATTAACAAAAAGATGATATATCATAGATACCTATTAATACGATGACTTCCCGATTAACAATTTTCCTCATCGCTACAAGCTTCGGCCTAGGCAAAGCCGAAGAGATTAAATTTAATCGAAATGTTCGTCCGATCCTCTCTGATAATTGTTTTTCTTGCCACGGCCCAAACTCTAAAGATGCAAAAGGAGGGTTGCAGCTTCACTCCAAATCCACAGCAACCACTCCATTAGGAAAAACTAAAAATCGCCGTGCCATTGTACCTGGAAATAAAAAATCCAGCGAGATGTGGACAAGGATAAATGCGCTTGACCCGGAAGATCGCATGCCTCCTATAAAATCAAACCATACCCTGACCAAAAACCAAATCAAGGTCATCGGACAATGGATCGATGAGGGAGCAAAATATGAAGAACACTGGTCATTCCAAAGCCCAGATCCACCCGTAGGAACAATTGATCAATTCATCAGAGATAAACTAAAAAGAAATGGGCTTAATCCATCAAAGATCGCAAAAAAAACAACGCTGATTCGCCGATTGACACAGGATCTGACAGGCCTGCCACCATCGTTAGAAGAAATCAAAAACTTCACTTCCGATACAGAATCGACCACTTATGAAAAGGAAGTCGATCGTCTCTTAAGTTCTCGAGCTGCGGCTGAACGGTTAACCGTGAATTGGATGGATGGAGCTCGTTACGCTGACACTAATGGATACTCCATTGATGATCACAGAGACATGTGGATCTGGCGAGATTGGGTCATTCATGCATTTCTTGAAAATATGCCATTCGACCAATTCACATTAGAACAAATTGCCGGTGATCTAATACCAAAAGCAACCGAACAGCAGAAAGTCGCAACCGGTTTTCTTAGAAATAGCATGAACACTCACGAGGGCGGAACAATTGCCGAAGAATACCGTGTCACGTATACAGCTGATAAAGTTGATACTGTATCCACAGTTTTTATGGGACTCACAATGAAATGCGCACAGTGCCATGATCATAAATACGATCCAATAACTCAGGAAGAATATTATAAATTCTTTGCATTTTTTAATACTTCAAGTGAACCAGGGAACGGATCAACTAATTCTAACACAGCACCGATAATTGAAGCGAATTCATTGATTTGTTCCCCTGAAAGAGTAAAACGCGATGCGGGATTTAGACTCACTGAGTTAGAAAACATGAGAATCAAACCAGAGCCAAGAATGGCTAACATGAGAGATGCATGGGAAAAAGAAACTCTGAAGAATCTAGCGCCTCCTAAGTTGGAGAAAAAATCAAAAAATATACCAACTTTTCCGGAAAATGCAGCTCATTGGATTTGGAACGCACCCAATCAAATGTCAGAAAACGTTGAATTTAAAAAAGAATTCAAACTGAAGGAATTACCTGAAGAGGCACAAGTGTGGTTCACTTGCGATAATGAATGCTCCGTCAAAATAAATAACACATTGGTTGGATTAAATGGTGACTGGACCAAGCCTAAAAAAATACAAATCACTAATCTTATCAAAGGATCAAACGTCATATCTGTTAACGCGACGAATGAAAAAAACAGCCCTGCGGGACTAATCTTGAGCATAGCCATACGCTTACCCCAAGATAAAATCTTTCACCTAGTAACTAATTCCACTTGGGATACTCGGGAAACGAAAAATAATAATAAACAGAATTGGTCTAAGGCAGCTGAAATAGCAAAATATGGAGACAATCCATGGGGAAAATTAGAAACAACAAAAGAAAAAGAAAGTAACGATTCTCTTTTTCTTGCGCTCAAAGCTGATGCTCACAAACGCTCCAAAGATCAATGGAAAACGATTAACGATGCCTTTGCTGCTAAGTCTGGTCCCTTCAAAATCTATCAGAACCAACTTAACCTCGAAGAGAAAGCTATTCGCAAATCCGCAGATACGGGACGCTCTACTGTAATGGTCATGAATTATAAGCCTCGGAAAACTCACGTCCTAATTCGTGGAGCGTATGATCAGCATGGAAAAGAAGTGCAATCCGGTGGTCCGGCGACACTTCCACCTCTCAATGGTCAGAACAACAATGCAAAAACAAGACTCGATCTTGCTAAATGGCTCATTAATCCTTCCCATCCTCTAACAGCCAGAGTCATTGTGAACAGATACTGGCAAATGATTTTTGGTACTGGATTAGTTAAAACTTCCGAAGACTTCGGAGCTCAGGGCGAATATCCTTCTCACCCTGAACTACTTGACCGACTCGCCAGTGATTTCATTAAAAGCGGATGGAACTTGAGAAAACTTATTAATCGAATCGTTATGTCTGACACCTACAGACAAAAATCCGTGATCACTCCTGAAATGATGGGAAAGGATCCATACAATAGACTATTGGCACGTGCGCCACGGTTCCGATTAGATGCAGAATTTGTAAGAGATAGCGCGCTTGCTGCTGGGGATTTATTAAATAAAGAAATCGGCGGACCTAGCGTTTATCCTTATCAACCAGACGGTCTCTGGTCCGAAATCAGTCATTATGGTTATCCTGCAGGATTCACTTCTCAAAAATATTTACCAGGAACCGGAAGAGCCAACTACAGACGAAGCATGTACACCGTATGGAAACGGACCTCTCCTCCCCCAACGATGGTCATTTTTGATGCCCCTAACAGAGAAACATGTAATGTCCGTAGGCTCCAAACAAACACTCCTCTACAAGCGCTCGTCTTACAAAATGACCCTCAATATCTGGAAGCAGCAAGAGCCCTGGGGGAAATCATGGCCTCAACAAAAACAATAAAGAATGGTATAGAGACCGGCTTCTTAAGAGTGGTCGGAAGAAAGCCTAATCCACTAGAACTGCAAATCTTAACTTCTTCATTTAACCAGTATAGAGATTCCTATTCTAATCGCAAAAAAGATGCAAAATCACTAATTCAGATTGGCGAATCAAAGCCTAGAGTAAAGGACAAGATAGAAGAACAAGCTGCTTGGACTCTTATCGCAAGCACATTGTTAAATATGGACGAATTCGTTACGAGACAATGAATCAGAGCCCAGCGGAATTATTACATCGAAGAGCATTTCTCGGACAATCCGGTATTGCGCTCGGGTCATTAGCTGTAAATTCCTTACTCAAAAGTAATTCACTGGGAACAACAAACCCAGGATTATCGAACCTTCCCCACTACCAGCCCAAAGCGAAAAGAGTCATTTATCTTTTCCAATCTGGAGGCCCTTCTCATATCGACTTGTTCGACCACTCCAGTGAATTCAATAAACTTCATGGAACAGAATTACCAGCAAGTGTAAGAGGAGGTCAACGTCTTACGGGAATGACTTCAGGACTTAAAAAACTCGTAGTTTGTGGACCAGTTTCTCCAATGAAACGTAGAGGAAAATGTGGAACATGGATGAGTGACATGGTTCCTTACACAGGAAATATTGCTGACAAAATCACAGTCATTAATTCCATGCGTACGGAAGCAATTAATCACGATCCAGGGATTACACTCATTAATACTGGATCGCAAATTCCAGGCCGACCCAGTATAGGTTCATGGGCAAGCTATGGACTTGGCAGTAACAACGCAAACATGCCTGCCTACATTGTTTTAATCTCTCAAGGCAATGGCAAGAATCCGGGCCAACCAATATTCTCAAGACTATGGGGAAGTGGATTTCTACCAAGTCAACATCAAGGAGTCTTAATGCGTAGTGGTAAGAACCCGCTACTTTACCTGAACGATCCTCCCGGCCTAGATCGATCAACCCGGAGAAAAATGCTCGATGATCTTGCTTCCCTGAACAAAGGAACATATTCCCAATTTTTTGATCCAGAAATTGAAACTCGGATTGCACAATATGAAATGGCTTTTCGTATGCAAATCGCCGCTCCTAAAATCGTTGATTTATCCGATGAACCGGAGAGCACATTTAAACTTTACGGTGAGAAAGCACGAACGCCTGGCACCTATGCTTACAATTGTCTTCTTGCAAGACGATTAGCGGAACAAGATGTTAGATTCATTCAACTCTTTCATAGGGGTTGGGATCAGCATGGAAGTCTAATCCCTCACTTGAGAGCACAATGCAATGACACAGATCAGCCATCAGCTGCTTTGGTCCAGGATCTCGAGCAAAGAGGATTACTTGAAGATACTTTGGTGATCTGGGGAGGTGAGTTCGGGCGAACCGCTTATAGTCAGGGCGCTTTAAAAAACGGAAGAGACCATCATGGACGTTGCTTTAGTATTTGGATGGCAGGCGCGGGGATAAAAAAAGGACATGTCCATGGAATGACCGATGATTATTGTTATAACGTAGTAAAGGATCCCGTTCATACAAATGATATGAACGGTACTATTTTACATTGCTTGGGTATTAATCATGAAAAGTTTACTTTTAAATTTCAGGGGTTAAACGCAAGACTCACGGGCGTCGAAAAATCCCATGTGGTTCATGATATCTTGTCTTAAAATTTATCAAGCATTCTAACATCCATTGCTGCATGCGGGGAAAGGCTCGCATGGCCGTTACTTCGCCACGGAAGCGTTTTTTTTGGATCAGACCAGATCACCTGTAAATCGAAAAAACCAATACTATCATTTCAGCAATAACGCACGTCGGTCAGAACTCCCAGATGTGGTCCGAACTGTCTTTTTTCCAAGAAGTGAAATAGCACGAGATGGAATCAAGATTTTCCTGCCTATAGAATTTCTCAAGTTATTTGAAGAACCACTAACTTCATACAGAAGAAGCTTAACTAATGACGGGACTAATAAGATTAAAATGATAACAATTAAGGAGTATTTTTTATTTGTTTCCCCTCTTCTTAGAAAACATCCATTGGTAAAATTCAGGCCCTGAGAGCACGGTCCGTTTTGCTCCATGAGCTTCGTTAGGATAAACTTTAATTTTCGCCTGATTACCACCCGCTTTTATAATCGCTGCAACCATGCGTTCAGAACGTTCAGCTGGAACAACTCGATCCTTCTTTCCGGCAAAGGCATAAACAGGAACTTGAGCAAGTTTAGCAGCCCATTTATCTAAATCAGGAGTGACGTTCTTAGGTCCTCCGGGGCCAATTCCACCAACGATAGGCAAGATAGCTGCAAAGTGCTCAGGATTATGTCCTCCCCAAAGCCATGAACCATAACCCCCAAAACTGTTACCAGTCAGATAGATCCTATTGACATCAACGGATAGAGTTTTTTTCAACTGCTCAAGAAACAAGTTAAGTTCTTCAACTTTCCATGTCCCTCTCCCTCCATTCCTTGATTCTTTTAAGCATTGCGGAGCAACAACAATACACTGCTCTTTGGTGAACTTTTGAATTCCTTTTAATAGAGGCATTACCTGCCGTTTAATCATATTTAAATCATCTCCTTTTCCTCCTGCACCATGAAGGTAAATAATTAATGGAGCTTTTAATTCAGAATTTTTCCTTGGAACAGAAGCTACGAACTGAGAATTCAGAGATGTTACCTTTTGAAGAATGTTTTTATCAATGTTCAGAGATTTCAGTTCTTCATTGCTATCCTCAGCACCAGAAATTGTAGAATTTTCAGTATTAACATACGCAAAACTAAGTGCCGCAATCGAAGTAATTATAATTAGTTTTTTCATTATTTATTTCCTATATCAAAGCCATTGGGCATTACTGCTGAATAAGCATTATCTTTTTTATCGTGAAGGTACGCTGTTATTTTATCCCCTTTTTTAGGTATTCTGTCATGCCCCTGCAATCCTGGATAAGGAGGAATTCTGACACTAGGTTTCCATGCTTTAATTATAATTTTCTCAGTTAATTTAATTCCAGAACCTTTTCTAATACCGGTAACCTTGACTTTAATTTGAAAGACCCTGTTAAGATGCAGGAAGCCCGTTTTAGATTTTCTAATCATCGAAGTCACCTCAAGCACTTCACCGGTAACAATATGATTTGCAGTTTCTTTTAATGCTTTAGGGCTGAGGGGAGCAATTGCTGCAAATACAAATCCAACATGAAGAGCCAAGAATCCAATAATTAATGAAATTGATAATGAAAGATTATTTTTTGTCATCACTTAATATTGAATAAACCGCTATTGCTTTTCTTAGACAAAAAAGCGCGCCCGAGAGGAGTCGAACCCCTAACCTCCTGATCCGTAGTCAGGCACTCTATCCAGTTGAGCTACGGGCGCTAATTAAAAGATCCAGAAA
>Ga0315334_10002794_pt1 | contig 10904 bp, 1 predicted proteins | sample M150034915metaG_FD_205555 | JGI IMG/M metagenome (GOLD analysis project Ga0315334, IMG submission 205555) | Ammonia-oxidizing marine archaeal communities from Monterey Bay, California, United States - M1 500m 34915 | ecosystem: Environmental > Aquatic > Marine > Intertidal zone | place: USA... | reverse complement strand
AATGAACATAACACAAGAGGATCTGCGAAGAATAAAGTTCAAGCAGCTTTGGGGTTATGAGCCAGCTTCGTGGGAGCAGGAGTCTTTTAGTACAGTATGCCCTAATGCTGTTGATTTTCCTCCTGACGGTAAACTTGAGGCGGTTTCACTATATCAAACTATTGATTTATTATGCGAAGGAGAAGTAGCAGGCTTATGTGACAAAAACGGCGAGTTAATTAAAATTACTTCCGATAACGAAAAAAACGAAGACGGCTTTAAGGGTATTTATTTAAATGATGTAGCGATTAAAAATACCAACGCAAACACATTGAATTACACTAGGGTTTTCGCGGATTTTAGGGTAGGAACCGAAAAACAGAGGGCGCTGTCTTCTTTCCAAAATCCATCCCTTTCTTTTACGAACAGTATTCAGACGCTCAATATTAATGTAAATTTACCGGGACTTAACGAAAACCGTTCCCTTATGCAGAAAGGTACTTCGTTTTTAATATCCACCGCAGCGGGAGGGTCAGCCGGAGAAAACTCAACAGATACCGGTCAGTTAGATTTGGGAGCAAGGACATTCCCAAAAGTCCGTCATTCGCCCGGAGCCGCGAAGGGTAATTGGGTTTATGTTATTTTAAATGCAGAGGCGGTAAGAACGATAAGGCAGGCTGAAAAGGCGCAGGTAATTGCTGTTACCCACACCGTCACAAACGACAATTGTACAGACCTTCAGGTGGATATGAAAATTCCGGGAGCGCTTATGTATAGCCATAGTGATGGAAAAATTTCTCCTTCAGGGGTCAATTTTTGTATAAAAACAGGTTATGTTGATGACGAGTTAACCGTAAAGGAAAAGGGTTCTGTGGTATATCGTATATGCGGAATTACCGGCAAAACAAGTGGGGGGTATGCCAGAAGTTATAATATAAAATTACCACCTCCATTGGGGGATAGGGTAGATAGGTTTGTTAAAATTTTTAGAACTGATGCGGAGCTTGGTGTTGATAATGTTAAAGTGCAGAAAGGGCTTGCGGTGGGTACAATTAGTGAAATTATACAACAAAAATTAACGTATCCTCACAGTACGTTGATGGGAATGCTTTTTGATGGAAGGGGTTTTTCCTCCCCCCCTACCCGCCGTTTTGATTGCAAAATGACCAAAGTTTTTATTCCTAATAATTATGATCCCGAAACAAGGTTCTACAATGGAAATTGGGACGGTTCTTTTGCAGTTAACAAGGAATGGACGGATAATCCGGCGTGGATTTTTTATGATATAGCCACAAACAAAAGATACGGGATAGCAAAATATGGATTTAAAGCCGATTTGTTAGATATTTGGAACTTATATACCATCGCCAAGTATTGTGATCAATTGGTTCCCACTGGTTTTTCCCCAGCTTACAAAGCGTTAAGTTTTACGGTTGAAGATGGAGGGGTTATTGTTACGATTGATGATAGCTCTGAGGCGCTGGGGGAGGAGGCCTTAAAGCAGCGCTTTCCAGAAGGAGGGTTAGTGTGCCTTTATGAGACTCAAAACGCCGCTAGCGCAGATATGGATAAAGCCTATAGGAGAATCATAATTGACCCTTCTTATAGTGGCACGGCTGGGTCGGATGGTAAATATACATTTAAAATAGTAAAACAGCCTTCGGTTGAGCAGGTGTTTCAACAATATCCTGCTGTAAAAAGCGCTTATTTGGAATCTAAACAAAAAACCTTTAATAACGCCTCTCAGTTTTTAATTGATCTTCTTGTTAATCAGCAAAGCAGTACTGATCCTTATGTATCTACTTTTTTACAAGGCGAACCTTTAGATCCACTTATTACCAAGGGAACAGCTGCCGCTCAATTTAGGGAATTCCTTCCACTGCTAGAGCCACGTTTTTCCTGTAATATTTATTTGGATGCAAAGCAAAACGCTTATAATGCCTTAAATGATATTGCAGCTATTTTTAGGGGAATGATTTATTGGTCGTCTGGTTATCTATATGTAGCTAACGACCAACAAAAAAATCCAGTAATGCTGTTTACAAATGCTAATGTTAAAGACGGAAACTTTGTTTATAGTGGAAGTGCGTCAACAGCGAGAAGCACGGCGATCCAAGTTAGATATAACGATGCGAGCGACAGCTACAAGCCGAAGGTGGAGTATGTAGAAGATGCGGCGGGCATTAGAGAATATGGGTATTCGGATAAAGAGGTATTTGCGTTAGGGGTAACTTCTAAGGGGCAGGCCCATAGGTTGGCAAAATGGATGCTGTATACAACACAAACAGAAACAGATACCGTGCAGTTTTTAACCGGTCAAGAGGGGAGTTATTTGCGACCATCGGATGTGGTAAAAATACAAGACAAGTTGAGAACAACCAAGAGGTACGGGGGAAGAATTACAGCTATAGATCATGCTAGCAAAAAAGTTACCTTAGATCATGGAATTGAAGAGGGTATAGTAGGTCAAAAAATTACCTTTATAGTGCCTAAGTCAAATAAATCCACCAGAGATTTAGACGAAACAGCTCAAAGTAGAATCAAAATTGCCGTAGAGAATCATGTGCAGCCAGAGGGCCTATCACCTACCGAAATAGACGCAGCGAGGCAGCCTCAAATTAAGCAGTTTACAATAGCTGCCGTGGAAGAAACAAATGTTATTACTGTTTCGGAAACTACAGATGAGGATTTTAATTTAATTAAAGTAGGTTATATTTGGTCGGCTCAAAATACATCTGCCGACTATGAAATAGAGGAAGTGGAGTACCGAGTGATTTCCGTGGTTGAAAATAGTTCCAATGAGTATCAGGTAACGGGGATGATGTACAACTCAAGCAAGTTTGGAGCTGTGGATAGGTCAAAGAGCGTTGAGAGCACTCAGCAATCCAAATCTTTAATGACCGAGTTCACTACTGCAGATTTACCGGATGCTTTAAGCGCTACCGGGGTTACCTTATCCGTCAACGTGGTAACAATCACCTCAGAGATGAAGACACAAAACAAGTTGCCCACATTTAATGCGAGGTTTGATCTAAACGTACCCGTGGAAAGGCACTTGGATGGAGGTTTAGAAGAGGTTTATTTAGAGTTAGATATTCAAGATTTAGCAGATAAAAATGGTGTAACTCCTGAAAATACAGGAGGGTACGTTGTGGAAGTTAATAAGGCCGACGGTGAAAAGGTTAGATTTGCGTTGGATGGATACGACCAAACAGAAAGTAAGATCTTGTTAGGTTCCAATGTAGACAAGGGGGACTTAGGAGTTACGGTGTTTAGATACTCTCCTGACTATACGATGGAAGACTTAGGGTTAGGCAGTGTTCCTGCGCCGTAAAATGAACTAATATGCCAGCTTTTAATAAACTTATTTCTCAAACCCCGCAGGATTTCGGAGCAGCTCTAAAGGTATCTGGCTTCTATGTGGCCAATGGGCTTAAAGGCTATCCTCATCAGGAGCCTGTTAATTATGATGGCAGTTTAGCTCTTTTTACAGGTGGGTCTGGAATTAGTAGGGACGTTAGGGTAGCAAGTGGGGAATTTTATGGAGAGGAGCCGTTAATAAAATGGCACTTAGTTAACCCGGCAAGCGATACCGTTCTTAACCCAGAAAATCTTTTTTCTTTAACTGCGTTTAGTGGTTATGAAATTAATTTAAGAAGTGAAACTGGATTTTTAATTGAGACTTTACATACAGGGTATAAAGAAAATGAAGTACAATTAACTACAAGCAGCCTTAGTGCTAAATTTGACGCTCTTGCTCCGCCTGCTTCTACTACTGATCCTTTGGAGATTGATAAAAGAAGGTTTCAGTTAGAGGTTATTTCTCGGGATTATTACGGAAGAACCGATACGGGGATTTATTTTCTTCAAAGCGTAAGTCCAGATGTTACTGGTATCGGTGTTTCCGTGGGGAAAAGTATTGGTTTAGACTTAAAATCAACCAAAACGTCTGGTTTAAAGCACGTAGATATCTACGGCTCGTCAACAACGGGATTTAGGATTACCCAAGAATCGGGTTTAAGGACCCCTGATTTCAAGTTTAGATTCAATTTAGAATCTCACGAGCAGCAGTCTTTGGATATTGATTTTGCGCCCCCTACTAATTCTGGTTATTTTTATGCGGCTGTTATAACGGATAATTTTGGAACAGGTCAATCGTATTATTATCCTTCTTCGATCAAGCCTTTTACTATCGATCCGTTAATTTATAATGTCCAAGCAAGTGGTTTTGAGGGGCGTGTTTTAGCTAATAGAGATACTTTTAATAAAGTTGTTGACACTCAAGTAATTGGAAAGATAAATAGGGATATAGGAGGGCTGGCTACTTCCTATCAAGTTAGAGTGGCAGAAAGTGGTGTTAATTATGATAAAAATGATTACTTTGAAGTAGAGGTTCCTGACGTAAAGGGAGTCTCTACTTTTGTACATGGAACCGGATCAGGTAGACTAGATAAAAGATTCTTTTCCATAAATAAAACTTTACAAGATTACGCTTACAGCGGTGTTACGGCTACTCCCATTTTTTCAGCTTATCAGACTACGGGGCTTCAGTGGTTAGCTCATACATTGATTTTGGATCAAGCGTCCAATTTGCCGCCCGGATTTTTAACCGGACAATCTACTGTTTTTGAGGTCGCTGTTGCAGCTGGAACTACTGAAAGCCCTAAAGTTTATTGGGGAGGAGAGTTTAATACAGGTTCTAAGGAGTTTCAGTTTGTAGGAGGCGGAGGTCTAATCTCCGGGAATGTCTATTCGGGCACTTATATAGATGCTCCTCAAGGTGGTTTTTGGGGGGGTTCTCAAGGAGGCTGTGTGGGAGCAGGTACAGCCGCTCAGGTTACAGGTGAAACGGGAGCGTTGGTGGCCACAAACTATTCTGGCTTAATTATTGGGGAATATGAGCCTCATTTTGTTTATCCGGTTAGCAATTTTGCTGATTATGAATTTTCAATAAAGACGTTTGGGGTAAATGGAGAATCTCCTTTTTCTGATGGTTTAAAGTTTGGGTCGGGAGATATAACTGACGCTATTACAGGAGCTGGGTATCCTACTGGTATATTTAACGGAGGTACCAATAGTGGGGTTGCAGTTTATAATAGTGCCCTTGATGTTTTAGATATTAGTCAATATGTTACTCTTGATGATGCTGGTATACCGGTACAAATTGAAAAGCCCGGAACAGCCGGGTCCCTTACCGACTTACTTCTTTTAAAAGCTGCAACAAGCGACAGACCTGCTATTCAGTTTAGTGAAACTGCGGGCGATGAAGCGGGCATGTCCATTGAATATTATGGTCCGGGTAATTCCATTAATATTAATGAGCAAGGGTCCTCTCCTAATCCGCTATTTATAGTTCAAAATGATGGTGACGTTTATATTTCAGGAAGCGAAACAATTTCTGGAAGCTTAACGGTTGAAACAATAACGGCCACTACCGCTCAAACAGGTTATTTGGTTATTGATGGTAGCAATGTTGTAAGAGCCCAAGGAGGAGGAACGGGGCCACAAGGGGGTGGGGGCCCTCAGGGTGTTCAGGGTGAGACAGGTGCCGTGGGTGCTCAAGGTATTCAGGGTGAGACAGGTGCCGTGGGTGCTCAGGGTATTCAAGGTGAGACGGGTGCTCAAGGCATTCAGGGCATTCAGGGTATTCAGGGTGAAACAGGCGCTCAAGGTATTCAAGGGGAAACAGGGGCTACGGGTGCTCAGGGCATTCAGGGTGATACCGGTGATTCGTTTTGGACGCAGAATAGCGGCAACATTTATCCCACAACGATTACCGATAATGTGGGAATCGGCACTATTTTGCCGACTGGGCAGTTAACGGTTGATGCGGTAGGGAATAACATCGCCGCCATATTTATGGGAGGGAGTGTGGGAATTGGCACGTCTGCGCCTGCTGCACTCGTTCATATAAAAACTTCGGCTGCGGGAGTAGCGGCAACAGGGGGAGCAGATGATCTTGTGATTGAGTCGGGGGAAGACGCTGGAATATCAATATTAACTCCCGATGGCAACAGTGCTAGGTTTACGTTGGGCTCTTATAGTGACCCTACGGGAGCTAATTTATTGTGGGATTACGGCACCACAAAGATATTTGATATTGGCTCCGCAACAGCCGACGGTCAGGTAAATTTCAAGGCTGGTAATTGGGTGGATGCAGTCAGGATTCAGGCTGACGGTAACGTGGGAATTGGGACGACGGCCCCTGACTATGCGCTTGACGTTGCTGGTACTGTGGGCATCGACAGCTATATCTACCATAATGGGGATGCCGATACTTACCTAAAATTCGATACCAATGAAGTTAATTTAGTTGCGGGTGGTAAATCTGTAATTAAACTCGATTGGAGTGGGAGCAACGACAAGATACAGATAAACAATACAAATGTAGATCTTGATGTCCAAGTGATGGCAGATGATGGTGAAGTGATTTTACACACAGATGCCGGTACAAATAGGGTAGGAATTGGCACGACGACCCCTACCGGCACGCTTCAAGTCCATAATGACGGTTCCGGCATCAAAGTCCTGAACGAAGACGTTACCGGTCAACTCTTTGAAGTTTACGGTGACAACGGTTCGTTGCTTACCATTAGTGATGATCTAAGCGATTCCCTTTTGCGAGTAAATGACGCCGCCGGTTTACCGGTATTCGAAGTGTTCGCAAATGACACGGTCATTGCCGGTCAGTATAACCAAAACGATCTGGTTGTTACGGGCAACAAGGTAGGTATAAGTACCGCCGCTCCAAGCGGAACGTTGCATGTGCATGGCGACATGTACTTGAAGGACGCAACGACCAATGCGAGCGCCACAGAATATCTCGTTTTGGGAGCTAGCAACGTTGTTGAGAAGCGAACGGGCGGCACACAAGGTGACACAGGGGCTCAAGGTGTTCAGGGCGAAACGGGCGCTCAAGGCATTCAAGGAATTCAGGGGATTCAGGGTGAAACGGGTGCTCAAGGTGTTCAGGGTGAGACAGGTGCTGTGGGTGCTCAAGGTATTCAGGGTGAGACCGGTGCTACGGGTGCTCAAGGCATTCAAGGCGAGACGGGAGCTCAAGGTGTTCAAGGAATTCAGGGTATTCAGGGTGAGACGGGTGCTCAAGGCATTCAAGGAATTCAGGGTATTCAAGGCGAGACAGGTGCTCAAGGTATTCAAGGTGAGACGGGCGCTACAGGCGCTCAAGGTATTCAAGGGGAAACAGGGGCTACGGGTGCTCAAGGTGTTCAAGGAATTCAGGGCATTCAGGGTACTACAGGTGATTCGTTTTGGACGCAGAATAGCGGTAATATTTACCCCACAACGATTACGGATAACGTGGGAATCGGCACGATTTTGCCGACTGGGCAGTTAACGGTTGATGCGGTAGGGAATAACATTGCCGCCATATTCATGGGAGGGAGTGTGGGAATTGGCACGTCGAGCCCTAATTATCTTCTTGATGTAGAGGCAGCCAGTGGTAATGGATACGCACGCATAAATGCTCCGGGTGGAGGCGCAAGGCTTATTCTTAATTCTCAGGCATCGGAAACCACAAGTTATGTGGTGTTTCAAGAGGCGGAAGTAGATGGAGGTGGGTTGGAATATGACCATGATGTAAACCGCATGGAATTTAAAGCAGGGGGGATGGATGCTGGTGATATTAGAATAACCATTCTGGGTGCCGACGGTAACGTGGGAATTGGCACGACGAGCCCATCTTCTAAGCTTTCTGTGGTAGGAGCGGCGGATGATGGTATTAGATTATACAAGTCCGATGGAACAACGCTAATTGGAAAGCTGGAGGGAACGGGATCGGAGCATGGGACGTTATATCTCAACAGCAATGCTGCTGCAACAAAGATAGGTTTTGTTGCTACTGGCACTTCTTATATTCAAGGTGGTAATTTAGCGTTAGGGGGGGCTACTGCATCCGAACAGCTACACATTCATAATGGTAACATTAGGATGGATAATGATCAGGAGTTACAATGGGGGGACGCAGACAATGCAATATTGGGAAATGCGGCAACTGATTATGTTGCAATCAAGACCAATTCTTACGAGAGAATGCGGATTGGTGCTAATGTGGGAGTGGGTACAGCAGCTCCAACCGGTAAATTCCAAGTCCACAACGACGGTTCCGGCATCAAAGTCCTTAACGAAGATGTCACGGGTCAACTTTTTGAGGTTTACGGTGACAACGGTTCATTGCTGACGATCAGTGACGATCTAAGCGATTCCCTGCTGCGCGTAAATGATGCCGCCGGTTTGCCGGTATTCGAAGTGTTCGCGAATGACACGGTCATTGCCGGTCAGTACAACCAAAATGATTTGGTTGTCACAGGCAACAAGGTTGGTATAAGTACCGCTGCTCCAAGCGGAACGCTGCACGTGCACGGGGACATGTACCTGAAGGACGCCGCCACCAATGCCAGTGCTACGGAGTTTTTAGTGCTCGGGGCAAACAATGTAATTGAAAAAAAGACAGGATCAGGGGCGCAAGGTGATACGGGCGCTCAGGGTGTTCAGGGTGAGACGGGCGCTCAAGGCATTCAAGGAATTCAGGGCATTCAAGGCGAAACGGGTGCTACGGGCGTTCAGGGCGATACAGGTGCTCAAGGCATTCAAGGAATTCAGGGGATTCAGGGTGAAACGGGTGCTCAAGGTATTCAAGGTGAGACAGGTGCTACGGGTGCTCAAGGTATTCAGGGTGAGACCGGGGCTACGGGAGCTCAAGGCATTCAAGGAGAGACGGGTACTACAGGCGCTCAAGGTATTCAGGGTGAGACAGGTGCTACGGGTGCTCAAGGCGTTCAAGGCGATACAGGCGCTCAAGGCATTCAAGGAATTCAGGGTATTCAGGGTGAGACAGGCGCTCAGGGCATCCAAGGTGAAACCGGTGCACAAGGAGTACAAGGTTCTTCGTTTTGGACGCAGAGTAGTGGCAACCTTTATCCCACCACGATTACGGACAATGTGGGAATTGGCACGATCGCGCCGACTGGGCAGTTAACGGTTGATGCGGTAGGGAATAACATCGCCGCCATATTCATGGGAGGGAACGTGGGAATTGGCACGTCGGCCCCCGAAGAAATATTGGATATTGCAACTGCAACTAATGTACGACATCTTAGAGTTCAAGGCGCGTGGGACGGGAAAACCTCACCGCTTGTTGAATTCAAAACGATTGCAGGTGGAAATGTATTAGCACTCGAAACAGGTACAGCAGGTTCAACGATAGAAATATTAGATGTTAAAAACAATGGGGGCACTGTATTTGTTATAAAAGGGGACGGCAATGTGGGAATTGGCACGGCGAGCCCCGGCTCATCGTTGCATGTGGTAGCGTCTGGCGATGGGGATAAACTACAATTTATAGATACCAGCAGTGGCTCTACAGCGTTTTGGACATGGGTGGCTGGTGCCGGATATGGGGTTACTCAACAAATGTTTGATAACACTAACACTAGAAAGGTGTTTATCAGAAGTTACGGTGACTCATGGTTTAGAGGGGGTAACGTAGGAGTTGGCACAGAGGATGTCACTGGCCAATTCCAAGTCCACAACGACGGTTCCGGCATCAAGGTTTTAAACGAAGACGTCACTGGTCAGCTTTTTGAAGTTTACGGTGACAACGGGTCGTTGCTGACGATCAGCGATGACCTTAGCGATTCCTTGCTGCGCGTGAACGATGCCGCCGGTTTGCCGGTATTCGAGGTATTCGCAAACGACACGGTCATTGCCGGTCAGTATAACCAAAACGATCTAGTTGTCACGGGTAACAAGGTTGGTATAAGTACCGCCGCTCCAAGCGGAACCTTGCACGTGCATGGTGACATGTACTTGAAGGACGCTACCACTAACGCGAGCGCCACGGAGTATCTCGTCTTGGGAGCTAGCAACGTTGTTGAGAAGCGAACCGGCGGCACTCAAGGTGATACGGGGCCTCAAGGTGTTCAAGGAATTCAAGGTATTCAGGGTGAAACGGGCGCTCAAGGCATTCAAGGAATTCAGGGCATTCAGGGTGCTACAGGTGCTCAAGGTATTCAAGGGGAAACAGGTGCTACAGGTGCTCAAGGTATTCAGGGTGAGACCGGTGCTACGGGTGCTCAAGGCATTCAAGGCGAAACAGGCGCTCAAGGCATTCAAGGAATTCAGGGCATTCAGGGTGAGACAGGTGCTACAGGTGCTCAAGGCGATACGGGCGCTCAAGGAATTCAGGGTATTCAAGGTATTCAGGGTGAAACAGGTGCTACGGGCGCTCAAGGTATTCAGGGGGAAACAGGTGCTACGGGTGCTCAAGGCGTTCAAGGAATTCAGGGGCCAACAGGGCCGCAAGGAGTTCAAGGAATTCAAGGGGTTCAAGGAATCCAAGGAATTCAGGGTGCGGCGGCAGTATTGAGTGGCACTGATAATTATTTCTTACGCAAAACGAGCGCCACAACGGCGGACACCGCGAGCGACATTATGTACTCGGATGGTACTTGTGTCGGAATTGGCACCGGTTCTCCCGGTTACACTCTTGAAGTTGCAGGATCTTTCGGTGCAACAACTAAATCGTTTGTTATTGATCACCCAACCAAACCCGACAAAAGATTACAATACGCATCATTAGAGGGACCGGAGCACAGTGTTTATGTTCGAGGTCGTTCCCAGTATAAAATTATTGATTTGCCGGATTATTGGATAAATTTGGTGCATGAAGATTCTATTACAGTACATTTAACCCCAGTAAACCGCTATCAAAAACTATTTGTTGATAAAATTTGGGACAATGCTGTTCATGTTTCTACGGATAAACCGGGTGAAAGATTGGATTATTTTTATAATATATATGGGGAAAGAAAAGATGTGGCAAAATTAGAAGTGGAGATAGATAAATGAGTTTTCATTGCGGCCCAAAAATAGTAACAGATGGTTTGGCTTTTTCTGTAGACGCA
>Ga0315334_10002793_pt1 | contig 10905 bp, 12 predicted proteins | sample M150034915metaG_FD_205555 | JGI IMG/M metagenome (GOLD analysis project Ga0315334, IMG submission 205555) | Ammonia-oxidizing marine archaeal communities from Monterey Bay, California, United States - M1 500m 34915 | ecosystem: Environmental > Aquatic > Marine > Intertidal zone | place: USA... | reverse complement strand
TCCTCCATTAGATAAAATTGGTGTTGCTGGCATAAACCATAAATTGCTTATATAGTTATAAATTCTCTGAGCATGTAAATTGTCGTCAGCATAAATGCTTGCAACGCGAGCAAATAAATCTTGATAAGATTCGTTTTGCCCTAAATACCTATCGCTTAAAGTAGCCTTTCCAAAGTCAGTTAATTTTTCATCTTTAGTTCTGTCAATCTTAATTGTTATTCCTTTATCATTCTGAAATAGTTCTGTATTAGTGGTAAGTGAAAATAGATCAGGTTTTTTATCAGCTTTATTTTTATTGATTGGAAAATTATCTCTAGGGCTAATTTTTCCGACAGCTTTCTCTATGGCTGATGATAGGTTTTTATTCATTTATGTATCTGTTTTATTAAAGTTTTGTGTAAAAACAACTACATGTTGTGTACACAATCTCTTGATATACTACATGTTTAATCAAATCAATAGAACATTATAAGAACATTTTAATAATGGCAAGGATAAAATTTAAATACTGATAAAAGCATCAAAATATTAGATAACAGTTTATGGCTAAAAGAGAGGATTCTCATATAAACCCATTAGGATTTAGGGAGTACGATGCGCGTTGGCTTTATCCTAAAGATATAAATGATGCAGGAATAGTAATTGTCGGTAAAGGTTTGGGATCTCAAATTATTTCAAAAACAAAAAAAATTCCCAGAGTAATAGTTGGGCATGATTATAGATCTTATAGCGAAAAAATAAAAAAAAAACTTATAGAAGGTTTGACTGATACCGGATGCCATATTGAAGACATTGGATTAGCTTTATCTCCAACTGTTTATTTTGCTCAATTTAATCTTAATGCTGATGCTGTTGCTATGATAACAGCAAGTCATAACGAAAATGGATGGACAGGAATAAAAATGGGAATTGAAAAAGGATTAACACACTCGCCTACTGAAATGGATGAATTGAAAAAAATAGTTATAGAAAAAAAATTTATAAAAGGAAAAGGAAAGTATAAAGAAATTAAAGGATTTAAAAAAATATATATCAGTAGTTTAATTAAAAAAAAAATTAAAAAAAAAATAAAAGCAGTTGTTTCATGTGGTAATGGGACAGCAGGTGTGTTTGCACCTGAGGTTTTGAAGAGCATTGGTTGTGAAGTGATAGAATTAGATTGTAACCTTGATTATAATTTTCCTAAATACAATCCAAATCCCGAAGATTTAAAAATGCTTAAAACAATTAGTAAATCTGTAAAGGAAAACAATGCAGATGTTGGTTTTGGCTTTGACGGTGATGGGGATAGAGTTGGAGTTATTGATGATGAAGGAAATGAAATTTTTTCAGATAAAGTAGGCTTGCTTTTAGCAAGAAGCTTAGCTCCTAAGTATAAAAATAGTAAATTTGTTGTCGATGTAAAATCAACTGGACTTTTTAAAAATGATAAAATTCTTTTACAAAACAATTGTAAAACTATTTATTGGAAGACAGGCCACTCACATATTAAAAGAAAAGTTAATGAATTAAACGCTTTGGCTGGATTCGAAAAAAGCGGTCACTTCTTTCTCAATAAACCACTTGGTTATGGTTACGATGATGGAATCCAATCTGCTATACAAGTTTGCAATATGCTTGATAATGAAAATAAAAAATTATCTAAATTAATAAGTGAATTACCAAAAACATATCAAACTCCTACTATGGCTCCATATTGCAAAGATGAAGAAAAATATGAAGTTATCGAGGATGTGGTTAAAAAAATAGAGGATTTAAAAAAAAATAATGTAAAAATAGACGATCTAAAAATTATTGATGTACTGACAATAAATGGTGTGCGCTTTACTTTAGAAGATGGTTCTTGGGGATTAATTAGAGCTTCTTCCAACAAACCTTCATTAGTTGTTGTCACTGAAAGTCCTGCTTCTGATAAAAGAAAAAAGAAAATATTTGATTTTATTGATGATCTTTTAATTAAAACTGGAAAGATTGGTAAGTATGATCAAAAAATTTAAAAAAGAAAATATTCATAAAACAATTTACAAGATACAATAAAAAGGTAAATACCAAACAACTTCCCAATAAGTTTTTTATCAACTTTATGAATTGTTTCAGCACCAATTTTAGCCATAAATGTGGTGATAGGTACAAAAATTAAAAATGCTGGAATGTTTACAAATCCTAAGCTTAATGGAACATTTGTATTAAAATAAGTTCCAGAAATTGCAAAACCTACAGTTCCAATTAAAGAAATCAAGAATCCTATCGCTGCCGAACTGCCAATTGCAATATTTATTGGATAACCAAACATTTTAAATATTGGGGTATTAAATACCCCTCCCCCAATTCCCATAGGAGCAGATAAAAAGCCTGATAAAAAACCAGAAATAACCCTATATATTAAATTTATTTTTCTTGGTACGGGATTGATTTTTTCTTTCTCAATCAAAAAATAAATAGCAAAAATCATAGTCATAATTGAAAAAAACAAAATTAAATTGGAAGTCTTTAAACTAACAGCAAATATGGTTCCAAGCACAACACCTATAGCAACAAAAACTCCAAAGGTTCTTACTAAATTAAAATCAACAGCCTTAAATTTCATATGTGTTATTGTCGATATAATTGAATTTGGAATTATAATTGTAAAAGATGTGCCAATAGCTAAATGCATTACAACTGCTTGATCTATCCCAGCGAGACCAAATACATAAAAGAGAACGGGGACCATTATTAAGCCGCCACCAATTCCAAATAAACCAGCCATAAATCCAACAACCACTGCGGATATTGTCATTACAGATATAATAAAAATTATTTGATTTTGATCTAAATTTTCTATCATGCAATTGCTTGATTAGCTTTCTCATTATTTTGAGCGATTGCCATTATATGTTTTGCTTTTTGGAAATCCGAGTCTCGTGCCATCATATTATCACTTAAATATCTTTTCCATTTTTTTGAACCTATTTGTCCATGGTATAAACCTACCGTATGTCTCATTATATGATTAACTTTAGTTCCTAGTTTAACTTCTGTTTCTAAATATTTTAATAGCTGCTCCGCAATCTCTTCTCTCGATGGATGAATTTTAACATTGAATATTTCTTTCTCTATATCTGTTAGGAAATATGGATTTTGATATATAGCTCTACCAATCATAACACCGTCACATAATTTTAAATGATTTTTTATTTCATCAATTTTAGAAATTCCACCATTTATAATGATCTCTAAATCTGGATTTTCTTTTTTAATCCTGTAAACCATTCCATAATTTAATTTTGGAATATTTAGATTTTGTTTTGGAGATAATCCTTTAAGAATTGCTTTACGTGCATGTATAATGAATGTTTGACATCCAGCTTCTTTCATTTTTAGAATAAATTTATTTAAGTAATTAAAATCCTCAGTGTCATCAAATCCAATTCTCGTTTTAACTGTAACTGGAATTTTGCACGAGTTTACCATTTTATTGATACATTCAGAGACTAAATTTGGTTCCTTCATTAGGCATGCACCAAACATATTTTTTTGGACTTTTTTACTTGGGCAGCCAAGATTTATATTAATTTCGTCATACCCCATATCTTCAGCTATTTTTGCAACTTCTGAAAGTTCTTTTTTATCTGAGCCGCCAACTTGCAGAGCCAAAGGTTTTTCTTCCGGACTAAATGCTAAAATTTTTTTTCTATCTCCATGAATAGCAGATTTTGTTGCAACCATTTCTGTATACAACATTACATTTTTACTTATTAGCCTTAAGAAAAAACGGTCATGCCTGTCCGTACAATCCATCATAGGTGCTACTGAGACTGTTTTTTTCATAAACAACTTTTTGACTTTTTTATATTTTTAAATGAATTAAGTTATTATTCTGTTTTATTTTCAGCTGGCAAAGAATCGTTTTCAGTTTTTTGATCAGTTTCTTTGGTATTTTGTGTTTCTTCGCTGTTCGTAAGATTTGTTGTAATTTTCTGAGGAATTTTTCTTACTCTTTTAGATGGTAAAATTGCTGCTCCACTTTTTGAAATTTCTCCCTTATATATTTTGTCAAAATCATCCTCTTGATCTATTTCCAAATCTTCTAGTTCTGTAGCTTCATTTTGAGTTTTTCTTAATTTATTAATGGCAGAATCTTCGATTGTTTTAATCGAAATTTTGCCTTCCCCAATTTCTCTCAAGGATATTACTGTGTTTTTATCATTATCCTCTGAAACTAAAGGTTTGTCTCCTGCATTAAGCTGTGATGTTCTCTCTTTAGCTAACAATACTAAATCATACTGACTATCTATTTTTTTTAAACAATCTTCAACTGTTATACGTGCCATAGGATCAAGAATAAGTAATGAAAAGCATTAACAAAATCAAGTTTTATTTTGCAAAATTGGTCCATAATTTTTTTGGAAGATTATTACAATTATAATTGATATACCCGTATATATAGCGCACAAAAGTGCTATTTTTTCAATAGAATAGCCTAAATCTATCAATGATCCGAAAACTGCACTAGCTAACGCAGTTGAAAAAACCATGAGTGAACCGGTTAAAGCCTTTATTGAACCTAAATGATTTACTCCGTAAATTTCTGCCCAAAATGAAATCATTAAAACATTTGTTAAGCCATTTGAAACACCCATAAGGCCCATAAAAAAGTATGCTGAAATAGGGTCGTCAAATAAAAACAATATTATTAGACTCAATAATAAAGGAACGTTAAGAAGAGGAAAAATCTTTCTACTTGTAAATTTATCTACTAAAAATCCAGTAAGAAACAGCGCAAGAACCGTAAATATTGAATAGATCATAAAAGATTTAGCAATTGCAAATTCTCCCCAATTTTTAGATTCTATAATAAAAGTTTGGTTGATAACTACACCTGTAATTATAAATGAAGAGGCTAACATTGCGGGTAAAATAGTATAAAATTTAAAATCTTTTAAAACTTCTTTTCTTGTCCAGCTTTTTATTTTTCTAAGTTTATTATTAATGTTATCTTTGGTTTTTTTTTCTCGAGAAAGAAAATTTATATCTTTAACAGTAAATTGTATTAATAAAGGTAAAATTAAAATAATTACAATTGTAATAATTTGCCATATATCTCTCCAATATAAAAACGTTAAAGAGTAAACTATAAGAATTGGTAATAAAAATTCTCCAAGAGACATTCCAATCCAAATACAGCTTAATGCTTTTCCTCTACTTTTATCAAAATATCTGCTAATAGCGACAGAAGAAGTGTGGGCCATTAGTCCTTGACCAGATAATCTTAAAAAAAATATTCCTATTGTTAAAAAAATTATCCCATTAATAAAAGAAAAAAATAGTGCTGCTAAACTTAAAAAAACAACTACAAAGAAGGAATAATTAATTAATCTAAAATCATCAATTTTTTTTCCTAACCAAATTAAGGTAAGGCTACTACATAAAGTTGCAATACTATAAATTATACCAAATTGACCATGCGATATGTTCAATTCTTCCCTAATACTTGAATTAAATAACCCTATAAAAAAACTTTGCCCTACGCAGGAAAAAAAAGTAAAAATAAAACCGAAAATTATTATTTTGAAATTTGATTTAACTATATCTATAATCATATTATGAGTTGTAAAGTTTCCTTCATTGGTCTTGGTGTTATGGGTTATCCTATGGCTGGATATATATCAAAAGCTGGTCACAATGTAACTGTTTATAACCGAACAAAATCGAAAGCTGAAAAATGGATTAAAGAATACAAAGGAAAAATTGCCCTATCGCCTGAAGAAGCAGCTAAAGATTCTGATTTTGTGTTTTCTTGTGTAGGTAATGATGATGATTTAAAAGAAATTGCTATTGGAGAAAAAGGAATTTTTAACACAATTAAAAAAGGTTCTATATATATTGACAACACTACAGCATCAGCAACTATTGCCAGGGAATTACACAAAAATGCTAAAGCGCATGGTTTTGGTTTTCTAGACGCCCCTGTTTCAGGAGGTCAAGCAGGAGCAGAAAAAGGTGCACTTACAGTCATGGTTGGTGGAGATAAAGAAGATTTTGATAAAGCTAAAAATATTATTAATTGTTACAGCAAGAAAGTTCAATTGCTAGGACCATCTGGAAGTGGACAATTAGCTAAAATGGTTAATCAAATATGTATTGCTGGACTTGTTCAAGGTCTGTCAGAAGGAATAAATTTTGGAATTAACGCAGGGCTAAAAATGGAAGATGTTATTGATGTAATCTCAAAAGGTGCTGCACAATCATGGCAAATGGAAAATAGATTTAAAACAATGATTGATGATAAATTTGAATTTGGCTTTGCTGTTGACTGGATGAGAAAAGATTTAAACATTGCTATTGAAGAATCCAAAAAAAATAACTCACCTTTGCCGATTACAAAAATTATAGATGAATTTTATAAAGATGTGCAAAAATTAGGTGGCAATAGATGGGATACTTCAAGTTTAATTAGACGATTAAGAAAAAAATAATATGTCTCTTACTAAAACGCCAATTTGTACTTTTGGTGAAAAAGCAAAAGATTTTAATCTTCTTTCTACTGAAAATAAAAAAATATCTTTAAATGATATTAAAGGGGAAAATGGAACATTAATTATGTTTATATGCAATCATTGTCCTTACGTAAAAGCAGTAATCCAAGATATAGTCGAAGACTCAAAAAATCTTGAAACCGTAGGTATAAAAACAGTTGCTATCATGTCAAATGATGTAGAAAACTACCCTGAAGACTCTTTTGAAAATATGATTTTATTCTCAAAATTACATAATTTTACCTTTCCTTATTTAATTGATAAAACGCAAAAGGTAGCTAAAGAATATGGAGCTGTATGTACACCAGATTTCTTTGGATATAATAAAAACCTTGAATTACAATATAGAGGTAGAATTAGGGAATTGAAGAATTTGAAACCTGTGCGAAAAGAAATTAGTGATCTTAATGAAGCCATGAAATTGATATCAGAATCAGGAAAAGGACCTAAAAATCAAATTCCAAGCATGGGATGCAACATAAAATGGCTTAAATAATGTTTCTAGTAGTAACAAGAAACTTTCCTCCAGAAATAGGCGGCATACAAGTATTAATGGGAGGTTTAGCAGAAAATTTATTAAACCATGGACCTGTTAAAATATTTGCTAATGAATGTAAAAATTCAAATGTTTATGATGATAAGTCAGTAGCAAATATTGAAAGAGTAAAAGGAATTAAACTTTTTAGAAAATATAGAAAAGCAAATTTAGTTAATGATTTTATAAAAAATAATAACATAAGAGCATTAATTGCAGATCATTGGAAGAGCTTAGAATTAATAAAATCTGAACATTTGCAAAAAACTAGGGTATTTTGTTTGCTTCATTCAAAAGAAATCAATCACGAAATAGGTTCATCTTTAAATAAAAGATTAATTGAAAGCACAAGTAAAGCAGATTTTATTATTGCAAATTCAAATTTTACTAAAAAATTAGCAATAAAAGTTGGAATTGATATTTCAAAAATACATATAATTTTTCCGGGAATTGAAAAACCTAAAAGTATAGAAAAAAATTCTATAGAAAAAGCAGAAAAAAGCTTTGGGGACTCTTTTCCAAAAATCATTACAGTAGCAAGATTAGATAAAAGAAAGGGACACGATAAAATTTTAATGCTAATAAAAAATTTGAAGATCAAATTCCCGAAAATTAAATATATATCTGTTGGTTTTGGTCAAGAAGAAAATAATCTATTTAAATTGATTAAAGAATTAAACATTGAAAATGAAGTAATTTTTTTAAAAAACATTGATGCTAATTTTAAAACTGCTCTAATTGCTGAAGCAAATTTATTTCTAATGCCATCTCGTATAGAAAAAAAATCGGTTGAAGGTTTTGGTATTTCATTTATTGAAGCTGCATCTTATGGAGTTGGTTCAATTGGTGGTAAAGATGGTGGCGCTTCTGATGCTATATCACATAATAAAACTGGCTTAATCTGTGATGGAAACGATTTAAATTCAATTTTTGAATCTGTTATAAATTTCTTTGAAGAAAAAAATTATGTGGTTTTTGGTAAAAATGCAAAAGAATTTTCTGAAAGATTTCATTGGAACAAAGTTGTAAAAAATTATTTAAAATTAATTAATTAGCTCAAGTTTATCTTTGATTTCTAAGTAAACATTTTCAGCTGTTAATTTATTTAAATCAGCTGCTGAGATCGATTTAAACTTATCAGTCTCGATCGATACTTTTTTGGGTGTGGTGTGATAACCAAAAAGTACAATTCCTACTTGCCCAAGGTGTGCTGACATATGTGCTGGTCCTGTATCATTTGCTATAATATAACTTGCTTTAGTAATTAGACCTGCTAACTCCATAATATTCAGTGATTGATTGTTGTTTAATATTATTGTTGATTTGATTTTTTTTGCTTCATCTATCTCAGCTGGACCTGGAGCTGTTGCTATCTCAATATTGCCATGCTTTGATTTAATTATTTTTATTAAATCATTAAAATAAGGCCACTTTTTATGAGATAGCTGTGGTGAACAAAATGGAAAAAGCAAAATAAAATTTCTTCCAAAGTATTTATTTATTATTTTATCTACATTAACTGTTGCCCAAGAAAAATCTGGTGCTAAAGAATATTTAGTTTTAATATTTGAATTTTCTAATTGTATTTTAAATCTTTCTAAAACTGATTCTTTGTCAAAATCTTTTTTTTTCTCATTTGTTTTTAATGTTGTCTCTGTGCTGCTCCAATTTGAAATATTTAACAAATACTTTCTGTAAAAAGATGTTCTTGAAGAGTTCTGCAAATCATAGACGTAATTAAAACTAAATTTTTTTACCAGTTTTTTTAATTTTAGAAGATAAAAAATATTCCACCTAGGAAGTCTTCTGTCTATTAACACGCTATCTATATATGGACATTTACTTAAGAGTTCAGCGTACACTGATGTTGTTAAAATAAAGATCTTTTTGTCTTTATGGGCTTCCCTTATATCTCTAAGAATACCGCTTATTTGAACAATATCTCCTAGTGAACCATGTTTTATTATCAAAATATTTGACATCGGTTATTTAAATTTAGTAAATCAATTTAGCATAAAAATGGCAAACAAATCTAAAAAAATACTATCAGAAATATCAGCTGGCGAATTGCTAGATAAAATAAGTATTTTAGAAATTAAAGTTAAAAAGATTAGGGATAAAAATAATAAAAAAGAAGTTAACAAAGAATATAAAATACTTAAAAAAATTCAAAATTCATCTATTCAATTAGATAGTAAAATTAAAAAATTATTTAATTCAATTAAAAAAATTAACATAAAACTCTGGAATGTTGAGGATCAACTTAGAGTTTGTGAAAAAAATAAAGATTTTGGAAAAAATTTTATCAAATTAGCTAGGAATGTATATTTTAATAATGATAAGCGTGCAAAAATAAAATCTGAGATAAATAAAATATTAAAGTCAAATATTAAAGAAGTTAAACAATATATTGATTATTAATATAACAATTATTTAACTGACCCAAAATCGTATTTTTTTTCTAAAAATTTTATAAGAGTATGTATTATAAATGTCATCAATAAATATATACTGCCAGCAACAATAAATACTTCTACTGGTCTGAAAGTAGTGGAAATAATGTGTTTAGCAACTCCCGTAAGATCTAGTAAGGTTACGGTGCTTGCTAAAGATGTTCCTTTCAGCATTAGTATCATTTCGTTACCATAGGCTGGTAATGATTGCTTGATAGCTATAGGCAGTTTAACTTTAAAAAAAGTATTTATTTTATTTAACCCTAGTCCCTCCGCAGCTTCAATTACTCCTTTGTTAATAGTTTCAAATGCTGATCTAAATATTTCTGAAGAATATGCCCCTGTATTCAAAGTAAATGCGAGTATAGCGCATGAGTAAGGCTCTTTCAAAACAATCCAAAGAATTGAATCTCTTATCCACTCTACCTGACCTAGTCCAAAATATATTATGAATATTTGAACCAGTAACGGTGTTCCTCTAAATATATAAGAATAGTAATATGAGATTAAGTAAAAAATTTTATTCTTGCTTGTTCTTAAAATTGCAAAAAAAACACCAACAAAAATTCCAAAAAATAATGATAATAAAGTTAATTCAATTGTTAATTTTGTTGCGCTAAGAAGCTTTGGAAAGCTTTCAATCATTAAGTCCATTTAATAACCTTTGTTATAATTTTTTTCTAATCTGTTAAATAATTTCATACTTAGAAAAGTTAATAATAAATATAGGACCGCAGCAAAAGAATAGAAAAATAGTGGATCTCTTGTTGATCCTGCCGCAATATAAGATTGTCTCATTATCTCAACTAGTCCGGTAACAGAAATCAATGATGTATCTTTTAATGTAATTTGCCAAACGTTGCTTATATTAGGCAGAGCTAATCTTAACATTTGTGGAATAATTACCTTGTAGTAATAAATTTTTTTCTTAAATCCCAAAACTTCTGAAGCTTCAAACTGTCCTCTATGAATAGATTGTATCGCTCCTCTAAAAACCTCAGTTGAGTAAGCTCCAGATATTATGCCTATTGCCATTGCTCCAGTTAAAAAAGCATTTACTTCTATGTAGTTATTATAACCAAATATTTTTGCTACATACATAACTGCACCGCTACCTCCAAAAAAAAATAAATAAATTACTAAAAGTTCTGGAACGCCTCTAAAAATAGTTGTGTAGAAACTCCCAATTAAATTTAATATTTTGCTTTTTGATAACTTAAAAGATGTAAATATTGTTGCTAATATAAAACCAACTAACAGTGCTGTGATAGCAACTGCTATAGTCATGAGTGTAGCAAAAAAAAGCTCATCACCCCAACCTGTATCACCGTAAGCTAAAAGTCCCATAGTTTCTAAGGCGATAGAATCAAACTATCGCCTTAAAAAATAAATTATTACA
>Ga0315334_10002792_pt1 | contig 10906 bp, 8 predicted proteins | sample M150034915metaG_FD_205555 | JGI IMG/M metagenome (GOLD analysis project Ga0315334, IMG submission 205555) | Ammonia-oxidizing marine archaeal communities from Monterey Bay, California, United States - M1 500m 34915 | ecosystem: Environmental > Aquatic > Marine > Intertidal zone | place: USA... | reverse complement strand
AGTCCTTGTGGATACCTTACATGTGAAATTAAATCGGACGGCATTGAATCACGATCTGAAAATAACGTTGGGAACATTTTTTGGTACGTAAGGGCAACAGGATCGGTGGTGTCCCAAAGATAAAATTTCACATCCCCCGTATAGGCGTTCATGACTATCTTAATGCTGTTCCTTATGTAGTTGTAGTGACCTAAGCTAGTCTCATCTTCATCTGTAGGCTGCGAGTAAGGAAATTTATCAGATGTCGTATAGGCATCTTGCATCCAGTACAGGTGGTCATTTGCCGCCACTATGTAAGGATCTTTATCCAGCTTTAGAAAAGGGGCCAGCGTAGCTATTCTTTCTTCAATTGAACGCCTGTATTGGATCTTGCTATTCTCATTTATTTGACTACTAATCAGAATGTTTATATCCCTCATTTGCCAGGCATAAAGTAATTTTCTAAAATAGGACCCGATCGATACCCCTCCGGACCCCTCGTAACTTCCTACTATTAAATCTCCTTCTCCTGTCTGGTAATCCAATTCTTGTGTGTTCGTATCAACTATCACATAGTCTTTTGTGTTTTCACCGTAATAAATTCTAGGATTCTTGACAATTATGTCCGGGGGAGCACCTTGCCTCGGAGATGCAACAGGGATTTCACCATTTACTGGGATATCCTTTGCGAAAAAGTTGGGCCTCCCTTCTGTGGTGAATTCTGTGGCCGGGCTCATAGCTATGCCTATTCCATGGGTATAAAACAGTTTTTGGTTAATCCAGGTTTGTGCTTCTTCCTTTAGTTTTTCTGGTGCAACCTCTCTTGCGGCCAACAAGACTTGCCTATATTCGCCATCTATGGTGTATCTATCAACATCAGCGTCTTTAAAGTCATAGTAGGGGCGGATTAATTGAATTTGCTTATACACATTGGTTAAAGGCTTGTAATCCCAAAGTCGTATGTTTTCAACAGTAGGAATATTTTCTGCCATTAACTCTGCCGTAATTTCACCTTCTGCCTCATAGAATGTCTCCTCTATCGCTTCCAGACCAAACCCAAGCTTAGTGAATTCTATGTTGCGTTCAATATATTTTGTTTCTTTAACAAATTCGTCAGGGTCAACTGAAAATTGCTGAACGACAGAAGGCCATACTGTTCCAAGTCCAATTATCAAGATCACCCAAATCCCGATAGGAGCCAAAGATAATTTAACTTTACCCAAAAAAGATCCCACTAGCATAACTATCGAAACGAGTACTCCCGCTATGCTTAATACCAAATAGGCGTTTTGCCGTGCGTAAACATCTGCGTAGGCCGCCCCGTACACGATTCCGTGCTCAGATCTAACCAGTTCCAACCTATCAATCCAATATCCAGCAGAGAGGATCAGAATAGCTAGTGACCCTAAAACAAGTAAATGGTTACGAAGTGGTGTGGTTAAGGTGAAGGCGCTGCCTCGAAGAGTAAAATTCAAAAAAGCCAGCGCAGTTGTTGCCACTATGGTGGCTCCGACGCAAACAAGAAGCCAACCTTGGAGAAAAGCATAAATGGGTAATTCAAAAACATAAAAAGAAAGGTCGTTACCGTGTAACGGATCTTTAATCCCGAATCCGGCGGCGTTACTAAATCTCAGAAACAGTTCCCATTTGGAGGCAATCACCGAGCCGAGTATTACTGCCAAAACAAGAGATACCAGCACGCATACTATAACCAGAAGTTTCTTGATCATACCTATCAAATTTTCTGGAAGAGGAGCGTCTAAGGGCCCAGCTGTTTTTCTATTCACATAGAAAAGATTTGTTAAAACTAATGCTAAGACAAAAGCAAACCCTATAAGAAATAAAAAGATTTTAGTGAGAAGAATTGTGATGAAAACATCTTCAAAGCCCATTTTTGAATACCAAAGGTAATCAGTGAAAATTCCTCGAGCAAGCCACAAAAGCAAAAAGATAGGGACAAGAGTCAATGCCAACACTATCCATTTTACCCGGCCGCTAAGTTTGTCTTTAATTGAAGACGGATCGAAATCAAATGAGGGAAAAGGGGCACTTGCCATGTTATAACCTTTATTAGCCTATTCGGGTACCTAAATTATGACCGGAAACTACATTTTTTAAAGCTCCTGGGGCGCGACCATCAATGATTTGCGATATTGCCCCACCTAAAAGAGCCTCAATACAGGCTTCCATTTTAGGAATCATTCCGCCATCAATCACATGCGATGCAACCAAAGAGTCAGCCTGACGCTTTGTCATACGGGAAATCAACCGCTTGGAAGAATCTAAAACTCCTTCCACGTCGGTAAGGAAAACCATCCGATCTGCATTAATAGAAGAAGACACATACCCCGCCACAGTATCAGCATTGATATTAAGTAATTTGTTGTGGTCAAGTGAATCTGAGTGAATCCCTACTGGAGCTATCACCGGAATATAGCCAGCTCCCAATATTGCCTTTATTGGTGCCGTATCTACCGACTTGATCTTACCAACGTACCCCAATTCAGGGTCAGCAATTTCTGCGCGTACCATATTACCATCGGCACCAGAAATACCAATCGCTCTTCCGCCTAGTGAGTTTATGGAGGCGACAAGAGATTTATTTATAACTCCAGTAAGAACTGCTACGACAATATCAAGGCTCTGTGAGTCCGTGACTCTCAATCCATTAACAAATTTAGGTCGAACTCCCTGTTTTTCCATCCACTCCGATATTGTCTTACCGCCCCCGTGTACTACAACAAACTTTTCTCCCTTTTTTTGTAGTTCCACTAAATCCCTCAAAGTAGTGTCATGATTGCCAAAAGTACTTCCACCAATCTTGATAACGGTCAGGGTTTCTTGGTTAGCTGGGACGTCACCAGCACTCGGTTGTTGATCCGCGCACCCGTCATTGCTATTCATGCTGGTTGGTATTTCCAGACAGTCGTCGGGTTGGGAGTGATTTATTTCGCTGAACATTTGTTAACCATCAGGTGCTATATGCCGAATTAAAGATCACATACTCTTCGGTGAGATCACACCCCCACGCAGTTGCTGTCGAATTTCCAACATTAAGGTTTATCCTGAAATCCACTTGCTCAGAATTCATTGCGCTTACCACTGCATCTTTCAAATAGGGTATTGCGATGCCTTTATGGACAATGTGGATGTCGCTTATGAAAATATCTATTTTTTGTTCTTCAAGTTGGATAGAACTTTTCCCTAGAGCCATCACCAACCGTCCCCAGTTAGGATCTTTCCCGTGTACCATCGCCTTCACCAAAGAGGAAGATGCGATTTCCCTAGCGGCTTTACGCGCCTCTTCCGTTGTATGGGCCCCTTCAACAATGACCTCTATGAGTCTTTGCGCCCCTTCTCCATCGCGTGCCAACTCTTTGGCAAGCTCAGTACAAACATACCTAAGAGCTTCAACAAAAGTATCAGCACCTGCCGATTTTTCTTCAATCTGTTCAGTTCCTGAAGCACCGTTCGCCAAAACAATAACGGAATCGTTAGTACTCTGATCGCCATCAACGTCAGTCATATTAAAGGAGACCGCTACTGATTCAGATAAGGCGCTTTGTAAAAACTTTTGATCGATGTCAGCATCTGTAGTAATGAAACATAGCATTGTTGCCATATTCGGATGAATCATGCCAACGCCTTTCGCTGCGCCTCCCACTGTGACAGTTTTTCCATCGTGCATAAATGAAACTGCTCGCTCTTTATGCTTGGAATCTGTGGTCATTATAGATTTAGCAAACGCAGTACCACCATCATCTGAAAGCGTTATATTGACAATGTTTTGACGGATCAATGCCATCGGAAGTTCTACTCCTATCATTCCGGTACTTGCCACATAAAGATCATCTCCAAATACACCAACGTGACTAGCAGCCAAGGAGGCCAGTTCTTCCGCGTCGGTCAGGCCCTGGGAACCTACACTACAATTGGCACATCCGCTATTAGCAACAACTCCTCTTGAGATACCAGTTTTTTTTCTTTTACGACTGGCAGTGACTGAAGGTGATTCTATGCTGTTAGTGGTAAATGTCGCTGCTGAGTTGGCTGGTCGGTCCGATAAAATTATTCCTAGGTCAGAAACTCCCGCTTCGGTTTTCAAACCTGCGTATGTGGATCCAGCTGTAAAGCCAGAAGCTGAGGTGACCCCACCCCCGTTTATTATTTCTATCAAGCTGAGATCTCCTTTTTCCATCAACAACCTACCGGCTAGAAAAGCAGACAAAAAATGGCGGAATATGTCCGCCATTCAAAAGCCACAAAATTATAGCATATAGGTACAGTCTAGGTACGAAAATTTAGTATACCTTATGCTACAATCCAGTCGAAAGGCACATCATTCAAAAGACTGTTCATGAATTTAATACGATAACCAATTTGAACATCATTTAAACACTTTTAGATTAGTGAGGACGTAAACAAATGACAACCGCACACACAAATCAAAAATTTACCTCAGTTGGCAGCCGCCCGGTTAGGCACGACGGCTTTGACAAAGTAACAGGAAAAGCTCTTTATGGGGCCGACATCGATCTGCCTGGACTTATCCATGGAAAAATACTACGAAGCCCTCATGCTCACGCCAGGATTCTGTCAATAGACACCTCAAAAGCAGAAAAGTTGGCAGGTGTCCATGCTGTAATCACAAATCATGACTTCCCAACGCAAGAAGACAAGGCCGTTTCAAAGATTCCCGGGCCTGCAATCAACCTAAAACAGCAAACCAGCAACATATTAGCCTCAGACAAGGTTTTATATAAGGGTCACGCTGTGGCTGCTGTGGCTGCAAACAGCGCCCACACTGCAGAAGAAGCCCTTGCCCTCATCAAAGTAGAATATGAAAAATTATCCCATGTTTCTACAGTGGAAGAAGCCTTATCAAATGGTGCTCCTTTATTACACGATCAATACAAAAACAACATTGCCAGTCATGATGTTTTAGAAATTGGAGATGTAGATAAGGGTTTCAATCAAGCTGACCTAGTCGTTGAGAGGGAATTCAGAACGTCAACTGTGCACCAAGGCTATATAGAACCTCATTCAGCAACAGGGTGGTGGACTGCAAACAATAAAATAACTATCTGGGGTAGCTCTCAAGGACATTTCCAAATTAGAGATAGAACATCTTTGGTCCTAGGGGTGCCTGTCTCTGCAATCAAAGTGATCCCAATGGAAATTGGAGGAGGGTTCGGAGGCAAAACCACGATATATTTAGAGCCGATGGTGGCCTTATTATCTAAACTCACCGGATATCCAGTGAAAATCACGATGTCACGTTCAGAAGTTTTAGAAGCTACAGGCCCAACTTCCGGCTCGTACATGAAGGTAAAGATTGGAGCCACTAAAGATGGGAAAATTACCTCGGCTCAAGCAGATTTAAAATTTGAAGCCGGTGCTTATCCAGGATCCCCTGTAGGGGCAGCTTCAAATTGTATATTCACTCCCTACGCAATTGAAAATGTCAGAATAGATGGCTACGACATTGTTAACAATAAGCCAAAGACCACTGCATACCGAGCCCCTGGCGCACCTATAGGCGCATTTGCCGCTGAGACTTTAATCGATGAACTGGCAGAAAAAACTGGTATAGACCCATTAGACCTAAGAATAATGAACGGTGCCAAACAAGGTACACCTAGAGTTTCTGGAATAAATAATCCTTTAATTGGATGTATAGAAACTTTTGAAACCACCAAAGAACACGCCCATTATCAATCGCCAAAAAGCAGCAAAAAGTCAGGACGGGGGGTAGCTTCCGGATTTTGGATCAATGGAAGTGGCGCCGCCTGTGCGGTGGCTAATGTAAATTTTGATGGCACAGTGAACCTCACGATAGGTTCTATGGACATCGGAGGCTTAAGACCAGTCGCGGCCCAGCATGTTGCAGAAGTGCTGGGAATACATGTTGATGACGTAAATCCACAGGTGGGAGATACCGAAACTATTGGATATACCTCTATGACAGGAGGTAGTGGAGGAGCATTTAAAACTGGCTGGGCCAGCTATGAGGCTGCCCAGGATGTCAAAAGACAAATGCTAGAAAGAGCCGCGGAAGTATGGGAAACCTCCCTCGATGATATAAAACTTGAAAACGGTGTTTTCACACATTCTTCTGACACCGAGTTAAAAATGTCTTTCAGAGAATTGGCAAGCCATCTTCCAGAAACTGGAGGGCCGGTAGTAGGTAGAGCTAACCTTGACCCAAGAGGTCCGGGTAGCGCATTCGCCACACACGTGGTTGATCTTGAGGTTGATATAGAAACAGGAAAGGTGACTATTCTCAGATACACGGCTGCGCAGGATGCCGGAAAAGCTGTACACCCCAGTTATGTAGAAGGTCAAATACAAGGGGGTGCTGTGCAAGGAATTGGATGGGCCTTAAACGAGGAGTATTTCATAAATGCTTCGGGTGAGATGGCCAACGCTAGCCTGCTCGACTACAGAATGCCCACTTCTTTGGATTTGCCTATGATTGAAGCACTGATCGTAGAGGTTCCAAATCCGTTGCATCCATACGGTGTCCGTGGGGTTGGGGAGGTTGCAATAGTGCCTCCACTGGCGGCAATAGCCAACGCGATATACGATGCCATCGGCATAAGAATGACTGAATTACCTATGAATCCAGCCGCCATAAGGAAAGCTATAAACGGAGAATAATTTGGTAAAGAAAATTTTAATCACTGGGATGAGTGGGTTGATTGGAGGTCTTCTGAAAGACCATTTGATTTCTATTGGCGAATATCAACTGTCGGCCCTAAATCGAAGTCTTGTGGAAGGAGTATCCACCCATTCAGCGGACATCGCAAAATTAGAGCAAATTAGACCTGCGTTCGAAAACATTGATGTGGTGGTACATTTAGCCGCATATCTCGGCTCAGACAGTTTTGAAGAACAACTGCCAACCAACATAATCGGCACATATAATGTTTTTGAGGCTGCTAGATCAGCAGGAGTAAAAAGGGTTGTTTACGCCAGCAGCGGCAGCACTGTAAGGGGGGTTGAGAACATTTACCCGTATGGAGATATCGCTCAGGGCAACTACCAAAATGTTAAAGGACCTATTCCGCTTATCACCCATCAAGACATACGACCAGGGGGAGTTTACGGGGCCACAAAAGTCTGGGGAGAGGCTTTAGCACGACACTTTTCAGATACTTACGATATGTCTATGCTGTGCGTTCGGATAGGTTCAGTTACAAAGGACAATATTCCTTCCGATGCCCGTCAGAAATCCATATATCTAAGCCATGAAGATGTATGTCAAATACTGCAATTATCTATAGATGCACCTAGTGAACTTAAATACGATGTTTTTTTAGCCACATCGAACAATAGGTGGTCATACCGAGACTTAGAGCACCCAAGAAAGGTGTTAGGGTACGAACCTGTGAGCTCAGCAGAGGATTTATAGATGCCGTTAGTTATAGGAATTACAGGAGCAATAGCTTCAGGTAAGAGCACAGCCTGCCAGATTTTGGAGAATCTCGGGGGAACACATTGCGACGCCGATAAATTGGTTCACAGAATGTACGATCCCGGTAAACCGGCTTTTCACCGCATCGTGAAATCTTTCGGGAATGAAGTGGTAGGTTCTGATGGATTTATCGACAGAAAACAACTTGGTTCCAAAGTGTTTGGAAACCCTGAAAAAATGTCTGAGCTCACCATCGCAATTGGTGATATTAAAGCTGAAGTGAGTGGGGTGATGAAGGAGTGGAAAAAGACCCTTAGTTTCCTTGAGGTCGGCCTCATGGAGGCTGTCAATTTCATAGAGGCCGGGTATGGGATATATAGCGACCTAACCTGGTTATTCGCTGTAAATGACAGCGTGGCGATAAAAAGACTTAAAGCTAGAAACGATTTTAGTGAAGAGGAAGCTACACAGAGGCTTTCTAGTCAAAAAAGATGGCAAGACCGAGCGCCGGCTTCAGATATTGTAACAATGAATAACGGATCTTTAGAAGAATTAAAAGAGTCCGTAACAAAGCAATATGATGAATTAATCGACAAGTATTCAAAAGGTTCACTCCCACCTTCAAAATACATAAATTGGTGGGAAAAACACTCTCCTTGAAGATTAATTAAGACCTTAATTCCAACCGTTTAAAAGCTTCAGCAATTTCTGCATTGACTTTTGGTCCATATACTGAGAATCTATTTCTTACTCTCACTCGTCCATCATCTTTGGAAGTAGACATTTGACTTGCATGGCAATAGAGGGCGTTTATTTTATCTTCAAAATGCTCATCAATATCTATAAAAGTGTCGGGGTCATCTGTACCCCAGAGATATACTTCCAAGGTTTTGTGAGGTTCCAGTCCTTCCGCTATCAAATCAGGGTACGCTAAATAGTCACGTGCATAGGGGAAAACAGCATCAAGGGTTACTCTACCAGTCACAAAATGATCTTGATGCCTTATCCATTTTCTTTCCGGATCTATGGTTACAACTATATCTGGGCGATGTGTCCGTATTTCTCGCACAAGTTCTTTCCTGAATGGGTCTCCATTCTGCAGACCTTGATCAGAGTGGTCAAGAAAAACAACGTTTGTGAGGCCTAACAGTGCGGCAGATTCCAATTGTTCTTTTCTTCGGGTTTGAGCTAATTCTTCGGAGGACATCGACCGATCACTGGTGCCTTTATTTCCATTAGTACAAACTACCAAAACAATATTTGCACCGAGATGGGACCATTTCGCTATGGTTCCACCCGCCCCACTCTCAGCATCATCTGGATGAGGAGTAATAACTAAAACTCTTTTGTCTTTCATATTTTTCATGAATTTATTTTTAAATCCTTTTAGCTCTACGAGGTATCAGGCCTTTGAAAATTGTTGTTTTTTTATCTTAGGCATGATTTCCTTACCAAATCGATCCAGTTGCTCAAGTATTACTTTTTCTGGCGTTCCTATTACTTGCCCAACGTTAATAGCCTTGAGACCTAGGTATCTGTCTTGTATTTCTAATAATTTTTCCGTGATCGATTCCGGGGTCCCCACCAACCAGCTCCCTGATTCTACTGCTTGTTCAAGAGTGGGCAAATTTGCATTTTTAGCAAAATGCGATCCTCTGGACAATTGGCCTATCTGATCATCAGTAAGGCCTTTTACCATTCCTAAAGGAGCAAACATTTTCATGTTTTCTTCATAAAACGGCCTGGCTTCCTCAATTGCTTGTTTTTCGCTATCTGCTATGTGGAACGAAAAGCCTATACATAAATTTCCGCCGAGATCTGTTTCGATCCCATATTGTGACTGTATTCTCTGCCAGTCTTTGATAACATTCTCGCTAGCTCCCCCAGGAGCAGCACCTCCCCCAATGACTCCTTTGATGCCATGTTTGGCCATAAAAGATAACCCCCTTTCGCTGGCGCTGACTATGGGTTGCCAGCACTCTACGGGACGTTGCAGTGGCCTAGGCACCAGTGTTATTTCCTTTAGGTCGTATCCTCGGTATGGAACCTCAGGAGGGATCACATAATTTTTGCCCACATGGGAAAAGGATTCTGAATGAAATGCCTTAAAGATGACATCTACCTGTTCCTCAAATAACTCTCGGTTCGCATCTCCGTCCACCATTGGATTCCCGAAAGATTCAACTTCTCTCGTGTGATAACCTCTGCCCACCCCAAAAACGACCCGCTGATTGGTTAATATTTCAGCCGTTGCATAATCTTCCGCCATTCTTAATGGATGCCACATTGGTGACACATTGAAACCACATCCGATCCTTATGTTCTTAGTTAAATGAGCTAAATGGATAGCTAGCATTAACACATTAGGAATGCATTCATAGCCCTCTCTTTGAAAGTGATGTTCTGCCATCCACAAAATATCATATCCATTGGAGTCCATCACCTGGGCTATTGATTCAGCTTTGGAATAAACGGTGTTCAGTTCCTGTTCTGTATAAATCCGGTCGTTGGCAGGAATCGAATCAAACCCTACTGATTCAAGGTCAATATGGCCTGCGTACAGTGTTCCAATGCTTTCTATCATGCTTAGCCTCCTAAATTTTGTACCTAAACGTCTCTTGTAAGTGAAAGGTCAGCTTACACATTCCTTTTAGCTCTTCTATACTTAGATACAAGCTCATCGGCATCTTCGCTATCCCAGCCAGGGAAAATAGCCAAAAGGTCTTTGGAGCCTGGGACTCCAAACAAGATTGATGTATGCGGGGGCCTATTCAAATAGCTCCCTAAAGTTAAATATATCCCTGCTGTTGCTGTAAGCATAGAAGCTAAAAAATAAAGTGATTCTATTAAGTTGGGTAATTTGCCTAATATATTGGCTCCAAAAAAAAGATAGGGGATCATTTGAAGGCCTATCAGGGCAAATCCTACACCTAGCAATCTGTACCCCAACCATTTCCTACTGGTTTTCCCTGCATTTTTCAAATTTGGGTCCAAGCATTCTTCCAACTGAGCTTCTTCCCACACACTGGAAGCTCGCCCTGGCTTGCCAGAAACCATCAATCGGTGGTTGGTCAATATAAACGTGTCCCCTTCATGAACTATCTCTTCAGAATCAAGAAGGTTTATTGTGATGTGCTGTTTTTCTATTTTCATTACGCAGCAGATTATACTGCAGGATACTAATGTTGAGAGGTCAAAAATTTCTTTTTAGATTTAAGTTAAAAATTAGCCTATATTCCATGTTGACTAGCCACTTAGTCAGGTATAGACTTTACGCTTAGAGGTTTTGAATAGGATGACTACAGAGATTTAAACATAAAGACCTATAGAATCCTGACTTCGGTCGGGGGATTCTCCCCGGCTTTTTTTTTGCACCTTAACAACTGAATTCTGTCGAATATAACGAGTCCCGATCTCAGAAATGAGGTCACGGCTTTTGGTTTTTATTTATGCACCAAAAGCCAGGAACAGGCAAACAATAACAATAGAATTGCCTTAATGTGGGTCAAG
>Ga0315334_10002791_pt1 | contig 10906 bp, 9 predicted proteins | sample M150034915metaG_FD_205555 | JGI IMG/M metagenome (GOLD analysis project Ga0315334, IMG submission 205555) | Ammonia-oxidizing marine archaeal communities from Monterey Bay, California, United States - M1 500m 34915 | ecosystem: Environmental > Aquatic > Marine > Intertidal zone | place: USA... | reverse complement strand
CGGTTCACACCACGCTGTATGACATGGGCGGGGTATCCAGCTGGGCAGAAACGTGGTTGTCGGGGCATCACGGCATAGTGCCTTAACAGCGCCCTGAAAGGCGTGAGACATATCCTCAGATAGAAGAGAGACCTAGGACATCAAGCCCACCAGTTCCGACCTGGCACTTGGTCCTGTCCCCTAGGATTCTGTCCCCTAGGATTGCTAGGATTGAAAGCTAAGACTGTTAATAAAACCCAGCAAGCTATATATTCTGAAATGAAGATTCATCGGGAGCTCAATACAACCATGTCGACTGCAGAAAACCTGGCATCATTAAACTTTGACCCAGAAACACTTCGCGAGAAGTATCGCGTGGAGCGAGACAAACGGGTGAGAGTTGATGGCAATGATCAATATATTGAGGTGGACGGAGATTTCTCGCACTATGTCGATGATCCCTACGTTGAACCTGGTTTCACTCGTGATCCAATTTTCGAAGAAGTTGAAGTCGTCATCATAGGTGGTGGCTTTGGCGGGATGCTGGCTGCGGCAAGACTCTCAGAGGCTGGTATTCATGACGTCAAAATCATTGAAAAAGGAAGTGGCTTCGGGGGAACCTGGTACTGGAATCGATATCCGGGTGCATCCTGTGACATTGAATCCTATGTCTACCTGCCCATGCTGGAGGAAACTGGATTCGTGCCCAGGCAAAAGTACACAGATGCACCCGAAACACTTGAATACTGCGAGGACTTAGCTGAAAAGTTTGGCCTTCACGACAATGCCCTGATGCAGACTGAAGTCACCGCGACTGAATGGGACGAAGAAACCTGCAGATGGAACGTTACAACGAATCGGCAGGACTTTATCAAGGCCAGGTTTGTTGTGCATTCCAACGGACCGCTCAACCGACCAAAATTACCCGCCATCAAGGGCATCAGTGAATACAAAGGTCATACGTTTCACACCAGCCGTTGGGACTACGAATACACGGGCGGAGACTCGCACGGCAACCTGGACAAACTCCAGGACAAGCGTATTGCCATCATTGGTACGGGGGCTACCGCCGTGCAATGCATCCCTCATCTCGGCGCTGGTGCAAAAGAACTGTATGTGTTCCAGCGAACGCCCTCCTCCATCAGCGTAAGAAACAATCAACCCACCGATCCCGGCTGGATCAGTACCCAGGGGTCTGGCTGGCAGCACAATCGCCGAACGAACTTTGAATCGCTGATGACAGGCGTGCCGGTAAAAGAGGACCTGGTCAGCGATGGCTGGACCGATGCCTTCCGATTATTGTTTGGCAACTTGCGGGAAAAAGCACCGTCAAAATGGCTGCTGGTGGGCTGGGCACTGAAGGGCCTCTTTGACAAGGAGCTCTACCAGCTTGGTATCAAACAATACCTGACCGACAAAGCCATGACGTATATGGATGTTGATCGCGAACTGGAACTCGCTGATTTCGCCAATATGGAAAAGGTCCGTGCTCGAGCAGACGAGGTCGTGGAAGATTCAGAAACTGCTGAAGCGCTGAAGCCCTACTACCGACAGTTCTGCAAACGTCCGTGCTTCCATGACGAATATCTGCCTGCCTATAACCTTCCCAACGTGACCCTGATCGATACCGATGGCCACGGTGTTGACGAGTTTACCGAGAAAGGTGTGATGTTCGATGGCAAAGAGTATGAGGTTGACTGCATTATCTTCGCAACCGGGTTTGAAGTCGGTACTGATTACTCGCGACGCGCGGGATACGGTATCGTCGGCGTCGATGGCCTGACGGCCTCAAATAAATGGGCGGACGGCTTGTCTACCTTTCATGGCCTGCACTCAAGAGGATTCCCGAACAGCTTCTTTTTCGGACCAGCGCAAGCTGCATTTACAGCAACCTACACCTTTTCTCTGGATGAAAATGCTATTCATACGGCCTACATACTTTCTGAGCTGTCGAAGCGAGGCGTGACTCGAGTTGAAGCGAGTCAGTCCGCAGAAAATGACTGGGTGCAGACCATCATTAAGAAAGCCCGGTTAACCGAGGACTTTCAGCGTACATGCACACCAGGCTACTACAACAATGAAGGTCACGTGAACGGCAACAAACAAAACAACTTTTACGGTGGCGGCCCGATTGAGTTCTTTGAACTCATGAAGAAGTGGCGTTCTAGGGGCAAGCTTGAAGGGTTGGAACTGAACAACTGAACAACTGAACAACTGAACATCAACTGGTCGTGAGTGCAGGGGAATCATTATGGCTATTCCTGAAGAATTTACCGTCGCATCGGTTACCGCGGCATCCAAGGGCATTGATGCGCCATATCGTGATTTTGTCACGTCAACAGAGCCCTATCATTCCCTCATGGCCGCGAATCCGTGGATGAAACCGCCGAAGAAGGATGAAACATTAACCTGGGGCGAAGGCCGGTACTACGACACAACGGTTGCGCATAAGCACCCATACTGGAAGAACAAGCCGCTGCCATTACCTACCAAGAATATCAGCCAACTCCGAGAAGATTTCCATGCCTGGGGTTACTGCCTGATTGAAGACGCTACCTCTCCTGAACAAACCAAAGCTCTTCTCGACAGAGTGAGCGATCAAGCAGCGGCTGAACGCGAATTGGGAATCGGCTATCTCATGGAAGCACAGCAACACGTCTGGGCGCTTGTTAATAAAGGTGAGGTGTTCGTGCGTTGCATGGCCCATGAAACCTCTGCCGTGCAGGCGGGCCGACTCATCGAACAGCTATTGGATGAAACGCTGGGACCAGGTTGGACACATCTCAGTTTCATTTCAAATATTTCCTACCCGGAATGTCATCCGCAAGGGATGCATCAGGATCAAAGTCTTGCCGGCCCCTATGCCTTTATCGAAGCACCTTTTCTCGTCAACACGGTATACATTCTGCAGGATGTCAATGAAGTGAACGGGGGGACGCTAATCATTCCCGGTTCCCACAGGCTCTATATGGAAGGCGGTGGCAAATTCGGTGAGGTGCCACCGCCGATCAACCTGGAAGCACCCGCCGGGACGATTCTTCTGATGGATGGGAGAGTTCTGCATGGGGGCGCTATAAATCGCTCAGAGAATCTGCGGTACATCATGACGAATTCGGTCGTGCGGCCATTTATACGACAACAGGAATCTTTTCACCTGACAATCAGGCCCGACATCCTGAAAAATGCCAGCGATAAGTTTCTGTGGCGATGTGGATTCCAGGCGACCGCGAGTCGCAGTATGGTTGAAGGCTACGGCTACTTTGGCAATGGCCGCGAGGGTGATCCCAACGGATCAATCGTTAAGTCACGCATCGCGATGGATGAAGGCAACTACCAGCGCGTTGGTGAACTCTCATTGGCGGAACTTGAAGGAAAGCTCCAAGAGCTCACACTGGCCGACATACAGAATGAACACGAAACTCCCAGGGGTAGTGCGCGTAAAAAGATGCGCTCGATCAGATAACTGAAAAAAATGATCTCGAAATTACAGTGGGCGGTTCTGACTGTGGACTGCCTGATATTACCACTCACCCTGGGTGCTACTGAACCGGAGGGGGATACCGTTAACGAGACCTTCTTCAACTTCTCCTGTTATGAGACGGGGCAGTGAAAGGTAGTTGCCTGTAAATCGCTTGTTTAATCAAACCACTCTCAGCCTGACAACACCCTACGAGGATAGGAATTATAACAGGGCTTTTTGATCGAAAGTCTGAGTATCGAATTAAATCGGTTGCCTGCTTGTTTGATGAAAGCGTGTAGCGGTCTGACGAGTAGTGGTTAAACGCTACCAAGTTTTTTTGTTGCTTGTGGTGATTGGCTGACCTGGTGAGCCGATCCACTATCAATCAACTGTCACAAAATCGTGTGACAGTCGCTAAACCATGAAGTCATCCAGCACTTTGTGAAGGTGTCTGACTCTTAGCTCTTGATCAGAAATCCACATGCCGCGGAATCCAATTTGGTGGAATCCTTTCTGTTGTTTTTCACAGTTCGCTGCGTCCTGCTCGTAAACAACATTGTATGGTTCATCGCCATTCTTGAACTGCCGATGCGGTGGACACTCAGGCTTGTCTGATCCCATAGGTGTCAACTCATAGGACATGAGGTCGAAGTACATCTTATTGGGGTCGGTTTCATGAGGACGCTGACGGAACATTGAAAAACGTGTGTGAAATAAATTGACGGTCACATTTGGAAAGACGAAGTAGTGATAGTCGTCAGTTAACTGATCGTCGTTCATGTCAGAGAAGTCATAGCCATCTTCCAATGCACTCTCACGTATGTGTAACTGCAAGGCTCTTCTCACTCCAGCTGCGTCGCCCTCATAGTCGTCGGGATTCAAGCCGGATGCCAGCATCCAACCACGGTTGGAGTCATCAATAGTCTTGTCATCTTTAAGGTGGCTTGAAGGGCTGCCAAACGGAATGAGGTATCGGCTGTGTTTTTCATAGCAGTCGATCTGCACGTTGTATTCATCACATACTCGTTGGATTTGCGGATGAGTTTCGAGAACGTGGTAAGACTCATTGAATGCATCGACACAAGTCTTCCAGTTGCAGTCCCATTCAACGGTGATGTGCTCGGTTCTTGCCCAACGATCAAAATGGTAAGGATCTAAGTGTTCCGGTATCGGGCCAAGAAATTCCTTCAGTGGTTCTATGTCCGGGTCGAGACTAAACCAAACCCAACGGCCCCATTCGGCGCAGGGCAGTTTTTGAATGGAGAGCTTCTCGCGAGGAGCCCCTTGAGTGAATGATTCTTGATCAGGAACGTTAATCAATTCGCCTCGAAGGTTATATGTCCAAGCGTGATAGGAGCAACGAAACGCTTTTTGATTTCCAGAGGCTTCACAAGCCACCTGATTTCCTCGGTGGGAACATACGTTAAAAAAGGCGTTTACCCCACCATCTTCGTCCCGAGTCAGCACGATGCTTTGCCGACCAAGTTCAGTGACAATGAAGTCGCCGGGATGTGACAGGTCATCAATATCAGCACCTATTAACCACGTCTTGGTCCAGACTCGATCCCATTCAAGTTTTGCAAACTCGGGGCTGATGTAGCGCTCGTGGTCGATAAAGTCGGTGCCCAGTTGAGGGTCCGGTGCTTTATCTACAGGTGTTTTTGAGTTTACTGGATCCGCGAAACGCTCTATACCTCGATATACAGTCATGGGTGCTCCTCTTTTGCAAATCAGGATAATTTAATTGTTATAATAATTGTAATAGTAGGAATGATTATATACATTCCCTTCAACCTTGAGGAGTTTCAAATGCAGGATGCCTTTCAAACCAAGCTGGTTAAACCCAAGAAAAGCTCAGAGATCGTCGCTAGCAGGCTACGCCTGGCCATTGTGTCTGGCGAGTTGTCAAAAGGGGAAGACATACCAGTTGAGCGGGATCTGATCGAGTCGTTCGGCGTGAGCCGGGCAACCATGCGCGAGGCGCTTCGCATTCTTGAAACAGAAGGCCTGTTAGAAATTACACGCGGTGCCAAGGGTGGCGCCAAGGTCATAGGACCAACACTGGCGCTGGCCTCACACGCAGTAGGCATGGTCTTGCAGGAACAGGACACGCTAATTGCGGACGTGCAGATTGCCCGGCAGATTATTGAACCTCCAGCTGCCCGTATGGTGGCTGAACGTCGTTCTCCTGAAGCCATTACCATGCTGGAAGCCATTATCGCAGAGGAAGAAAAGGCTGCTGGGACCAAGGAAAGTCCGTTTCTTGCGATGAAATTCCACGAAATATTGGTGCAACTGTCAGGCAACCACACGCTCAGCACGTTCCTCCTGGTGCTGCATGAAATTCATGAAGGCGTAGCAATTGCTCTCTCCGAAAAGAACAATGGCACCAGGCGGAACAACAAAACAATAGAAACGCACCGAGCACTGGTTGAACTTATCAAGGCAGGTGATGGTCTTGGCGCAGAGAATCTGTGGCGAGACTACTGGCAGTGGATCACGCCTTTTACGCATCCTGAATCAGCCGTTGTGAATGTGCTGGAAAACTTAGAGACACGATAGGGAAATTACCATGAGCAACTTCGACACATTAATCCGTGGTGGCACGGTCATTGACGGCACGATGATTCCCCGATTCAAAGCGGACATCGGCATCAAGGACGGCAAGATCGCAAAGATCGGAACAAGGGCCGGCGCAACCGCCGACCGGGTGATTGATGCCGGTGGCAACATCGTTGCTCCCGGCTACATTGACATTCATACGCACTACGACGCCCAGATACTCTGGGACCCTTATTGCACGATCTCAGGTTGGCATGGTGTGACGTCTGTTGTGCTCGGTAACTGTGGTTTCGGGTTTGCTCCAATTCCTCCTCACATGCGTGACCGGGCGATGATGATGATGACCCGGAACGAAGCCATTGAATTTGAAACCATGAAAGAAGGCATGGAATGGGACAAGTACGGTTGGGAGACATTGCCTGACTGGATGGCGCACATTAAACGCATACCGAAAGGCGTCAACGCCACAATGCTCGTACCGCTGAACCCGCTCTATGCCTACGTCATGGGCAGTGTTGAAGAAGCCAAGTCCAGACGGCCAACTCGATCTGAAATGGATCAGATGATTGCGCTGATGAAAGAAGCGCTGGACGCAGGTTGTTGCGGCTTCTCGTACCAGCGTTGCGGTGTACCTTCGGTTCAGCCGGACTGGGATGGCACACCCATGCCGACTGATGTGGTGCCGGATCATGAACTCATTGAGTTCGGCAAGGCGCTGGGCGAATACGGGCGTGGCTTTATTGAAATGTTTGATGCGGCGCCGTCAGATCACGCCACAGTTGAAGACTTCATGACGACACTGGCTGAAGCCAGTGGCCGACCTATCGTGCGCAACATACTGCTGGCCGATGATGAAAACCTACAACGTCATCGAACCTTCATTGATTGGCTGAACGAATCCCATGAGAAAGGGCTGCAGGTCTTTGGCATGGGCTTTACTGTACGCTCACCAACTATTCTCACTTTCGAAGACTGGAGCCTGTGGGATAACGCGCCAAATTGGCATGAGGTCATGAATGGCAAGTACGAAGATCGCGTAGCACTAATGCAAGACAGTGCGGTTCGTGAAAAGCTGCGTAAAGAAGTCGACATGAACCTGGTGGGTGGTCTTGGTACCAGCGGTCCAGCGCAGAAGCTCACGGTTCACGGCAGCGCAGGTTTCGGGCAACTCGACAAGTACGTAGACAAAAAAGTGGCGGAAATTGCTGAAGCCGAAGGCAAGCATGTGGCTGATGTGATTCTCGATATATCTCTCGAGTCAGAGTTTAAAGCTGAGTTTGTCGGTAACGCTTACCCAACGTCTGCGGCACTCACCAAAGAGGTACTCGATTGTCCGTATGTTGTGCCGGGTATTTCCGATGGCGGTGCACACTGCCATTTCGTCGTTCAGGGTGCTTATCCCACTGACCTGCTGGAATGGATGGTCAGGGAAGAAGGGCTGATTAGTGCTGAAAAGGCTCACTATGGACTAAGCCGACTCCCGGCTCACATGTGCGGCCTGGGCGACCGAGGCATCATTCGAGAGGGTGCGCCTGCAGACATCGTTGTGTACGACCCTGAAACGATTAAGAGAACACCATCATGGGACAAGATGGAAAAACTCCAGGATTTACCTGCAGGCGGGTGGCGACGATCACAACGGGCGGAGGGATTGAACTACACCATGGTCAATGGTGCAGTGACCTTTGAAGGCCTTGAGTGTACCGGTGCAACCCCTGGTGAGTTAATGCTTCACACAGACTAAGAGGCAGATAATATATGGAACGTAAGGTTGTAGATAAAATTCTGGATGAAATTGATTCCGAGTTTGCTCGGAAATCACCGCCTGACTCTTTTCCGAACCTGCCACGCATCCCCAGCGAACGATATCTGGATGAAGAGCAGTATCAGGCAGAACTTGAACTGTTTAAGACCTCCTGGCTGATCGCTGGTACTGAAAATGAATTCCGCGAAGTCGGTAGCTACAAAGTGATGGACCGTTGGGGTGGCGCCAGTGTGGTTATCGTAAAGGGAGAGGATGATAAAATTCGTGCTTTCTGGAATGTCTGTCAGCACCGTGGTGGCCCTGTCGTCGAAGGTGAATCCGGCATCTTGAAGAGCCCCAACATGCGCTGTCTGATTCATTCCTGGGTGTACGATCTTGAAGGCAAACTCAAAGGTGTGCCCGGGCGCCGCGACTTCCACAACGACATGGATGAAAGCTGCATGACCTTAAAGGCGGTGCAGTGTGACACATGGCAAGGCTTCGTATGGATTAACCTCAACGCTTCAGCTGTCTCACTAAAGGAGTGGTTCGGTTCAATCTACGATGAAGTAACCTGGTTTGATGGTTTAAGAGCAGCCTCACATGGCTCGTTAGTACTTGAATGCAACTGGAAAGTGGCGATTGAGGCAAATATCGAGGTCTATCATGTCACGACTGTACACCCTGAAACGGTCTCTCAATCATTAGACTATCGGGGTTCGGCTCACAGTCTGCTGAACAATGGTCACTCTCGCATGGTGGTGCCGAACAAAGATTATGATGCTAATGCTGCCCGGGAGGCAGTCGGCAAAGCCGAGCATCCTGAACACGGCCTGATGGAACATGCCAATATTTCCTATCTTCTATTCCCTAACCACCTGACGCCGGGTAGTAAACGCGCAGGCGCTGCTCCATCAATTACACTGCAACTATTCTGGCCGCTTGATATCAATCGAACCTTGTCTGAGTGGTACACGATGATTCCCGATTGGGGAGAAGATGAACTGCCTGAAGAAACTAAGATGGGTTCGGTCTATTTCCGTCAAGTCATGGATGAAGACACTGAAATGTTGGACCAGATTCAGAAGGCAATGCAGTCACAGGTGTTGGATGGCTTTTTAACAAGCTATCACGAGCGTCGGATTTATCATCATGAATCCAGCATTGACCGACTGTTGGGCGACAACGTCAGTGAAGAGCTTCGTGTTGCTCAACTTCTACCCGTTGAGAACGTGGAGTAAACATGTCCGACAATCCCTTCCTTGATCCTGAGTTCTTGAAATGCCCTTTCCCCATGTTCAAGCAACTCCGTGAGGATGCACCAATTATGTTCATGGAACAGATGGGCATGTACCTGGTGACAGGCTATGACCAGGCTCGTGAAGTACTGCTTAGCCCAGGCCGGTTTTCAAGTCAGGTTAATATTCCGAGTAGACACAGTGAAGCAGCGCAGAAGATTGTCGACGATGAAGGCTATGGGCGGGGTGCCCCGGCGTTACAGAATGCAGATCAACCCGTTCATACCGCCCATCGCAATCTTGTTAACGAAGCCTTTCGTCCCAAACGCATTCGCCAGATGTCTGAATACGTGGGCAAAATTGTCGAAGAGTTGCTCGATGACATTCAAGCGGCGGGAAGTCGAGCTGACATGGTTTGTGAATTTGCGGTGCCACTGCCATTGATCGTGATTGCAGATCAACTAGGAATTCCACGGGAAAAATATCGCACCTTCAAAGAATGGTCTGATGCCTGGCTGGAAGGATTGGGAGCAGAGATTTCCGAAGAACGTATGATTCATAATGCGAAGCTCGTCGTCGAGATGCAGCAGTATTTAGCACAGCGAATAGAAGAGCGACGGTCTGAGCCGAAAGAGGATATTTTGAGCGATTTAGCACAGGCCGATATTGATGGTCAGCCAGTCACAACGGAAACCGTCATGGCCATTGTTGAACAGCTACTGGTGGCCGGTAACGAAACCACAACGAATGGTATCGCGGCTGGTATCCACATGCTGGCCCGTGACAACGCATTGCATCAGCAACTAAAGAACAACCCTCAACTAGTCAAAGAGTATGTAGAGGAAGTACTAAGGACAGAAGCGCCGGTTCAATGTCTTTTTCGAAGGGCGATTGCAGATGAGGAAATTGGCGGCGTAAAGATTCCTGCAGAGTCGGTTGTCATGGTTCACTACGGTGCAGCAAGCAGGGATGAATCCCGATTCGACAATGCAGACATGTTTGATCTTGAAAGACCCAAGAAGGGTGCACATCTCGCGTTTGGGTCAGGTATTCACCACTGCATCGGTTCCGAACTTGCCCGTGTCGAGATGGCTGCGGCTTTCAGTGCATTCACTCAGCGTTTTTCGGGTGTCGACTTGATTGACCAGGATGTCGCTTACCACGCAACTTTCGCACTTCGTGGCATACAAACACTTAACGTTCGCTGTAGGCAATGAACCACTCAGTAAGCTACAGCAGAACCATTGAAGCTGGTTTGGAGACGTCGTGGCCGGCTCTCAGAGATTTCGGTTCTCTCATTCATTGGGTAAAAGGCGGTGATGTTGGTTCTATCACCGTATCAGGTGATGGCGTCGGTATGACTCGTGATCTCAACCTCCCTAGCGTCGGTAAGGTTCAACACTGTCTTGAGGAAATGGATGAAGCCAATCATCTAATCGCTTATTCATTGACCAGGGGCCAGCCACTTGGCATGCAGGAATACGTTGTCAGCATTTCCCTTCGAGCGCAACAAATCAAAGAAACCGACAATACAGACCTCCACTGAAACCGCTGTCGATCAAGCACTGCCAAGCGCGCCATTGAGTTGGGCAGAGCGGCTTAAGCGTGTGTTTGATATCGATATTTCTGTCTGCCCGCTGTGCGGCGGCACGCTGCGGGTAATCGCAGATGTCACCGATCCGGACGCGATCCAGACCATTCTGGCGCATCTGAAGCAACGCGCGCCCCCTGATGCTGTGCGCCGGCAAAGACCGGGGCAAGGACCGCAAAACGATCTCTTTGCCGCTATCTGATGGTTGAAACCACGGCAGCGCATTTCTCCCTACGCCAACAGAAAATTACGTTGGCTAATCGTCCATCACCAGGTCAGCCAATAACCACAAACCCTGGTAGCGTTTAACCACTGCAGTCATACGGCTACAC
>Ga0315334_10002790_pt1 | contig 10907 bp, 9 predicted proteins | sample M150034915metaG_FD_205555 | JGI IMG/M metagenome (GOLD analysis project Ga0315334, IMG submission 205555) | Ammonia-oxidizing marine archaeal communities from Monterey Bay, California, United States - M1 500m 34915 | ecosystem: Environmental > Aquatic > Marine > Intertidal zone | place: USA... | reverse complement strand
ATTATTCGCAAAATTATGTATGATCAAAAGATTTCTTTTCTTTAAACCAATTAATTTTTTTAATATGCGCATCAGCTAAAGTATCTAGTAAAACACCATTTTTCTCCAGAAACGATTTCATTTTAGTTTCAGGAATTTCAACATCTACCAAATTCCCATTATAAAAAAATTCTTTTTTAAATTTTGTTAGAAAATCTGCATAATCAAAGTTTGTAGTACTTTTTTCCAACAAAGTAACAAATCTATCCAAATCACTAGGATCTATTTTTTTTGATAACGAGTTTTCAATCATTTTAGGAAGTTCAGCAAGATTAGTTATAGTATCAACAGAATTTAAGAGTGAAAAATTAAGATCTGTGAACGTGATAACAGGTTTTCCATAGAATAATCCTTCAAAACCAGCGGACCCAGCAATTGTGATAATTAAGGAGCATTTTTGATATAATTCATTCTTATCTACAGAGGGATGTAATAAAGTAACATTAGGAATTTTCATAATCTCACGATACTCGTTTGGACTTCTCCATCCACGGGCAAATTGAAGTGGATGTTCCTTAACAAATAATTTAAAATTGATTGGTAATGATTGAGCAATATTTCGTATAACTTCTAATTGATTAGTAAAATATGGTGCAGAAATAAGCAAAGTTCTTTCCATTTCAAGATGTAATGGAAAATACACAAATGGAGCATCATCATATGAAGGATTTTTTATAAGATTTTTGTCAACGTACGATTTTCTTTTTTTGCTTCTCAGAAGATCCTTTAGATAATAAAAAAATACCCTGATTTTAGTACGTCCGTAGTAAGGATAATGTGTCTCAGTATTTCCAGAGTCAGATTTTAAAAAATATTCCGTAGAAGCAGAAATTTGATCTTGAATTTTTCTACTAGGTGCAATCGTATTATTTTCAAGTTGTTCTGTTAAATCAAAAGATTTCATAAATTTTTGAAGACTGTCAAAATTTCTATTTTTTGTTTCAATATGTTCAAAGTCTTCAACCATATCTAATTTTTCATGTTCTTGAGTAATAATGCAATTTTGGCCTAATAGACCAAAATTTATTGCTTGAACTTTTGTGTTTGTGTTTTTGCACATTTGAAAAAATAATTCTAGATGGTGAAAACTAGCTAATTTAGTAAAGAAGTAATCTGGCTTTATCTCATCTAAAATTTTTTCAAAGAATCTGCATTCTTGTTCTAAAATTTGTAATGTCTCATCATTAGAGAATTTATGAAAACTAGGATACAAGAATATTCTCTCATTTTGTACTAATTGTCGTAAATTTATTTTGTATTTTTTTTCGAATTTTCTCAAGTATTCAAGATCAGGTTTAAAGGATTTTTTTTTGATTTGATCATGAAAAAACCAAATATTTTTGAAATCTACTAGCTGTTGAGTTTCAAAAAAAGTTCTAGGTTTTTTTGTAACATCTATAATTGCATACATTTCACAGTCAATTTTTTGTTGTAATGAATATGCAAGACAAAAATTGGTGTAATCAACTCCTAACCAAAAGAGAATCTTATCTTTCATATGCTATAGCCTGAAAAATCAGGATTTAAACATAAAGTATAATTCTTTAGAGATGTAATTAAACTCAAAAAAGTGATAAAATTATGATTTCAGCTATAATTCAAGCTAGAATGGGGTCGTCCAGATTACCTGGAAAAGTTTTGATGAAGTTAGATGAAAAGCATACTGTGTTAGATTACGTAATTAAACAGCTTTCATTCTCTAAGTTGATAGATAAAAAAATTATTGCCACAACAGACCTAGAACAAGATAACGTGATTGAACAAGCATGCAGAAATTTGGGTTTAGAGTTTTTCCGAGGAAGTTCAGATGATGTTTTAAATAGATATTACAAGTGTGCTAAGAAGTTCAATGTGGATAATATTTTGAGAATTACTTCAGATTGTCCACTAATTGATCCAGAAATTGTGGATCGAGTCATTAAAAAATATCAAACCAAAGAATTTGATTATGTTTCAAATACACTTATCAGAACTTTTCCGGTAGGTACAGATGTTGAAATTTTTTCCTTTAAATTATTAGAAAAAAGCTGGGAGAATTCAACTTTACCGTCTGAAAGAGAACATGTAACACCATATATTCGTAATAAAAAATTAAATTGTAGATTAGGAAATCTAGAAAATGACAAAAAACTAGATCATCTGCGTTGGACTTTAGATAGAATTGAAGATTTTGAGTTAATTAAAAAAATCACAGAAAAAATTAGTAAAAGACCAATCCTAATGAATGATATATTAGATTTGTTTTCAGCTGAACCTGAATTAATTAAAATCAATGCTCACATATCTCAGAATGAAGGTATACAAAGATCACTAAAAAAAGATAAACAAAAAACAAATCAGGAATAAATTAAAATGAAAAAAAGAATAAAATTATTTGATCCTCATACAGGAGTTGAAGAAAAGATATCAATTAAAAAAATATTAGATAGTCATTTTTGGGCTTCAGGTGCGGGTACTAGTACAGTTTATGAGTTTGAACAAAAATTCAAAAAATATGTTAATTCAAAAGTATGTGTTGCAGTAAACAGCGGTACTGCTGCATTAAATCTTGCATTATCCCTAATTGACATAAAACATAGAGAAGTGATAGTTCCTTCACTGACGTTTGTATCAACTGTTAATGCGATAAAACTTAATCATGGCATCCCTGTGTTTTGCGATATTGATCCAAAAACTGGTTGTATTTCAGTTGATAATATAAAGAAAAATATTTCCAAGAAGACTATAGCTGTACTACCTGTACATTTTGGTGGTATGCCATGTAATATAACAAAAATTGATGAGGTTTGTAAAAACCATGAATTGCATTTAATTGAAGATGCTGCACATGCAGCAGGAGCATTGTTTGAGGGGAAAAAAATTGGTAGTCATGGAAAATTTGTCTGTTTTAGCTTTCATCCCGTGAAAAATCTTGCAATGCCAACTGGTGGATTAATATCATTAAATAATCCTGATTACAAAAAATCTAGGAAAATATTAGAATCTAAACGTTGGTGCGGAATAACTGATAGAAAAAATATGTTTTATGATGTAAAGGAATTAGGTAATAACTATTACATGAACGAATTTTCAGCTGCAATTGGCCTTGCTCAATTGAAAAAATTAGATAAAATGAATGTGATAAGGAAAAAAATAGCTAAAAGATATGAACAAGAAATTAATCTTAAAAATAAAATGCCATTTGTTGATGGCTGCTCTTATCATCTGTATTGGATTCTTGTAAAAAAACGTGGTAAATTTATAAAAAAAATGAATGATAAAAATATAGAGATTGGGATACACTACAAACCAGTTCATCAAATGACACTATACAAAAATCTTGCAAGATTACCAATAACAGAAAAGATAGGTAAACAAATCGTTTCATTACCAATTCATCCAAATTTAACAGAATCTCAAATTGATTATATTATAAAAACAATTAACGAATTTTCATAGATAAAAAATGAAATTAACTTATCTTACGTCTGCATCTGTAATTATAGAAGATCAGAATGTTAAGATCCTATGTGATCCCTGGTTGGTAGATGGTGAATTTTATGGTTCATGGGCGAATTATCCACCATTAAGTTTTAGTCCAGAAGAATTTAACAATGTTGATTATATTTACATAAGTCATATTCATCCAGATCACTGTAGCATTAAAACACTAAATAAAATGAATAAAGATATTCCAATCCTAATTCATAATTATGGTTCAAAATTTCTTAAAAATAATATTGAAAGATTAGGTTACAAAGTTATAGAAATTGACCATAATAAAAGAACACATCTGAAGAATAATCTACATATTAATATTTTAGCCGCTGATAATTGTAATCCAGAGCTTTGCCATAAATATTTTGGATGTAGTATCGTTGAAAAAAATTTTGGGTCAACATCAATAGACACTATGTCTGTTGTTGACAACGGTCAGCAGGTAATAGTCAACACAAATGATTGTCCTTTTTCATTAGCAGAAACCTCTGCTACTGTAATTAAAAAAAAATACACAGGTATTGATATGCTACTAGTAGGCTATAGTTCAGCGTCAGCATACCCTCAATGTTTTACTATTAGTGAAAGCGATAAAATTAAGGCAAAAAACAAGATTGTTCACGATTATTGGTCTTACGCAGAATCGTATGTTAATTTGCTCAAGCCTAAGGTTTTTTTGCCATTTGCGGGGAGATATACATTAGCAGGAAAAAAATCAATTCTAAATTCACAAAGAGCGGTATTAGAACTTGAGGATGCTTACGAATATTTTACGCAACATTCAAAAATTAATCAGAAAGAAAATAAATGTATTATTTTAAATTCAAAATCTAGTTTTGATTTAGATACAAAACAAACCTCAGAGGTTTATACACCAATTGATAAAAATGAAAAACAAAATTATATTGATAATACATTATCAAAAAGAAAATACGATTTTGAATATGATGATAAACCAGAAATTAAGGAAATTTTAGCTCTGATTCCTAGTTGCTTTGACAGATATGAAAAGAGAAGGATCGAATTGGGGTTTTCATCTGAAATGGTAATAATTATTGAGATCACAAAAGAAAAGTTTCTATTAATTTCGGCTAATGGTAATGGCTATAAAATTATCAAAAAAAATGAATTAAATCAATTCACAAAATATGTTAAAATTTCATTAGATAATAGATTACTAATGAGAATTCTTAGTGGTCCGAAAAATGCACACTGGAATAATGCTGAAATTGGTTCTCATTTGACGTTTGAACGAAACCCAAATCATTATGAGAGAGGGCTTTACTATTGTTTAAGCTATTTTCATACATAAACTACAATTCTGGAATTAATCTTGTTCCAATTCAAATGTATGCTGAACCAATTTAAATCCATTTTTTTTAAAGAATCCTATTGATTTTTTATTTTTTGGGTTTATGTTAGCCAAATATCTTTTTCTATGATTTTTTTTTGTCAGTATGTTTAGAACAGATGTACCAAGTTTTTGCGAGTGCATATTTTTTATTATAAAAATTCCAATTTCATTTTGTTTTGACAAGTATGCTGATCCAATTTTTTTATTGTTAAATTTTATAATATACCATTTTGAATAAGGTTTTGATTCAATAAATTTTATATGTTGTGCGTAAGTTGGCATTTTTTTATGTGAAATATTAACATTAGATTCCCTTTCTTTAAGAAGGTCATATAGGAATAAAGCATCCTTTTTGGTTACTGCTGTTAATTTAGTTTCTGGATTAGTTTTCAATCAGAAATCTATGATTTTTAAAACAGTTAAATTTTTCGTAGTTTTGTTAATATCATGAAAGTTTTTGTCGTTGCTGAAATTGGTTCTAATTGGGAAGGTGATATCAAAAAAGCGAAAAAAATTATTCGTGAATGCAAAAATGCCGGTGCTGACGCAGTAAAATTTCAGATGTGGCGTGCAAGTGATTTGTATTCAAAGAAGCATCCTCAGTGGAATACGATAAGAAAATCAGAGGTTACATCTAAAAAAGCAGAAAAAATGAAAAAATACGCTGATGGCCAAAAAATAGAATTTTTCTGTAGTGTTTTCTATCCTGAAGGGGTAGACTGTTTAGAATCAATTGGTGTAAAAAAATATAAAATAGCATCTAGAACTTGCTTGCTGAATGATAAGCATGCATTAGAAACGTTAGAAAAGGTGTCAAGAACTAGAAAACCAGTTATTATAAGCATGGGAATGGGTGGAAATAAAAAACGAATTATGAAAATATTCTCAAAAAGCAAGAAAACTTTCTGTTATTGTATTTCAGAATATCCTGCACCATTTGAAAAAATAGATTGGAAGAAGGCAATAAAATATGATGGTTTTTCTGATCACAGTCTTGGTATAGATGCGCCTTTTTTGTTTACATTATTAAAAAAACAAACAGATGCAAAACAAATAACAATTGAAAAGCATGTTAAATTGAAAAATTCTAAAAGTCCAGATGCATCTACGTCTATAACTACTGAATCATTAAAGGAGTTGATATCTAATATTAGAGGAATAGAAAGATTAAGGTTTAAGAAATGATTTAATCGGCTAGACCTGAATTTTTTATTTTCTCTTTTAATTCTTCTTTTGTGATTTTTTCAACCACATCTGAACTATAAGAATTCATACCATTAATGTTTTTTATTCCATTATAGTTTTCTGATATATACCTGTCAGTAAATAATTTGTAGTGTGGATTTGCTAACATGTACATATTGTTAACTTCCCACATATATCGAGTTTCATCCTGATTAATTAGTGTCTCATGTAATTTCTCGCCAGGTCGTATCCCACTAACCTCTTGTTTTATTTCCCCATACAATTCACTTAACGCTTCAATTAAAATTGGCATTTCATAAGATTTCAATTTAGGAATAAAAATTTCTGATCCTTTAGCAGTTACAGTCGCATTAAAAATAAATTCTAATGCTTCATCCATAGTAATTGTAAATCTGGTCATCTTAGGATCTGTGATTGGTAGTGGTTTATTTTTTTTAATCAAATCAATGAATTTTGGAATCACTGAACCACTACTTCCAAAAACATTTCCATACCGAATAGCCACAAATTTTGTTTTATGTTTTTCTGGATTAGAATATTGTTGGGCATTAATAAATAATTTTTCCATTAGTAATTTAGTTGCACCATATGTGTTAAGTGGAGAAACAGCTTTATCGGTGCCTATACATATTGCTCTTTCAACATGATTTTCTATACATGCATCAATTACATTTTGAGAACCTTCTACATTGGTTTTTATTGCTTCGAATGGGTTATACTCAACTTTTGGAACATGTTTCAATGCTGCTGCATGAAAAACAATATCAATATCTTCTGTTGCCCTAATCAATCTCTTTTCATCTCTTACATCACCAATCAAAAATCGCAAACGATCGTCCTGAATATCAGATTCCATAGAAATTTGTTTGAATTCATTTCTACTAAAAATACGAATTTGATCAACGTCTAAAGACAGTAATCCTTTAGTTAATGCTACACCTAATGAACCAGTACCTCCAGTAATTAGAATTTTCTTATCTTTATACACAAAAAACCATTTTTTGATACAATTAAAAAACTTGCGAATGAAAGTGATGTCAGGATTTATCCAAACTATCTAGTATGATTTTTGATGAATTACCAATATTTATAAGATCTTTTTCCATAATCTCATTTCCGTTTCGAATAATTTTTTGAGAGAATTGGGAATCTGTGACTAATTTTGAAAAATTTATCTCAAAATTATCAACTGTAGTTTCTAGGCATAAACGTGAAACATTTTTTGGACTTCCATAAACATCGTGATCTACAATTATGGATATTACCGGTTTCTCAAGCATCTGTGCCTCAAATATGGCTGATGAAACTCCAACAGAAATAACAATTTTTGATCTTAACAATAAATCTAAAATGTTACCATGTTTCAAAATTTTTACATTAGGAAATTTTTTAGAAATGCTGTTAGATAGGTTAGATTCTGATATATCAGGATGTCTCTTTATAATCAAATTTTGTTTATGCTTAGTTACGATAGAACAAATTTTTTGAATTAGTTTTTCGTATTTATGCCATTCATTAACGTCATGCCCAACAGATTGTTGATCTCGTGGTCCAGTAGCTAAAAGTAAGATTGAGTTCGGGCTTTTTTTTACTTTTTGTCCAGAAAATCTATCAAGATTTGGGCTTCCTTTAATTTCAACTTTTTCAGAAGATATCCCTGACTGTATAGCATAATTTAGGAATGATTTTCCCCACACAAAAAACTTGTCTGTTAATACAGGTAAAACCCCAACAATTGTTTTATTATAATCAATTGCTTGTTGACTATCCACTACTACTCCATGTTGAAGTAATATTGTATGTATAGAAAATTTCTTTGCCAACTTTAACATTATTTGTTCAGTAAAACCACTTTCAGATAGAACAATTATTGATGAAATTTTATTGTCTAATAAAAAATTTTTTGCAAGTTCAATTTCCATAATTGAATTTAATAATTTTTCATTAAAAATTTGTATTAAATGTGGCTTTAAACATAACCAGAATGACATGCCGTTATACTGAAAAAACGATTTAAAGAATATGGAATCATCCATAAATTCTTCGAATTTTTTTTTTGCATCATTGTACTGCGAATAAATATCTGATTCAATATTTTTAAACTTATTTTTAGAAGTGATAAACGGTAAAACATGTGAATTTCTTACGATGTTTAGAGAATTAAGATTGTATGCTATTGGTCTATGTTTGTTATAAAGAAAAATTTTTCCATCAAATTCGGTTGATTGTTGAAATATTTTTTCGTATTTTATTGGATCAAATTCTACCAAAGCGCATGATTTTTTTATAAAGTTTTTATTATTTTTTTTCGAAAGAATAGATATCAATATTTCAGAATATTTTTTAAATTTTTGGTAGCTTTGTTTTGAAATTTTAATTGATATGGTAGATGTCAAATTATACTCTATTTTGTCCCAAGTTAACTGTGGATGAATAGAGCTTTTTCCTATTAAATTTACATTATGGCTCAATTTACTTGCAATCGAGAAAATAATAGACTGGCATGAAAATTTAGCTTTAGGGTATTTTTTAACAATTTTCGAAATAATTATAAAATTTCGAAGAAATACAATTAAAAAATTATGGAATTCCACTCTAAATAATGAACCAAGATTTATTCCTTCAAATGAAAGAAGTTTATCTCCGTTATTATGATTATACCATTGACAAAATTTAATGCACAAAGAATCTATTAATAAAAATTCATTAGTGTCTAAAAAACTATCAGATATCTCATGTTTGATTTTTTTTTCAGTTAAAATCTGATCTGTTTTAACGTCAAATGAAATAATTTGTTTATATTTTTTTGTTAATTGATTAATTTTTGAAGATGTAGTCGTAGAATCTATCAATAAAAATTCTTTATTTTTGACATATGAATTATTTGAAGCCATTTTATTGATTATTTTTTAATGCGTTTATGACTATGTCAAGTTCACGTTTACTAATTTTTGGGAATAATGGTAAAGATAGTATTTGGCTATATAGTAATTTTGAATTATTTAGTGAGGAATATATTTTACAATTGACTTTGTAGAGTCTAAATTCATGTAAAGGTTTGTAATGTACAGATGTTCTAATCCCATTTTTTAATAACTTTTCAAATAATTTGTTCCTAGACAAAGCATATTTTTTTTGAATCTTTACAACATACAAATGACAGCTATTGTCAAACAGATTGGAGTAATCAGGAATAGATATTCCGTCTATATTTTTTAATTTTGTGTTATAGTATTTGCACGCATTTTGTCGTAACTTATTCATTTTTTTTAATCGCTTTAATTGATTTAGTCCTAATGCAGATCGTATTTCGTCTAGTCTATAATTATATCCCATTTTATTAATATCAAAATCCCAAGGATGCCCTTTGGTAAATCGTTGTTTCAATGATTTCGTAATACCATGATTTCTAATACTGCGTAAATTATCTGCAATTTTTTTTGTTTGCGTGATAATCATACCACCTTCGAAAGTCGTTAAATTTTTTGTAGGATAAAAACTAAAACACCCAGTATCACCAAATGTACCTACATGTTTTTTTTCATACTTTGTACCAATGGCGTGCGCACAATCTTCAACAATTTTTAGATTGTATTTTTTTGCGATTTTAACAATATTTTTCATGTCACATGATTTTCCCGCAAAATGTACAGGAATAATAGCTTTAGTTTTTTTAGTGATACTTTTTTCAATAGAGTTTATGGATATGTTAAGATCATCTTCATTTACATCTGCTAAAACAGGAGTAGCACCAGTAAATAATACTGCGTTTGCAGTAGCAACAAACGTCATATCAGGAATAATTACTTCATCACCCTTTCCTATTTCTAATGATTTTAGTGATAATTGTAATGCTGAAGTAGCGTTAGATACACCTACTGCATATTTAGAGCCAGTAAGATCACAAAAAGAATTTTCAAATTTCCTTAACGTTGGACCGTCTGTTAGTAAATTGGATTGAAGAGCGGTGATAATTGCTTTCTTATCAGAATTATCAATGTTAGGAACCACAAAAGGAACTTTAATTGATTTGTCTTGAAATGCGTCGTTACGATTTGATTTCATTTTATACACTTTTTGGATTGAATTATTCTTTTATGAGTTGCTCATACATGTTTAATGTGTTTTTAGCCATTTGTTCTGAATTACAAGTTTCAACAACTAATTTATGACCAGAATTACCTAATTCAATGCATTTTTTTTCATCATTTATTAAATTCAAAATTGATTGTGATAATAAATCAGGATTATCAGGTTCTACAAGAAGACAGTCTTTGTTATGATGTATTGTAAATGGAATACCATGTGCAGTGGTACTAATTACAGTCTTTTTAAATGCAAAAGCCTCAAGGGGTGTAAGAGGAGAAAGCTCCCATCTAGAGGGATGTACTAAAAATTTACATTCCCTGTAAGCCTGAATTACATCCTCACGCGGAGGATTTTTAATTACTTTAATTATATTTTTTAAATTTAATTTTTTAATCATATTTGACATTTCTAACTCAAAACCAAACTCTACCCCCATGATAACAAGTTTAATATTTTTAGATTCAATTGTGCTTTTAAGTAAATTTATTGATTCAATCAAAGTATCTAAACCCTTAATTTTGCTAAATCTGCCTAAAAATAATATAAAATCAGATTTTATATCGTATTTTTTTTTGAAATCAAAGTTTGGAGATTTTGTGATATCTAAATTTATTCCGTTAGGTATAACAACAATTTTTGATTCATCACAAAACTCTAGAAATATTTTTTTTTCATAATCATTTGGAACACTAATTTTTGTTGCAGAATTTATAATATATTTTATAAATGGTTTCTGAAATGT
>Ga0315334_10002786_pt1 | contig 10909 bp, 10 predicted proteins | sample M150034915metaG_FD_205555 | JGI IMG/M metagenome (GOLD analysis project Ga0315334, IMG submission 205555) | Ammonia-oxidizing marine archaeal communities from Monterey Bay, California, United States - M1 500m 34915 | ecosystem: Environmental > Aquatic > Marine > Intertidal zone | place: USA... | reverse complement strand
TTGGATCAAATTTTGTTACGTAGAAGAAGATTTTATTCGTGAACTATCCAAATGTAAATGTAAAAATCTCAAAATTTGACCCTTTTACGTTGATTTTCAATTCATGTAATTCAGTATTATCAGAATTTATGATATTGTATAATCTTGGTTCAGAAACAAACATTTTACTCTGTGTGGTCAAGTCAAAACCAGTCATATGATTGGGAACTAAATTCCCATCAAGAAAAATTTCTAGTTCTGAATTATTTGATGCAACGATATTTACTTGCTTTGCATTGTAATTTAGCAAAATTGAACCATCACTTGTAACAAGTTTCATACTGTCTTGTTTATTTTCCCACATTCCATCTAAATAGAAATAATGTTGTTTTGTTTCTAATGGAATTTCATACTCAACTATCATATTTGGATTAAATCCTTGATTATTTCCTATCTGGTTTCTGCCACTCGTAAAATGATAACCAAAGTAAAGTTCAGGTGTTCTAAAAGTTGAATGTTTAAACTCATCTAGTTCTAAAAGTTCTAGATTGTTAGGTTTGATCCCAAGAGATTCAGAACGTTCTCGTAGTAATTCCTGAATAACTTCTTCAGTTTCTTTGTATGAACCCTCACCAATATGGTCATATCTAATATATCCATCATGATCAACCAAATATTTTCTTGGCCAATAATTATTTTGTAATGCATTCCAGATCTCCTTTTCGTTATCTAAAACTACAGGATAGCCTATACCAAATTTTTCTACAGCGATTGATACATTTTCTTTATCTTTTTCAAATTCAAACTCTGGCGTATGTATTCCAATAATTACTAATCCTTCATCTCTGTATTTTTCATCCCATGCTGTGATGTATGGTAGAGTTCTTATGCAATTTATACAACTGTATGTCCATATATCATAAAGCACCACATTCCCTTCTGTTATGTTAGCAAGTTTTTCTTGTGAGGTGTTGATATATCCACTTCCATTTGTTACATCTGGAGCTTTTCGTAATTTTGATTTATCATAAATTTCTATATTATTAGTTGTGTTTTGTTTTAGTTCTAAATCATTATAGAAAATTGATATTACGACAAAACCAGATACGATTATAATTCCACAAATTATCGCCGTTTTTATTTCAGTCTTCATCATACATCAAGAATTAGATTATTTAGGAGTGGAAAACTCGCTATTACTGCCAATTGATTGAAAAATACCAAAATACCGAGAATGATAATTAATGAGCCTAAAACCACTGTATAATATCTTAGGTGTTTACTCATCTTCTGAACAAATCTGTTCGCCTGAGTGATGAATACACCCATAATTATGAATGGTATTCCAATTCCAGCAGAGTATGCAAGTAGTAAATTAAATGCAATTCCCGGTGTGGTTGTAGCAAGTGTGAGTATAGAGCCCAAAATAGGACCTATACACGGTGTCCAGCCCGCTGCAAAGGCGAGTCCAAAAATGAATGAAAGTGGAAAACTCGCACCTGTATGTGAAGGAAAAACTTTTTTTTCAAAATTTAGTTTTTGTATTTTTAGACTTAGTAACATAAACACACCGAAGGACATTATTATAATTCCACCAAATTGACTAAAGTTTGCAATTAAATCATTTGTAGATGAAGAGAAGACTGAGTTTATAGCAACACCAAGTGCTGAAAAAACTATTGAAAATCCAAGAACAAAGAATACGGTATTTAGGATTACGTTTGTTTTTTTTATTGTAGTTATTTGTGACCCAGGTGATTTTTTTAAATCAGATATTGTTATGCCAGAAATATAAGCTAGAAATGCAGGGACTATAGGCAATATACATGGTGCAAAAAACGAACCTAATCCTGCAATTAGCGCAAGAAAAATATTAACTTCCATCATAATTGATTAACTTCTGAATTTATAATATTGTTTTTTATTCAATGCCTTAATATCTAACTAAAATTTGCTATTTTCATGAACAGACGATTTATTATAGTTGGAATTGTCTTAGGCATAGCAATTTCATTTGCATTCTTTATGGGCTCACCAATGTTTGGTGGCTACGACATGATGAGATAATCAATTTAGATTAAATTTTCTTTTTGCTTTTTCTAAAACCTGTATAGACAATTCTATCTCTCTTTCTGACAACCAACCTGAAATAGAAATTCTAATCCTTGCCTGATCTTTTTTAACTGTTGGATAACGAATTGCTTGTGCAAATATCCCCTTAGTCATTAAAAATCTTGAAAATTCTACTACTTTCTTTTCACTTCCAATTATAATTGGAATTATTTGACTAGTTGATGTGGTAGAAAGCCCTATCTCATTTAATCTATGATGAAATTGATTGATTTTTTTCCATAACCTCTTTCTGTATGCCTCTCTGTTTGAATTGAATCTCTTTAAGGAATACTGATTGATGGATGATGGTAATGCAGATGTATAGATGAAAGTTTTTGATGTGTTTATGCACAGATCAATCAAATCTTTTCTTCCTGAGGCATATCCACCAAAACTTCCCAATCCTTTGCTTAAACTGCTAATGTACACATCGATCTTTTTTTGAACATTAAAAAATTCTCCAGTTCCTCTTCCATCTTTTCCTAAAACAAAATCTCCATGAGCGTCATCTAGTATGGTGATTAATCCTTTTTTTTCTGCAATCTCAATTATTTCATTCAGTTTAGACCAGTCACCATCCATACTGAATATCCCTTCAGTTACAAGAAATTTTCTTCCTTTTACTTTTTTAATTTTTTTTTCTAGATCATCCATGTCATTATGTTTAAAAATTTTAATTTTTGAGCCAGATAATTTACAGGCTTCGACAATACTTGCATGGTTTAATTCATCACTGAAGATTGTATCCTGTTTTTCTGTTAGTGCAGAAACTACTCCAAGATTTGCCATGTATCCTGTCGGATAGATTATTGTTTTTTCTTGTGATTTATGCTTTGAAAGTTTTTTTTCAAGAGTTGTGAAACTTTGGTCATTTCCAGAAACAAGTCTTGAACTTGACTGAAACTGTGAATATCTTATCCTACTCGGTTTGATTCCAAGGTAATCATTTGATGAAAAATTAAGTAATTTTTTTTTGTTAATTCTGATGTACTGCCTTTCAATTTTACTATCGTGAAGTGTTCTTAAGAGATCATTTTTCTTAATTTCACCTAATTTTCTTTCAAGGATGTCAAATTTGGGCTTCAAGATCAATCTCTTCTATCATTTTTACATCTTTTTGCATAGAATTCCCATCAAGTGTTAGATAACCTGCACTAATAATTCCATTTGCTCCACTAAGCAACAATTCTTTTCCATCGTCTTTTAGATTGACTTCTCTTCCTCCTGATATCTTGATAATACTTTTTGGGAGTAGAAATCGTAAAACTGCAAAAACTCGTAATATCTCTTCTAAACTCAGTGAAGTTTGTAATTCTAAGGGGGTTCCTGGAAATGGGACAAGTAAGTTAACAGTAACTTCTTCTGGACCAAGTCTTCCAATTGCTTGTACTAATTCCTCTCTTTGATTTCGAGTCTCTCCCATCCCAATAATTCCGCCTGTGCATAGCTCTAATCCAGCTTCTCTTGCTATATGCAATGTGTTTACTCTATCTTGATATGTGTGAGTTGTACAAATTTCGTGGAATTTTGATTCCGATGTCTCTAAATTGTGATTATATCTAATGACTCCTAATTCTTTTAGTTTTTTTGCTTGCTTTATAGTTAAAAATCCTAAACTACACTCTATAGATATTCCAACTTTCTCATTAACTTCTTCAATAATATGGCAAACTTGTTCAAAGTCATTTTCAGATGGCTCTCTCCATGCAGCGACTAAACAATAGGAATGTGCTCCTGCCTTTTTTGCACCAGTGGCTTGTCTAACTACCTCCTCTGAACTCATTAATTGGTATTTGTCAATTCCCGTATCAAAAAATGCAGATTGGCTACAAAATGTACAATCTTCACTGCAATAATTTTTTTTGATATTGGCTAATTGCTCTACGTCAATTTTTGAGCCTTGAAATATACGTGTGATTTCATTTGCCGCATTTGATAAATCTCTCAAGAACTTGTCATCAATATTGAATAATTTGTTAATCATCTCATCGGTAAGAGTTCTTTTGTTAAGAACCATATCTTTACAATTAACGATTAATTGCTTCATGTCATTCATAATCACAACTAAAAAATTTACTAAATAAGCGTTAACCTGTATAAAATCTATGGTTAACCATTAATTACTCGTAAAAATTAAGGGTTTTATGAAAAGTTCTAGCTCCGTATGGCACCCTAATACACAGATGTCTGAATGGGATAAATTTCCTGAAATTGTTTCTGCAAAAGGAATGTGGCTTTATGATTCAAAAGGTGGAAAAATGCTTGACGGTGTTGCAAGCATGTGGTGTAATGTTTGGGGTCATTCAAAACCTGAATTGGTTTCAGAAATCATGAAGCAGGCCAAAACTCTTCAACATTGTTCTTTGTTCAATCTAACTCATACTCCTGCAGAAAAACTCTCCAAAAAACTATTGAAATTAAATCCAAAGATGAGTTCAGTCTTTTTCTCAGATAATGGTTCTACCGCAATGGAAATATCAATCAAACTTGTTTTACAATACTGGCGAAATATTGGTGAAAAAAAGAAAACAAACATTGCAACATTAGAAAATGGATATCATGGGGACACTTTTGGTGCAATGTCTGTAGGCTACGTGCCTGAATTCTTTTCAAAATTTCGTTCAAAATTGTTTTCAACCATTCAATTTCCTGTTCCAAGATCATTTCGAATTCCTGAAAAGATGTCTTCAAAAGAATACGAAGAGCAATGTATTGCCAAAATTGAAAAACGTTTAGAGAGTGATAATTCTATTGCCGCATTTGTAATGGAGAGTGGTGTACAGATGGCAGGTGGAGTTATCATATATCCAAAGAATTTTCAGAAAAGAGTAGCCAAAATATGTAAAAAAAATGATGTTTTGTTGGTACTAGATGAAATTGCAACTGGTTTTGGTAGATTAGGCTCTATGATTGAATATGAATCTCAAAATTCTATTCCAGATATAGTATCATTTGGAAAAATGATCACTGGTGGCTATCAAACCTTTGCAGCTACTCTAACTAGGAAAAAAATTTCTGATTCATTTCTTGGAGAATTTTCTCAAATGAAACATCTCTTTCATGGTCATACTTACACAGGAAATCCCATTGCAGCTGCCTTGTCATTAAAAAATTTAGAATTGTATAAAAAATATAATCTGATTAGAAAAATCCAAAATACCTCTAAAATCTTCAAAGACAGAACTGACGAAATTTCTAATATTAATTTGGTAGGTGATATACGACATAAGGGGATGGTTATGGGGATTGAACTTGTTAAAAATAAGAAATCAAATAAACTTGTTACTTTCTCTCAATCAATCAATAAGGTTGTATTTGAAGAAGGTAGGAAAAATAACATCTATTTCCGTACACTTGGAAATATCATAATGCTTGTTCCACCTTTAGCAATATCTCAAAAAGATTTGAATTTCTTGATTGATGGAACAATTAAAACAATCAAATCGCTGTCTGGCAAACTACTATGACTTCTCTTTTTGTAACAGGCACTGACACTGATGTTGGTAAAACATGTATCACCGCAAGCATTGTTAGTTATCTATCTAAGATGAATGTTAATGTAGGAGTCATGAAGCCTTTTGCCTCCGGTTACAAAGCAACTACTGATTCCATATCTGACGATGTTAAAATTCTAATGAAATACTCCGGAGTAAATGATCCTGTGGACCTTGTAAATCCATACTTTTTCGAAATTCCTACATCTCCATACGATGCATGCAAACAACTTAATCTTGAAATTGATATCTCCAAGGTAATTGATTCTTACAAACAACTTACTTCTATTCATGATGTAGTAATTGTTGAAGGAATAGGAGGAATCATGACTCCTATTTCTAAAAATTATTTTGTGTCTGATTTAATCTCTGATCTACAAATGAATGCCATTATTGTGACTGGTTCAAAAGTGGGCACTGTGAATCATCTAATGTTGACATATCAACATGTCAAAGAAAAAAATTTATGTTTCAATGGATTTCTAATAAATCAAAACGTATCTGATGGATATGAATTGTCTAATCTGAAACAACAAATCATTGATTTAACTGGACAGACTGTATATGGTACAATCCCATATCAGAAATCATTCAATATTGAATCATATGTTGAAAATTTTTCTAATTTTATTGATATCTCAAGCCTTGGTTTTGAAAATATTTAATTTGCTATATTTTTTTTCTATTACCAAATTTTTTAAATCATTGAATAAATTTTCAAATGAATTTTCATTTTTTATAATTGAGTATATTCTATTAGGAATGGGTAAATCATTTTTTCCAATTACCCATATATTTTGATTATTAGACTGAATTTTTTTTAACTCATTTAATCTGTTATTGATTATGTCTATTTTGTTTGTTTTTGCAAAATATAATATGATTGAACTACCTGAATTACTCTCTAACTCTTTGCTATTTGGAATTACTATATCAACATCTATATTTTTTATCGTTATCTTTCTTTGACTTGGAATTAACATTTCAGTCAATAAGTAATGTGTTAGGCTTTCAGAAAGTAGTATAATATTTTCATCATAATCGGAACCTAATCTTTTCACATTTGTAAAATTATCATAAAAAATTTGCTGAATCAATTCCGAAAAATTATTTTTTGCTATATACTGGTGAATTCTGTTTTCTGTAATCTCATCAATTCTGTGATAAAGAATGTCCTTTAATGGTGATGTTTCATCCATTTTATTGTAAAAATGTGTATCTTCTTTCCCCTATACTTTCTGTTGATTTACTTTCAACGTATTCAAGAACAAACTCTTTTTTTGTATTAAGAATGGATTGTTCTGGACTAAGTTTGTTTTCATGTAGTTGCTCATATTCTTCTAAACTGAGTTTCTTTCTCTCACCAATCTCTGTTTCTAGATTCATATCTTTTACAATTTCCTTATATTCTGGCTGAATAACACCACTGAATACCATGGCACTGCTTCCGCTTCCATACGATGCAAACCCAAATCTTTTTTGATCAAGGTCAATTCCTTTTTGGAATTCAAACTCTAAACAACTTCTAAATCCAAGATAAAGTGATGCAGTATACAAATTACCAATCATTTTTGATGCAATCAGTGAACTGGCAACCTTGTTTTCATACACTTCTTGATATTCATCAGTTTTGGCGAAACGTTTTGTAAATTCATGATCTTTTTGCATGAAATCTGAATCAGCTAAAATTGATTCAATCGTTCCTCTAGGATCTTTGGGAACAGGCTCTTCCATTCCAATCTGCTCAATAATATTCTTCCATCTAGGTGTGCTTCTCCATTCATGACGAACAAGATATGCTAGTGCCTTTTTTCCCATGTTACTATATGGGAGATGCATGTTGATGTAATCCATATGATCTAACATACTTTCACCATCTGCAAGATTAATGAGGCCAGTTTTGAGTGCCTTTCTAGTATAATCATTTAATGCATTTTTGACTTGAATTAGATATAGAAGATTAGAATATTGACCATGTACTATTGGTGTCTCTTTGCCAAATGGCCTATAGAAATCATATTCATTTTTTATTGACGTTGATGTAACTTTAGGATCAAATTCAAGTAATCTTGGTTTATCATTTAGAAGCATTGCAATTGCACCACCGCCTTGCGTCATTTCACCACTAGAACCCATGTCATATTTTGCGATGTCTGATACTACAACAAGTGCATTTTGGTTTTCTGCCTCACCCGCTCTAATCCAATTTGAATTATCATATAATGCGTATGAACCACTAACACATGCAAATTTACATTCTATACCACCACAATGTTGAAATGAACCTGAACCGTAAACCTGTTCTAACATTCCAATCACATATGAGTTCATTGCTTTTGATTCATCTAGAGCTGATTCTGTTGCAACGTATAATCTGCCAACATCTTCAGGAGAAAGTTTGTTTTGTTGCATAACTTTCAAACAAGCGTTTGCAGCTAAACAGGCTGGATCCTGGTTAGCATCAACAATTGCCATTTGTGATATTCCCAAGCCTCGTTCTAGCTTATCTGGATCAAGCCCTCTGGCTTCTGCAAAATCATGAGCGTCTACATATAATTTTGGAATGTATATTGAGATATCATCTATTCCTGCTGCCATAGCTTGCCTTTCCCAGAGAGTATATAACGCTTTTAGTGCAAATATAGATTTACCAACTACTTAATTAATTTGCGATCAGGCTTGAAAATGTGTATTTTCTTTAATTTTCAAGGATGGAATTGAAAACTTTTTCAAAAGTTTTGTATGGTTGAGCGCCTTGAAATACTTCTGCACGTTCATTGTTATTATCAATAATAATAAACGCAGGTGTTCCAGTTATTTCTAATTTGCTTGCATCCAAATTACTCTGATTAATCATGTCATTATATCGTTTTGAGTTCATACATTGTTCAAATGATTGTAGATCTAATTCAATTTCGTTAGCGAATTTTGTAAGATTTTGTTTTGCAGCCCAACCGGTGTTCTCACCAGACCAATTATTATAAAGTATATCATGGTATTCCCAGTATTTGTTTTGTTCTCCAGCACAATGTGCTGCGTGTGCCGCATTAATTGAATCAGGTCCTACAATTGTAAAATCTTTGAAAATAATATTTACTTTACCAGTTACAACATAATTTTCTAATAATTTATGTTCTGTATTCTGAAAATGTACATTACAAAAATGACATTGAAAATCACCAAACTCAACTAATGTGATTGGTGCATTATGACTACCAAGAATTGGAGATCTATGCTTTAAGAAAATTTCATTAGAAATTTGAATTGGGTTAGATATGGTTTTTGTTTCCATATCTTGGTCATAATCATTAGTTAAACCGTTCAAGGAAAAAAATACCCCTAAGAGAATAATAACTGCAATAGCGGCACCAATTCCAATAGATGGACCATGAATTAGTTTCTTTTTATATTTTTTTTGAGTAGTGCCTAGTTTTTCATTTATAGAATAATCTTTTCCTTCAATTGAAAAGTTGAATTTATCTTGAGTTTTTTCAGTCATCATAAAAATTTTATTAAATTGTGATTTAGTTCTTTACCTAACTATAAAAGTAAGATTTTGCTACAATGATTGTTGAAAAAAGTCTTTGTCAACGGTTACGGCTCTATTGGTAGTAGAATTATCCAGTTCATTAATGATGATCCAGAAATTGAAGTTTTAGGTGTGGGAAAATATTCACCTGATTCTAAAGTGGATGAAGCTATTTCTGATGGATTCAGAGTATTTGTTCCTAAATCAAAAGAAGGTGATTTTAAAAAATTCAATGTAAGTGGGACTGTAGAAACAATCCTAGACGACTGTGACTTAGTAATTGATGCTGCGCCAGGAGGTTATGGTTTTAAAAATAAAATAAATTTGTATGAACCAAAAAACTTGTTGGCTATTTACCAAGGTGGTGAATCTATTACTGGTAAAAATGCAGTTTCAGATTTATTATTTAATTCACGCGTAAATTATTCTGATGCGTTTGAAAAAATGCATGTTATGCAGGGAAGCTGTAATGTAACTGGAATGGGAAGAGTTCTTGAGCCACTACGAAAAAAATACGGCTCAAAAATTAAACGCTTTGACGTTACGCTTGTTAGACGCTGGGCAGATATTGAACAGACTGATAAAACAGTGCTTGACACAATTGAACTTACTCAAAGTCCACATCATGGTGATGATGTTAAATCATATTTTGGTAAAGATTCCCCACTTTTTGTTCGTGCTATTAAAGTTCCAACAAGACAGATGCATCTACATATAATGGATGTTAGATTTGATGAAAAAGCACCATCGTTAGATGAGATACATGATTTATTTAAAAATGAATTTGGTGTTGCAGTATTATGGACTGCAAAGGGCACAAAAGATGTAAGAGATTATGCAAATACTATGAGTTTTAGCTTTAAGGATACTAATATGATTCACATTCATGCAAATATGACAGTAAGAATTGATGATACAGTGCAAATTATGTATTCAGATGATCAAACTGGAATAGTGATTCCAGAAAATCATATGTTAATGCAGGCAATGTTATTCAAAAAACCATATATTGAATCATTGAGTCACACTGAAAAATTATTTCATATGAAAGATAAAAAACAATCACTTGAAGAACATTTTTCTTTGTAAATTTAGTTTATTTTTTCAATTCTAATTTTTTCTGGTTTATTTTCTACCATTTTTTCAACAATTATTCTTAACGATTTAATTTCAATTTTATCTCCTTCTTTCGGAATATCATGTAATTGTTCATGTAATAACCCGTTTAATTGTGAATAATCATCTCCTTGTGGAATATCAGTTTCAAAAAATTCATTAATTGTGTCTATTTCGATATCACCATCAGTAATTATGACATCTTTGCCTTCGCTATGAAATATGTGTCCTTCAGGATCAGTTTCGTCAATTATTTCACCGACAATTTCTTCAAGGAGATCTTCTAATGTTACACATCCTTCAACACCGCCAAATTCATCTAGAACTATTGCCATATGTGTACGTCTTCCCTGCATTTCTTTTAGTAGATCACTAACTCTTTTTTCCTGTGAAACAAATATCGGTTCTCTCATTATTTGTTCTAATGTAATCATCTTATCCTCACCTTCAAGACGTTTTAGAACATCTCTTACATGAACAATTCCAACTATTTTATCTGTATTTTCTGAATAAACAGGTATTCGTGAAAAACCATTTTTATTTATTTCTGGCAGAGCTTCAAAAAGCATCATTTTTGATCTTAATGTAAACATTTTAGGACGTGGCGTCATAACTGATCTTATAACAATATCATCAAAATTTAGTGCACCGTGTACTAATTCACTTTCTTGTTTTTCAA
>Ga0315334_10002785_pt1 | contig 10914 bp, 10 predicted proteins | sample M150034915metaG_FD_205555 | JGI IMG/M metagenome (GOLD analysis project Ga0315334, IMG submission 205555) | Ammonia-oxidizing marine archaeal communities from Monterey Bay, California, United States - M1 500m 34915 | ecosystem: Environmental > Aquatic > Marine > Intertidal zone | place: USA... | reverse complement strand
GGAGAACCGTGGGCCGAAAAAACAACCTTCGACCCTATCGGTATTTCATCTACATTTTCGACTGTTATGGCACCTTTGGATTCTAAATCATTCACAACATGTGGGTTATGAACTATTTGATGTTTCACATATATAGGAGGCCCATATTTTTCAAGGGCCAGTTCGACAATATCTATTGCGCGAACCACCCCGGCACAAAAGCCTCGTGGAACTCCCAAATAAACGTCCATTTAGTCCTCCTGACATGATATATATTCGATACCTGATCTAGGATATCAAATAATGTCATATGATTAGGTCGATAAGCTCATTGTAGTAGTAACCTTTGAGTCGTTGTATACTAATCCTATCTAACTGTCGCAATGGAGATTCCACCCCATATGAAATTAGCTCAGCGAATGAGTCGTCTCGGAACAGAAACAGCATTCGAAGTACTAGCAAAAGCCCAACAGTTAGAAGCCAAAGGAAGACACATCATACATCTCGAAATCGGGGAACCCGATTTTGATACCCCCACCAACATTGTAGAGGCCGGCAAGCAGGCTTTATCCGACGGGTTTACCTCATATAACCCTTCTCCCGGATACGATGATTTAAAAGAATCTATAGCAAAAGATATCTCCATAAGCAGGAATATAAGCGTCAAAAAGGAAAACGTGATTGTTACCCCAGGTGGCAAGCCAATCATGTTTTTCATAATGCTGGCCATGATTGAAAGTGGGGATGAAGTGCTTTACCCAAACCCCGGGTTCCCGATTTATGAATCTATGATTGAATTTTGCGGCGGGACGGCGGTACCAGTGAGACTTGGTGAGGAAAACTCCTTCAATTTAAACATCAAAGAGGTGGAAACTCAGATATCGAAAAAAACGAAACTGCTGATTGTTAATTCTCCTAATAACCCCTGTGGAAGCGTGGTAGACAAAAAAGATTTAGAAGCTTTGTCGAAACTGGCCAAGGAAAATGACATTACAGTGTTATCTGATGAAATATATTCACGCTTTCTATACGAAGGAACACACCACAGTATCGCAAGTTTTCCGGACATGATAGATAGGACAATAATACTTGACGGTTACTCTAAAACTTACGCGATGACTGGTTGGAGAATCGGTTACGGTATCTTCCCAGATAATTTGGTTGAACCTATATCCCGGTTAGTGACCAACAGTGTGTCATGCACGGCCAGTTTCACTCAAAGAGCCGCTATTGAAGCAACAGAAGGGCCTCAAGAAGATTCAATATTAATGGTTGAAGAATTCAAAAAGAGAAGGTCTATAGTGGTAGACGGATTAAATAAAATTGACGGTATCACATGCGCTGTACCTAAAGGTGCTTTTTATGCATTCCCAAACATAGAGGGAACCGGAATGACTAGCTCTGAATTTGCTAATAGGGTTCTCGAGGAGGCCGGTGTAGCCGTGTTGGCGGGGGAATCATTCGGTGTATATGGCACCGGGTATATAAGAATATCCTTTGCAAACTCAGCAGAAAACCTAATCCAAGCCATAGATAGAATACGTAAATTCGTAGAGTCTAAAACGTAAATCAGCACCGATTACAGTAGAATAGCTTCCGTATATTTTATTTAATGTTGATGGATCATACTAGAATTGGCTACCCTACGTTTAGCATTAGCACAGATAAACCCTACAGTCGGTGACTTAGGTCATAACAGTGACGTCATAATTCACCATATACAGAAAGCAGAGCAGGAAGAAATTGACATTATTGCTTTCCCAGAATTGGCTGTGACTGGATACCCGCCAGAAGATCTGTTACTTAAACCCGATTTCATAAAAGACAACATGGATGCTGCCGAAAAAATAGCTCGATCTACAGGTGAAATAACGGCTATATTCGGGTTTGCAGAACGTGTGGAAGACAAAATTTACAACTCTGCAGCGATAGCCAGCAAACATAAAATCCTTGATAGCTATCAAAAGATACATCTGCCAAATTACGGAGTCTTTGATGAAAAACGTTATTTCGCCGAGGGATCTGATTTCCCTGTATATGATTTAGGCCAAGTGAGGTTCGGGATAAATGTATGTGAAGATATTTGGTTTTCACCTGGGCCAAGTGATATCCAGAGCGAACACGGGGCATCTTTGATTATCAATATCAATGGTTCCCCTTTCAGCTTGGGGAAAAGGTCTCAAAGAGAAGAAATCTTAATCGAAAGAGCGAAAAACAATGGGATCTTCATCGCATATATAAACATGGTTGGAGGGCAAGATGAGCTTGTATTTGATGGAGGTAGCCTAATAGTTGGTCCTACAGGCAATATACTCATGAGAGCGAATCAATTCGAAGAAAAAACATATATTTATGAAATTGATCTTCCAGCATATAAGCCTAGGACTATACCGAAATCGATTAACGAGATAAAACAAGTGACCTTACCAGGGACCATAAGAGAGAGTCCATCTATTGTTTCATCACCTACATTTAGCGTAATTGACCAGAAGGAAGAGATTTACAGAGCTTTGGTACTAGGAACACGAGATTACGTAAGAAAATGTGGATTCACTAAAGTTCTAATTGCTCTATCGGGAGGTATTGATTCTAGCTTGGTTGCCGCAATTGCAGTAGAGGCTTTAGGCTCAGAAAATGTGAGAGGAATATCTTTGCCTTCCAAATTTTCCTCCATGGGGAGCAAAGTTGACGCCAAACAACTAGCTGACAATCTAGAAATACGAATGGACACGATTCAAATTGAGGAAATTCTTCAATCCATGGAAAAAGGTCTCAGTGATCAATTTCAAGGAACCGAATGGGGGGTCGCCGAGGAAAACCTCCAATCTAGAATCAGAGGCAATATAATGATGGCATTATCTAATAAATTTGGGTTTCTCGTATTAACTACCGGAAACAAAAGTGAAATGGCTGTTGGGTATGCAACTATTTATGGGGACATGGCTGGAGGATTCTCAGTAATAAAAGACTTACCCAAAGGCATAGTGTACGAAATTTGCCACCATATTAATATGAAACATGGATACGATTTGATTCCCGATTCTGTCTTAACCAAACCCCCGAGCGCGGAATTAAGACCCAATCAAAAAGATTCAGATACTCTACCTGATTACGATATATTGGATGCTATTTTGGAAAAATATATCGAAGAAGACCTTGGAATTGAGGAGATCTTAAATATTGGCTTCGATCCTGATACTGTGGCTGAAATATTGAAACTTGTAGACATAAATGAATACAAAAGACGTCAATCAGCTCCAGGTATCAAAATAACTTCCCGGAATTTCGGTAGAGATCGTAGAATGCCTATTTCCAACAAATATCGACCATATTAAATACATATATTAGTATTGCTGTTGTATAAAACAACTTATAAATAAGAGCTTAAACATGATTAGAAGAGAACGACTCGTACAAACATTTTGCGATATAGCAAAAATTGATAGCCCTTCGGGGGAAGAGGAAAATATGGCTATCAATATTTCCTCCCGATTGGAAGCATTAGGTTTTAAAACAATGAGGGACGCATATGGAAACCTAGTTGCGTCGGACGGCAGGCCAGATCCAATCCTCCTATCGGCCCATCTGGACACAGTAGAGCCAGGAAGGGGAATAAACCCATCAGTGAAAGGTGACAGGATTGTGTCAGACGGAACCACTATTTTGGGTGGAGATTGTAAGGCTGGAATATCAGCCATTCTTGAAGCTTTAGAATCGATTATGGAAGACGGGGTTGAATACCATCCAGTAGAACTTGCTTTTACCAGGGAGGAAGAAATAGGACTGGTAGGGGCTCGCAACCTGGACTTCAATTTAATAACCGCCAAAGAAGCGATCGTATTTGATGGAGAGGGACCCGTAAGCCAAATAACCGCATCGAGCCCAACCTATGTGGGATTTGATATAGAAATCACCGGCAGAGCTGCGCATGCAGGAGTAGAGCCGGAAAAAGGTCTTTCCTCTATTAAGATAGCCTCAGAAATTATTACACGACTCCCACAAGGGAGATTGGATGAGAATACAACGGTGAATGTGGGAACTATTGAAGGTGGTACGGTCAGAAATGCGGTACCGGAGACAACTACAATTCGCGGGGAATTTCGTAGTACAAGTATAGAAAACTTAGACGGATTAAGAGTTCAAATAACAGACGTCGTAAAAGAAGTAGAAAAACTGTTCCCTGAGGCGACAATAGATAACCATTTACACGTAGAATTTGAAACTTATACCTTGACTGACGATGATCCAGCCACAATAAGAGTCAAGGAAACACTGAAAGGCCTTGGGTTAAAACCAAGTATGAAACCATCGGGAGGCGGAACCGACGGCAATGTGTTTAGGCTGAATGGAATTAGCTCCGTGGTAGTAGGCATGGCAGACCATGGCATGCATACAGTGCGAGAGTACGTAACAATCCCCGATTTGGTAGACGCCGCACATCTTTGTGAAGCTCTTTTGAGAACTAAATAATATGTTTGAGTCCTATGTATGAAAATAGATTTAGCATATGGGAAAACAGGTCTAACCATTGATATCCCTGGTGATCAAACTTCAATAATTGAACCTCAATTTATTCCGGGATTGCCAGATGAACTAGGGGCTATCAAAACAGCTCTCCGAAATCCAATCGGAACCTCCCCTCTCCGAAAATCCATAGAGCCAGAACAAAAAGTAGGGATAAGTGTTTGTGATATAACAAGGCCTATGCCCAGCAAAAGAATTTTACCTGTCATTTTAAATGAGTTAAAACATATCCATCCATCCAACATAACCATCTTTATTGCAACTGGGACTCATCGTAAAAACACCCATTCCGAATTATTTTCCATGTTGGGCGAACTACCTATGAGCGGAGGTTATAACATTGTCAATCACGATGCTTTCAGTCAAGCCAATCTAACGAAGGTCGGAGTCACTAAAGAACATATCCCAATATTTCTAAACACCGATTGGATAAAAACAGATTTCAAGATTACCACTGGATTTGTGGAACCTCATTTTTTTGCTGGATTCAGCGGCGGGCCAAAAATGATTGCCCCGGGATTGGCTGGGTTTGAAACCATTATGAAGCTTCACGATTCCGACATGATTAGCAACCCCAATTCAAAATGGGGGATAACCCATGGAAACCCCATACACGATTCAATAAGAGAAATCGCCACGCTGTTCCCATCAAATTTCACTTTGGATGTGACTATCAACAAACACCATAAAATAACGAGTGTCTATGCTGGAGAAATGTTTCAAGTTCATAAGGCGGCATGTGAATTCGCTCATTCCACCGCCATGAGAGAGGTTCCCGAACCATTTGACATAGTTGTCACCACCAACAGTGGATACCCTTTAGATATGAACTTATACCAGGCTGTTAAAGGAATGTCTGCTGCCCACCAAATTGTGAAAAAAGGTGGCAGCATTATATGTGCTGCTGAGTGTTCAGATGGTATACCAGATCATGGTTCTTATGGTGAAATCCTCAAATCACAGGCATCACCACAATCACTTCTTAATATGATTGAGGCTTCAGACTACCAAAAACATGATCAATGGCAGGTTCAAATACAGGCCTCAATACAAATGGAAAATGATGTGTATCTAAAGTCAGGAAACCTATCCACAGACCAGATTATTGAGGCCCATTTTCTCCCGGCTGACGACGTTTCCAAGAAAGTGTCAGAGTTACTTTCTGAGAAGTATCCAAACGGAACGGTGTGTGTGTTACCTGAAGGGCCTCAGACTATCCCATTCTTAAAAGAAGTAGATGGAAACATACCATATAACTAAACCCGCCCAACTATCCGTTAAAATTATCTGCGATATCCAATATATATCAGAGTAATTCTACTACGGCGCCAGCTTCTTCTAATTCTTTCTTTAGGTTATCTGCCTCTTCTTTACCAGCCCCTTCTTTAATCGCAACAGGAGCACTCTCTACGAGGTCTTTTGCTTCCTTTAATCCTAGCGATGTAGCAGCTCTAACTGCCTTGATGACGTTAATTTTATTTTCGCCAATCTCTTTGAGATTAATAGTGAATGCATCCTTTTCCTCCTCAGCAGCCTCCCCTGAGTCCCCGGCTGTCGGTGCTGCGGCAACTGCCACAGGTGGTGCAGCCGCGGCGGCACTGACCCCAAACTCCTCTTCGAGATCCTTGACTAATCCAGCTAGCTCTATAACAGGTAATGCCTTTATAGCCTCTAGAATTTCATCTTTAGATAAAGCCATAACTAATACTCTCCTAATTATTTATCAATTTGCGTTTCTTTCTAAGAAATCTGCTGAACACGGCTGTTCAGCACATTTACCAAACCACTAGACGGGGAATTCAAGGACCTAGCCAACCTAACCAATGGGTTATTCAACACATGAACTAATCCGGCCAATTGTCCATACAACTGCCCGACCAACTTCGCCGTTAATTCTTCTTTACCAGGTAAAGCGGCCAGCTCTTTCAGTTGATCTGAAGAAAAAGTTCGATCACCAATCAAGGCGTTCCTTATTTTTAACTCTACTCCCGAATCTTGGACATATTTAGTAATTATCTTGGCAGGAACTTGCTCGTCTCCGTAGCCAAAGGCTATGGCCGTCGTGCCTTCGATAAGATCTTTAATAGCTGGCATTTCAGCCTGATCTGCAGCGATTTTAAATAGGGTGTTTTTAACAACTTTATACTTGATACCGTTCTCTCTTAAAGTTGTTCTAAATTCACTCATCTCTGATACATTTAATCCCGAATAGTCAGTTGCTATGGCTATAGTGCAGCCTTTCATAGCTTCCTTAAGTGCATCTACATCTTGTGCCTTTCTGTCAGTAGGCATATCCATCTCCGAAAAAAATTGTTTAAAACTTCAATTGGCCAAAAAAAAACCCGGCCACAGCCGGGTCAATTAAATCAGCAAATTTGCTGAAATCCCGCCTGTGCAGGCTAATTTTTAATCTGAAAATCAGAGCCCGCAGTCTGTGGCAACAAACTTATTCTACTCTAAGAGACATAATCCCCGCAATATCTATGGAAACGCTAGGGCCCATTGTTGAAGTTAAAAAGGCAGACCTTAAAAACTGTCCTTTTACTCCCGACGGCCGACCACGAAGTATAGTGTCAACCAGGGTAGTTAAGTTTTCCATCAACTGATCTTCATCAAAACTAGCTTTCCCAATCGGTGCATGAATCAAGGCACTTTTGTCCAATCTAAACTCGATCCGGCCTTTCTTTGCCTCTTCTATTGCCCTAGGTATGTCTTCTGCCGAAACTACGGTCCCTGTTCTAGGGTTAGGCATCAGGCCTTTCCGTCCCAGAATTCTTCCTAACTTACTTACCTTTCCCATCATGTCGGGTGTGGCAATGGATACATCAAAGTCAAGCCAACCTTTCTCTATCTCGGCTATAATATCGTCATTACCAACATGATCGGCACCCGCCTGTTTTGCGGTCTCTATCGCATCTCCTTGGCAAAAAACCAGGGTGCGAATTTCCTTACCAACACCATGAGGGAGCAAGGCTATTCCTCTAACCATCTGCTCAGCGTGCCTGGGATCAGCGCCCGTCCTTAAATGCAATTCCACAGTTTCATCAAATTTGGCAGTAGCATTTCTTTTTGTAATAGAGACAGCCTCTTTGGGATCATATGACAACTCCGGATCAATCTCCGCGATTGCCGTATCATATCTTTTACCACGCTTGGCCATAATGAATTCCTTATACTAGACTAGGTTCGATCAGATTATTCGACGACTATTCCCATGCTTCGAGCAGTTCCTTCAATGATTTTCATAGCTCCTTCTATATCCGCCGCATTGAGATCTTTTATCTTGGTCTCGGCAATTTCTTTAACTTTACTGCGGGGTATAGTGGCTACTTTCTCTGCTAAAGGGCTTCCACTACCCTTTGGAATTCCTGCCGCTTTTCTCAATAAATCTGAGGCTGGTGGGCTTTTGACTATGAAATCAAAGGATCTGTCCTCAAAAACCGTAATCTCAACAGGTACTATAGTCCCTGCCATAGAAGCGGTTTTCTCGTTGTACTCCTTCACAAATCCCATGATATTAACCCCGTGCTGTCCTAGGGCAGGACCCACCGGAGGTGCTGGAGTAGCCTTGCCAGCCTCAATTTGCAATTTTATCAATCCTATTACTTTCTTAGCCAATGAGAAATTTATCCTTATTAAGTTTTTTCCACTTGCAGAAAATCGAGTTCAACAGGTGTCTCTCTGCCAAAAAACGATACTAGTACCTTTATTTTCAATCTATCGGGATATACTTCGTCAACGACCCCCATAAAGTCTATAAATGGACCTTCAGTAACCCGGATCGTCTGCCCACTTGCAAATCCTACTTTAATTCTAGGTTCATCCGACCGTATTTGATTAAGTATATGGTCGACCTCTTCTTGTTCTAAGGGGACAGGCTTTGGTCTATTATCACTTTCATCCTCAGCCGATACAAATCCCGTTACTCCCGGAGTATTTCTGACCACAAACCAACTATCATCATCCATCTCCATTTGCACAAGAATGTACCCTGGAAATATCTTCTTCAAATTGGTTTTTTTCTGGCCATCCTTATATTCCATTTCCTCTTCTGTAGGGACAATAACCTGAAAAATCTTGTCTTTAACGTCCATAGTTTGGATACGTTGCTCAAGATTTTTTTTCACTCGATCTTCCTGACCAGAATAGGCATGTATTATGTACCAGCGTCTGTTTTCTGTTTGTTCTTCAATCATTGGTAATCACCATCCACCATCTACAAAATAGTGTCAAAAACCCAACCGAACACCAAATCAGCCGCTCCAAGAACGACTCCCAAAACTGCGGCAACGGCCAACACCATAAGAGTCAGCCTGAAAGTTTCGTTGGTCGTTGGCCAAGTTACTCTACGCAATTCTCCAATAACTTCTCCGAAAATTCGGAAGTTTATTGATCTTCTAGTAGTGCTTCTGCCATATCGCTGTTGCAATTTATCTGACTTCCCTATGAAGTGTATGCGCTCTGCATTTAGGACAATATTTTTTTAATTCCATCCTTTGAGGATCATTTCTTCGACTCTTATTGGAGTTATAAGTCCTTTGCCTGCAGTCAGTACAGCCAAAAGTAACGAGTATTCGGTTTTCTCCTCTACGGGCCATATATATTTCCTACGTTTCTACAAAAAAAGAACCAGATCAGGCCAGTTAACCTGATCTGGTTGGATTTAACATTATTTTACTCAAGAACTTTGGTTATCACCCCTGAGCCGACCGTTCTTCCTCCCTCTCTCACGGCGAACCTTAGTTGTTCGTCCAATGCGACAGGAGTAATTAACTTAACCTTCATCTCCACGTTATCACCAGGCATAATCATTTCAACTCCGTCCGGGAGCTGGATTTCACCAGTAACATCTGTGGTACGGATATAAAATTGAGGCTTATATCCATTGAAAAATGGAGTATGTCTACCACCTTCATCCTTACTAAGTACATATACTTGAGCCTCGTATTCCGTATGAGGCTCTATACTGCCTGGGTCGCACAGTACCTGACCTCTTTCTATGTCCTCTCTATCGACTCCTCTCAACAGCACCCCAACTGCATCCCCAGGTTCTCCTGAGTCAAGAGTCTTATGAAACATTTCAACCCCGGTGACGATAGTGGTATATGTGTCTTTGAGACCTACAACTTCTATTTCCTGTCCAACGTTGACGATACCTTTTTCAACCCGACCGGTCACTACAGTACCTCGTCCCTTAATACCAAACACATCCTCAACGGGCATTAGAAAAGGCTGATCTTTAGGTCTATCCGGAACTGGAATGTAATCATCAACTGCCTCCATCAATTCCCAGACACCTTTCCCCCACTCACTATCTTTACCTTTGTCTTCGGCTTCAAGGGCGTTTAAAGCACTTAGCCTAATGAAAGGAATATCATCTCCTGGAAATCCATATTCTGAGAGTAATTCTCTCATTTCTAATTCCACCAGCTCCAACAATTCTTCATCATCCATCATATCGACTTTGTTAAGAGCCACAACTATACGGGGCACCTCAACCTGCCTAGCCAGTAGAATATGTTCCCTCGTCTGAGGCATAGGACCGTCAGGAGCACTAACAACGAGAATAGCACCATCCATCTGGGCAGCTCCCGTTATCATATTTTTGATATAGTCAGCGTGCCCTGGGCAATCCACGTGAGCGTAATGCCTGGTGTCAGTCTCATATTCGACGTGGGTGATAGCAATGGTAACACCACGTTCCTTTTCCTCAGGAGCATTATCAATCGTATCGAATGCCCTGAAATCCGCCAATCCTTCAGAAGCCAATACTGAAGATATAGCTGCCGTTAGAGTTGTTTTGCCATGGTCAACATGACCGATGGTGCCTACGTTCAAGTGAGGCTTTGTTCTATCGAAAACCTGCTTAGCCAATTCTATTTCCTCCGAATCCCTGGAGCCCACAAGCAGATTTGAACTGCTGACCTCGTTCTTACCAAGAACGCGCTCTTCCACTGAGCTATGCGGGCCTATTTTTCTTTTATTTACCTAATCTTACTTGTTGTATGGTGGAGGGTGTAGGATTCGAACCTACGTAGCCCTTCCGGGCGCCAGATTTACAGTCTGGTGGATTTAACCACTCTCCCAACCCTCCAAATAAACCGCATTTCAGTTTAACATAGGAACATTGGTTGGACTGTCAAGTCAGCGTCCAGCTGAGGCTGATAGCACACACCATACAAGTCGAATCAAGAAATTGTACTAGCTTAATAAACAAATGGTCAACACAATCAAGTCGGATGTAGGGCCAGATTTCGTCATATATTTTGAAGGTAAATATCTTCTGCTTCCCTCTTCACCAAAAAAACCACCTGATTGAGAGGAATTGAATCATCAGAGGCTATTTTTTTACAATCTTCATACTCAGGTGATACCGAAACTACTAATCCGTTTTTCTTCTTTAATTTAATC
>Ga0315334_10002784_pt1 | contig 10914 bp, 16 predicted proteins | sample M150034915metaG_FD_205555 | JGI IMG/M metagenome (GOLD analysis project Ga0315334, IMG submission 205555) | Ammonia-oxidizing marine archaeal communities from Monterey Bay, California, United States - M1 500m 34915 | ecosystem: Environmental > Aquatic > Marine > Intertidal zone | place: USA... | reverse complement strand
GGTGGTGTAGCACGTGGAAATAGATATGCAGTATATGTTTCTCATCCTTCAAAGGGTATGAATAGCTTATTAAAGTTTGACCCTGCAACATTACTTAATAATTTAATATCTGGCGATGGTATACATATAGGAGATTTTATTAGTGACCCAAGAGATATGTTTTTACTATGTCAAACTTGTACACTTCCTGGTAAACGAATAACTACAACTGAAGCTACTCATAATCATCATATGACAAAGAAACCATATTCAATGATGACAGATGAAGTATCTATGACATTTTTATTAACAAATGATTATTATATTAAAAAGTATTTTGATATGTGGCAAGAAATGATTATTGATAGTACACATGAACATTTTAAAGCATATTATAAAAGAGATTATTGTAGTGATGTAACTATACAACAGTTATCTACATCTAATGATATAATTCCCGGATATACAGTTAAGTTAGAGAATGCATATCCTATACAACTTGCAGCTATTGAATTAGGTAATGGAAGTGAAGGTTTATTAGAAGTAACTGTTACATGGGAATATGATAATTGGAGAAGCGTTGGATTTGTAGATGGAATTCAAGGTGTTTTTGGATCTTTATTAGATTCATTAAAAGCTACTAAGATAAAAACACCAGTTGCATCAAGTCCGAAAACAGAGCATCTAAATTTAGAAAAATTAGCTGCAGATAAAAGGAGATTCGCCGCGTTGGGTGGTGGACAAATAAGTTAAATAAAATAATGGAGAAAGATTGATATGTTGCCAAAATTAGCAACCCCAAAGTATGATATGATTGTGCCTTCAACAGGTGATACTATAACATATAGACCATACGTGGTCAAAGAAGAGAAATTATTGTTAATAGCAATGGAATCTCAAGATGATGTACAAATTGAGCAAGCAATTAGTGATATAATTCGTTCATGTTTAGATAATGTTAAGTTAGAAGATTTAACAGGATTTGATATTGAATTTATATTTTTAACATTACGTGCTAGAAGTGTAGGTGAAGGAATAGAATTACTTATACCATGTGAAAAATGTGAAACTAAAAATGAAGTAAAGATTAATTTAGATAAATTAGAAATTAAGAATTTAGATTTTGATAATAAAGATCTTCAGTTAAAGCTTGATGATAATATGACAATTGAATTACGTTGGCCAACTATGAGTGATAGGACTGCAAAAGCTGAAACTGGTACAGAAGTTCTTATTCATATGATTGCTAAATCAATTGGTACAATTTTTCATGGTGAAGAAATACATTCAACAAAGGATGTACCATTTGATGAAGTACTTGAATTTGTTGAAAGTTTAAGTTCATTTCAATTTGGTAAAATTATGGAATTGCTCATGAAGACACCATACGTTAGTTATGATATAAAATTCACATGTAAAAAGTGTGGGGAAAAGAACGAAGTAGAATTAAAAGGACTAGCTGATTTTTTTCAATAGCCCTTTCGCATGATTCAATAACGACGCATTATAAGACAAATTTTGCTTTAATGCATCAACATAATTTTCAATTAGATGATTTGAATAATATGTTACCGTGGGAAAGGGAGATATATGTTACCCTTTTAACGCAATGGATAGAGGAACGAAACAAGGAAAATAGTAAATATGGCTGAGAAACCACAAGAAGTCGCAGGTATTAATAAAGTAATTGCTGAATTAAAGAAACTTAATAAAGCAAGTGCTAAGGATATGCTTCGCGAAAGAGAAGCTCAACAACATGCCGAAAAAATAGCACTAGGTCAAGAAGTTCAAGAAGAACAAGGTTCTTCAATGATTTCAGCTGGAGAGGCTTTCCAACGTAGGTTCCTAGCAGGTCAAGCTAAAACAATTGCTGACCAAAAGATGCAAGATGAAGGTTCTAGATATTCCACTCAACAAGAAATAGGGTCAGATACCAAAAAAATACTAGAGGCAGTTGATAAGATTTATGGTATTTTTGAAAAGAAAAAAGGTGATGAGGAAGAAGAAAAAAGAGAGAAAGATAAAGACAAAAAAGATAAAAAGAAAGATAAATCAGAAGCCTCTAAATCTAGTTTCTTAGGTAAAGCAGCAAAAGGTGCTGCTGGTATGGGTTTAATGGGTTTAGGTATTGGCGCCTTTATGAGTGGCTTAATGGTTTGGTCAAATGTAAAAGCATTTAGAGGTGAAAATTTCCCTGAACAAGCAAAAAATATCTCTGAAGGTTGGGAACATTTTGGTTCAATGAGTACTACATCCATAGCCACATTAGGTGTAATGTTGGCTGGTGGTGCATTCTTAGGAATGGTTGGTGGTGTTGGAAAAGCCTCTAAAGCAGCGCTTGGTATGACTGCAATGGGAGCAGGTATCGGTGGTTTTATGTCAGGTATCGCAGCAGCAGGTTCTTTAACAGGTTTTGATGGTACAACATTTAAAGATAACGCTGCGGATTTAGCTGAGGCATTAGAAAATCTTGGTAAAGTAAGCGATGCACAAATGATAACTTTAGGTGTTATTGCTGCAGGTGGTGCAGTTTTATCAGGTAAAAAAGGAATTCTTTTAGCAAGTAAAGCTGCTACTGGTGCAGCTTTAGGTGGTGCTGCAATTGGTGGCTTTATGTCAGGTATTGCAGCGGCAGGTTCAATAACAAAATTTACAGGTTCAGAATTTAAAGACCAAGCAGTAAATACTGTAGCAGCACTTAAAGAATTAGAAAGTCTTAATGCTGTTACATTAACTACATTAGGTATAATAGTTGCAGGTGGTGTTGCTTTAACTATGGGTAAAGGCCCAGCTGGGAAAGGTGGTATTAGAGCAGCTGCAACAGCTGCATTAGGTGCATCAATCATGGGTGCTGGTATTGGCGGTTTTATGGTTGGTATTTCTGCTGCAAGTAAACTTGGTTCTTTAGTTGGAGCCGATGGTGCAGCATTTAAAGAACAAGCTTCAAATATTGCAGCAGGCATGGGTGCATTTACTGAAAAGCAACAATTAGCTTTAGCAGGATTTATTGGAGCTGGTGCAATTTTAGGTCCAGTTGGTTCTGGTATTGCAGCTGCAGGTATGACTGCAATGGGTGCTGGTATTGGTGGTTTCTTTAGTGGTATGGCTGGTATAGGTGCAATAATGAAAGCTATTGGTGTTGATGGCACTGGTCTAAAAGATATAATGTCAAATATGGCAGAAGGTATGAATGCATATAATGATGTTGATGGTGGGAATCTAATGCGTGTTGGTGGTGGTATGGCTAAATTAGGTTTAGGTCTTGCAGAATTAATGGCTGTTACTGCTTTAACTGAAGGAGTTGATAAAGCTCAAGATGCATGGCAAGGTTTAAAGAATTTTGTATTGTTTTGGAAAGATGATGTAGATACTGGTGAAACTGGTATGGCAAAATTAATATTAGGTATTGTTGAACCTATGAAGAGATTAGGTACAGATATTAATCCAACTGAAATGGATGCAGCTGCAGCTGGTATTGAATCTGTAGTTAAAGTACTTAATTCATATAATAAGCTTGGCAACATGTCCGCCGGCCCTAATTTTAGTGATTTGGCCGAAGATTTTGCATGGGGTGCACAAGCTATAGACGCTGCTATGAGTGGTGGAACATTTACAAAAGGAAAAAACATAAAGATTAAAACTGGCCTAAAAGATCTAACGAGTTTCCAATTCGATACTGTTTCTGCTGGAATTAATGCATTACAACATGCGATGTTTAATTATAATTTGGGTGGCGGTGCTAATGGTGGTGGTGGAAATGTTACTAATAATACCGACGCATCTAGTCAATATAATATTTTTACTGCACCGGAAGTTATTGATATGGGTGCTTATGCATGGCCAGGTGGAAATGCAGCCCAACCAGGAGGAGCCTCAATGTATCAATTGTGGGCGAGTCAAAATTAAAAACCCGCCTTTCGACGGGTTCTCAATAAATACTTAAGCTTCAGCTGCTAATTTAGCAAAATAACTCATTGTATCATCTTCAGCCTCAGCTTTTTGAACTGGGTCAGCTGCTACTGCAACTGGGTCTGAAACAACCGGACCGTCATTGAATGGTGATTCGTTTTTAATATCTTCATCAACATAATCAATTTCAGTACGTGCTTGTGGTGTACCATCTGTACCCAAGACTCTAGTCAACTTAAGATTAAGCTCACTATAAGACTTGAATGATGTAGGGTCAGTAAACTCCATAAGAGAATGCTGTTGGTTGTAAATACCTTCTAACACAGTATCATCTGTATGAAGAGCTTCAATACCACCAAATTCAGAACGGTCATAGTTACGGAATCCCGCAACCTGAGCAATCTTCATTTTAAAGTTGGCTCCCTTCCATAAGTCAAATGGATTAATAGCAGTTTCATCTTCATACTGAGGTTGCATGCTATTCATTATTTTTTCAAATATTTTAGCACCATAAGTATATAAGAATACCTTGCCATTGTTTTCTGGACTTTCAGGGTCAGAAACAATATAGATATTTGACACATAATGTAAGCGACGCTTACGTCTACGTGCAGTATCTTTATCTGCTTCAATACCTGTATTCCAGAGTTTGGAATTACTTTCAGAAACAGGATCGTCCTTACCAATAGTAGTTAAAGATTTTTCAACATACCATTGACCAGTAGGTCCTTGAAAGAAATGGTCCCAGTATTTTGCCCAAGGTAAGTCATCACCTTCGACCGTAGGTAAGAACCGAATAACGGCATAACCGTTTCCTGCTTTATCTACTGTGGGTTTCCACATACGATCGTCGCCGTATGATTGTTTTGATGTGGCGCTTTCAGCTGCACCAACTAATGCTGACATATCATTAGCTTTAGCTTTTAAGTCTGCAAAACTCATTGTACTTCTCCTTTAAAGATTTGTATTAATTTATATTTCGTTTGCTTTGTATCATAATTTAAAAAATATCTAATATAATCTTTCTCATTTTAATATCATTAAACTTTAAGAAAGATTGATAGTTTAATATTTTTTTATATAAGTCAGGCCATAAGATGGTCTCACTTATAAATGAATTGGCTTTCTCAATAAAACCTGTAAGCCTATTCACTATACACACAGTCTCTAAAGAAACCATGTCTTCCAAATAAAGATGGATAATTTTCGGATACATTTCATCTATTTCCAAAAGAGTATCAAATCCATTATCTGAAATTTCTTCTAATTCATTTTTTATTAAATAACTAATACTATCTATACGTTTTAAAAACTGTGTATATGTATTTTCGTCTCTAATCATATCACCAGTAAATTTATTTCCTGCTACTTGATGAGCTGCAAAGTATAAAATAATATCGTCTTTATTCTTAAACCTTTTCCCAATTTTTGTTAACTGAAATTTGTCTGGTCTTTTCCAATATGTTTTTTCAGTTATATTTGTTTTAAAATTATACTTCCAACAATCATATGAACCATTAAAATGTAAATTGATTGCGTGATGTAATATAAATGCTTCATATCCTGTCATATAGGTAGTGTATATGAGGGGTTGCCACCCTGTAATAAATTAAGTTCTTTTGCTTCAAATTCCACATGCTGTACAATTTCTTTTGAGATAAGCTTCTTACTATCTCTTAAATCAATTTCATTTTCCTCACATACATCTATGATAGCATCAATATATGGACAACCTTTATGTGTTCTTACGTATGTTTCTACTATTCTAGAAAATGATTTTTTATTAAGTTCATCACCACTCATTTTCTAAATCCCTCATCATCAAATGCCGGAGCAATCGTTTGATGATAAACTGGATGTTCTTCATTCTCCCCATAAAAATCATATGGGTACATACCATCTCTGAGGTACGAATTTAACCCTCTCACATAAGCTTGAACAGAAATCATCTTAGCCATAGCACCTCGTTCATTACGTCTTACAGCCTTCTTCAGGTCACTAATTTTATCTTTAGAAGCTTTAATATACTGCTTAATGTTCACTACAGATAATCCATGGTCATCATCTAATGCTAGAACACTAGGTGCTACATTTTTATATGTTGCTGGTTTTTTAGCTGCTCTTGCTTTTGCTAAATTTTCTGCAGCAGCTTCACGTTGTGCTTCAGACATTTTACGTTTAACCATGATTTATTCCTTTAATAATTTAATATAAGTATATTATATCATAGTTTAGGTGGTTTGTACATACCTTGGTAAATTTATTTTTGGTCTTTTTATATCAGTAATTCCTAATTTGTTTAGGTATTCAATATTCTTTTTATCCCATTCATGATAAGCTAATGAAAAAGATTCACCAGAAAAACCAAATTCTTTTTCTATCCATTCGCCGGTGAACATATCTTCAAAAGAATATAATTTTAATTTCTTATAATTATATTCAGGATAATTCTCTTTTATTAATTTAATATAATTTCCTGTTCGTTCTCCAATTTCTAACATGTTTCTAAATTTTTTAATTTTATATTCACCAAGAAGTTTAATATAATATACCCAATCTTCTGGTACTTGAACAATTATTTTTGCATCTGGGAATAGTTTTGGAATCCAATCCCAAACATGATGTATGCACATAAGGTAAGGTTTATCCTGGGTTTCAAATATATCTTGATAATGACAAGGATTCAATCCCCAATATTTTACTAAAGCTGAAGTGAGCTTTTCTATAGTACCAAAATTTGGATTTTTTTCATAACACATATCAAAAAAGAATCCCAACATTAATTCATCTTCAAATAATGATGTATTATCTCTATTATCATAATTTTCTATTTTAGAGTTAAAGAAATAATCATTCTGAGATATATGATTACAAACATATTCTCCACCGGCACCACCTCGATAACCATAGAATACAAATTTGTGTTGATTTTTCTTAATCCAATATTGCCATTCTAAAGCATTTTTTTGCATTTATCCTTTATATATTTTTAATATCTGACCTTCAAATGCTTCTACCTTGTCAACTCTATTAGGCCATTTAATATATTCTTTTTCAGGATTAGCCTTAAGGTTATTGAGTAAAGGTGTAATAGCATTATATAGTTTGTCTAGTTTGTCTTGCGTAGCTGTTGCTGATGCTGTTGATGATGCAACTTCTTTTGCACTATCTAACTCAGCTTCATCAACCAGCGTAAAGCCAAAATCGAAATCTGCCATTTTTTACTCCGTTAATAATTGTTTAATTCCTAGTGTCCAGTTTTCTGCTGCATCTTCAACAAACCTTAAAGACTTAAATTTAAAATCTTCATTTGTTATCCGAGTGCCAGTTGCATCTTTATATGTTATTGAAAAAAACGAATGTTCTCCATCCATTCCATTTATAACCTGATATATTTTAGCGACACTACCATCATCCTTATAGTATTCACTCATCAATTTTCTATGATTCATAACTCCTTCCATGATTTTCTCCATAATAATATTAATATTTATACAAAACACCAAGGCATAATTTTAGGACTATTTGTTCCTCTTACTTTATCAAGTTCCAATAAGTACTTTTGCATTTTAGGATTATGCACATTATCGTATTTGTAATCTTTAATAAATTGTTTTACTGTCTTCTCTTGGACATTACAACTTTCTATTACTTGTGGCTTTAAACAATTAATAGAAAGATAAAATGGATTCCTTAAATTAAATAAAATTAAAGGTTCGGATTGTTCTGGAAATTTTCTAAGAAAGCCATTTTTTTCTAAGCCTTCTACAAGTGTATCAACATTTAAAAGATTCATAGCTTGTACTGTTATAGTATAATCAAGCCTCCATGGATTACAATCAAATAGTTCTTGTATTCCTATCATTAATTCATCATGCTTTGTGGGAAATCTTATTAGTTCATTAACATCTTCCCATCCATCTATGCTTATACCAAAATGTAATTTTTTAAATTTAGATAAAGTTTCTAAAAATTGTGGAGTATTACTCACACCATTTGTTTGTATAACTAACTCAGTATTTTCACAATTCCAAGGATTATTAGATAAGTCTTTTAAAAACTTTTGTACTGTTTTCATATAGAATGGTTCACCACCAGCAACATATATTTCATCTGCTTTATCAACACACTTGGAATAAATCCAATCCCAATCTAATTCACGTCTAGTCTCATCATATTTACTATTGAAGCTTTCCCATACATTTATATCTTGCATCCAAGCCGAGCTATTACCTGGATTACACATAGCACATTTTAAATTACATGTATTTCCTGGTCTTAAATCAAATCTTCTTAAACCATCTTCAGGTTTAGCTCTTATAAAACTTTCTAATCTTTTACTGTGAATTCCGTGTCTTTCTTTGCTTATACAATTAATGCAAGTATCTTCAGTTAATACCAAATCTTGATTTGCTTTCATGATTTCGTCAATACTATCTACTCTATCTCTTTCTCCATCATCTCTTAAAGCTTTATTATATAAACAACATGGTTGTATTTTATAACCACGAACAGTATTTTCTAAATATATTCCATTATATTGTTCATTACATATTCCAATTCTTTTTGCCATGATATTCCAAATAAAAAGGGGATTTACATAAATGCAAATCCCCAGAAATTACTTAATAATTAAGTTCTTTTAAAATGCTAAACTAGCCTTTAGAGTAGTAACGCCATCTGCGCTTCCTACCTTAGACCAAGTTCCAGTCCAGATACCACGTGTTAAACTAAGTTCCTTAGTTGTAACATCAGCTGATGTCTTAGACATTAAAACTTTAACTGTACCCAAACCTTCGAAAAGTCTAGATACTGAACCCTCATTTTCTGAGGTACCGTCTGCATTTGAATCATGATTAGCACTTAGTGTTAAACCGCCAAGAACTGTTGTAAGTGTTGTATCAATGTTATTACCTGCTGTAACTGTGTTATGTACAACTGTAGCTTTTAAACCAGCAACTTCATAAGTAGCTGTGGTTTCTCTTTCAGAATTAGTAACATCTGTCACATTAAATGTAATACCTGCAAGTGAGCCACCAACATTAAGTTCGGTATCTTCACCTGAGTCTTGATTAAGTCCTACTGTAAATCCACCTGATGTTGCTGTAACACCGATAGATACTACATCCGGGTCATCCCCAGAAGAATCACCTAACTTAAATGTTAGAGGACCAGTAGTTGTTTCCACATACATATCATCTATATCAAAAGCACCATCCAAAACCACAGTAACTGTGGAATTGCCAGATGCGCCTTTCATTGTAGTAGTTATATCTTGAGTGTATGCACCATGTGAATCGAGTGTGCCCTCATATAACCCTGATAAACTAATACCAGCAAATGAAGTTGCAGATAATAGCATGGCCGCCGTCGCGACTAGTAGTTTTTTAAACATATGCTTTTCCTTTTTATTTTTTAAAAAATATCCTTTTTATAGTAGAGATTGGCTACTTGTCAATATTTATACAAGTTTCATATACTTCTTATATAATATTGATTCCTTTTCGTAAGCTTCATTTTCGTCAAGCTCACGGTTTTCGTGTAATTGTTGAACGTGTACCATTTCATGGCATACTGTTAAGATAGCTTCTTTAAAGCCAAGACGTGTATCAATTTCAATATCGTATTCGTCATCTTCAGCTGAATCAGTTGTCCATCCATGAACATTATCTTCAGATAGGTCTTCTTGCTCAATAGATATAAGAATGTCTTGAGGAATATTTAATTCCTTTTTACAAAATAAAACAATATCTTCATATAATGCCATAATGACCTCACAATATAGTTTTATTTATATCATTCCGCCATTAGACACTCGCCATTCGCAACAGAATCGCCGTAGCCTGTAAGGTATTCTTTATGCCATTCTTCAACGGTTTTATCACCTTTACATTCTTCAGGCAATACTTGTGGCTTTTCGCATTCACGATTTGCAACCCAACCAGCAACATAGAACTTAGATTTGCTACGTAGGTGTGCAGTTTCTTCAGCTTTATTGGTTACTAAATTTGCCATTTATTCTCCTGTAATAATATTATAAATTTCTTTCCATGTCTTAACTTTTGTCTCGTCAAAACAATCCATATTCCAATTATGTGCAATTAGAATTCCTTCAAGACCAGCATCATTTCCCATCTTAATATTTGATACTTTGTCTTCAATCCAGTAGCATTCAGTGCCTTCCCACTTTGCTAAAACTTTGTCTTTATTTTGTCCAGTTTTAAGTATAGTAAATCCATCAAAAACATCTCCAAAGACATTTCTTAAATTCTCTTTTCTCCATTCCTGGGCAGTAGGGTCATCGGTTTGTGAGGTAATCACATGGAAGATATATCCATGCTCTTCATGTAATTTACGAACATATTTAACTGAGTCACGAAGAGGTGATAATGACCTAATCATTTCAGACTTATTAAATGTTTGAATTAATTTGGCACCAGTTTTCCAAGGAATATTTAAAGCTTTTGCAACGCTATATTCACCTGTCAGTTGGTGAAGGCCTTCAGTCTCAAGAACCCATTTATAGAAATGGTATTCCCAATCTAATAGACATCCATCGCAATCAGTTAATATAACTTTATCTCGAACACTTCTTAAAATTTTTGAATCACGTAGCATATATACTTCTCCTTGCTTTTTCAGCATCATATTTATCCATTAAGTCCCATGCCTCTTTAGGCAACTCATTATATTTACAACTCATGCTTTTTTGCATATCTGGTCTTAATAATTCATCTTGGTCAAGAAATGGGTGAAATCCTTTTTCATCTAACCATAATCGACAGGAACGTAATCGAACACCTTCCAACTTACGTTTTTCAATTGTAGCTTCAGCCCATCTCATAAAATCTCCATTACTGCCCAACTCCAAATAATAGCATTGGCAATTACTAATGCTATTACAAATGTGTTTTCAATTGTCATTTTTTCTCCTATTTAAGTAACTTGTCTACAAAATGGTAGTTCATTATTTACGTTTTCATCTAAATACATTTTAGTCCAACCAGCTTCATACTCTCTAGCACA
>Ga0315334_10002782_pt1 | contig 10917 bp, 10 predicted proteins | sample M150034915metaG_FD_205555 | JGI IMG/M metagenome (GOLD analysis project Ga0315334, IMG submission 205555) | Ammonia-oxidizing marine archaeal communities from Monterey Bay, California, United States - M1 500m 34915 | ecosystem: Environmental > Aquatic > Marine > Intertidal zone | place: USA... | reverse complement strand
CAGTTCATTAGCGAACAAGAGATTCGCTAGTTTGGAGTGACCATAAGCTTTCTGGGGGCTGTAATGTTTGTTGCCAGAAAAATTATCGAACTGAATCCCATCGTGATAAGAAAATACTTTGTGCGCGGAGCTTGATACAACAGTTACTCGTGCTTTGTTCGTCAGGATCGGACCCAATAGGCTGACTAGCATAAAATGACCAATATGATTGGTCAAAAATTGTAGTTCCACACCATGTTTTTGTTGCAACTTGGGCAGTGCCATGATCCCAGCATTGCAAATTATAGAATCTATCTGGGTGCCTGATCTAACCAAATCTTCAGCGGATTGGGTAATCGAACTAGGTTCTGAAAGGTCGCACTCTAGAGGGATGAACTGCTCATTTGCGACTGACCTTACTGAGTTAGCTTTCTCAATTGTTCTAGCCATTCCAATGACGGTAGCTCCCCTGAGAGACAGAACTCTTACTGTTTCCAAACCTAGGCCAGAATTGGCTCCAGTGACCACGATTGTTTTGTTTTTGAGGTCGAGTGACTTCGTTGCTTCTTCTCCAGTTGTGTGAAATCCCAAACCGTTGGCTCCAACCTTGCTGAAACGATCCATAAAGGGAATTCGTGAGCTAGCCAATGTTTCTAACAATTATTGGTCTCTGTTGCATGCTCTAATTGAGTTTTAATATTCATACACTGCACACTTCTCGCAAATTTGTGCCGGAATAAGGCCTACTGAAATTAGAAATTTGAAGACCTTACATCCGAAGCAGTAACCCATTACGGCCTCCAGAAATGCAAATGCACTCAGAATGGATAGTAAAACTATACTCATAACGTTTAGACCAATTAGCCATAAGGTTAAAATTGATATGGAAAATACCAACCCAATACTTTGGGCAAAACGCTTGGGTGGGCCCGGAACTAATTTTTCTTCAAAATTCAATTTGGGAACCAGAATCTTGGTAACGACTAAAGCCAACGGACTTACTTTTGGCCCAAATAAAACTCTGACCAAAAATCCATAAACCATTACCGACAAGATTATCAAAACGAAGGTTACTTCCAATCTGATTAATCCAATAGATATAAGTGACATCAATAGCACACCAGAGGCAACTAGTCGTGCTGCTGGTTCATTGATCAATTCTGGGAACGAAAAAAACTTCTTCATATCTACCCGAGCCTTATAAATTAGGCTGAGGGGTGGTTCGAAGGTATTCTTTTACTATTGTGTGCCCTTTCGGAAATTTGCTAGGAATGTCTTTGGTGGCTACGGCTGGTACAACTATGCAATCTTGTCCATCTTCCCAGTCAGCAGGCGTAGCGACTTGGTAGTTGGCCGTAAGTTGCAGGGAATCTAAAACTCGCAGAATTTCGCTGAAATTTCTTCCCGTAGATGCAGGGTAGGATATGATTAGTTTTACCAATTTGTCGGGTCCAATAATGAAAACGGACCTAACTGTTAAAGTATCGTTTGCATTCGGATGGATCATCCCATAGGCATCTGCTATCTCTTTCTTGGGATCTTCTACAAGAGGGAAGTCGACATTAGCATTCTGGGTTTCATTTACGTCTTTTATCCATTCAATATGTGATTCCAGGGGAGTCAAATTGGCTTTTGTACCAACACTCACTACTAACACCTTCGCGCCCCTTTTAGTGAATTCTGATTTTAGGTTCGCCACCCTTCCTATTTCGGTGGTGCACACTGGGGTGAAGTCGGCTGGGTGAGACATGAATACACCCCATTGGGTGCCAAGCCACTCATGAAAAGTTATTTGACCCTGGGTTGTATTTGCTGTGAAGTTTGGGGCTTCGTCTCCAATTCTTAAACTCATTTTATCCTCCTAATGAAAAGACCCCGCAAGAGCGGGGTCTTTTACTTGATCAACTAGTCTTAATTAATCAATGATCAATACCCCGATCCTCGTGGGTCGGTACAACAAGAACAGTTGCATGTGCATATTAAATCATTCATTTCAGTGACAATCGTAAAACACTTGCCAATAAGTTTTCAAGGGTTGCAAGTCCAAAAGTTATTGGCATTATTTATCTTTTCTTATGCTGGATGAGTGAATTAAGATGATTGTGCTTTAGAGTTAGATCTTTGATATAGAGTTACTATTCGAGGTTTTGGATAATGACCGTTTCGGCCTTAATAGTACTGGTTTTGAGGATAATTCTCCCGTTAACGATTTTTAAAAAAAGAATTACGGGTGCGATATTATCGATGGCGTTGGACATGCTGGACGTTGTGATAGTGGACGCCTTGCAGACGGGGTTTGGGGAGCCTGCAGTCGGATTTGGCGAAAATTATCAAATGTTCGACAAATGGCTTGATATGTATTACTTGTCGATTGAAGCCGTGGTTTGTTTGGGCTGGCCCAACCGTCTTGCAAAGGTAGCGGGGATTTCGCTCTTTTTATTTAGATTGGCAGGGATTACTGCTTTTGAGATAACAGGCGAAGAATTCCGGAAACTTATTTTCTTCTTTCCAAATCTCTTTGAAAACTTTTTCCTGTATTACATAATTTGTGAGCGATTTGCTCCGCGTCTCATACCGACAAAAATTAAATCATTGTTGATCGTTTTGCTAATTCTCTACCTGCCAAAATTTGCCCAAGAGTATGTTTTGCATTTTGCGGAAATAAAACCCTGGCAATGGATTAGGGCAAATATACTTTAATATATATCATATGAGACTATGGTTTAGACTTTTCGCCTTCATAGCCTTGAGTTTCCATTATTTCGGCTGAACGGTTATTAGAATTTATCTTATTCATCACGGCTTCCCGCGCTCGAGTCCAAGTTTCCCTGTTGGTTGTTACAAATTGATATGAATCCCTGTAATCATCTATCAGCCCGTTGATCTCAGGCACGACGTACCTAGCTACTAAATCCCAGCTTTTAAGCGTATTTTCCCGGTTTGCCCAGTCATGAACAAATCCTATAACGCAACCAAAACCACCCGTAATAGAAATCATTTCTTTTATTTTGGCAACTAAATCATCAGGAGTGCCTATAACCGCAGTGCTTCCTTCAGAGAACGCGACTGCGTCAACTGCATCATCTGGTGTTTTATATGTGATCCCTTCATCAGGGTTCAAAGCAGCCACACTGTATTCATTGTTGTGTTTAAATAAGCCTTCTTTAGCTTGTTCCCTTGCGTCTTCCCGGGTTTCTGCTATGTGCCAATTCATTACAATTCGCCAATTTTTTCTTTCCACTGTATTTCCATGCTCTTTTGCTGACTCCTCTGCAAAACTCCACTGTGTAGGCAAGGATCTCATGCCTGCTGGCACCATTGCTCCGATAGATAAAACTCCTGCCTGATGCTTTCCAGCGAGTGTCATACCTGATGGACTAACCATTGAGGCGACAGCAAATTCCATGTCTCTTTGAAGAGGTCGTAAATGTAGCTTTGCGTCTCTAAGCTTGAACCAATCTGATTCGTAACTGAATCTATCTTCACCGTTCAATAGTTTCCTGATTATTCCCATAGCTTCATCCTGGCGGTCTCTGAGTAGCATCGGATCCAAACCCAATGTGTGGGCATCAGATGGTAAAGCGCCAGGTCCTGAACCAAAAATCAGCCGGCCTCTGGATTGGTGATCTAACTGTACTAATCTTTGTGCAACCATGAATGGGTGATGATACGGCAGCGATATGACTCCAGTGCCTAGTTTAATTCTCTGAGTTCTTTCAGCCGCAGCCGCGAGAAATAACTCAGGGGATGCTATTATTTCCCATCCGGTGGAGTGATGTTCGCCGCACCAGAATTCGTCATATCCAAGCTCATCTAGATGGCTCACGAATTTGAGATCATTTTGGAGTTGTAAAGTAGGATTTTCTCTAATTGGATGATGGGGTGCTAAAAAGGCCCCAAAGCGCATATCTGACATGTCAAACCTTTCTTATTTTATGTATTGTTAGGACTCTAGCTTCTTTGCTTTCGTTTTTAAGTTATTTAGACCCGATTCTATGTATCCTTGGAAGCTGCATAAAAACATACGGCCACCAGCCAATACCCACCTTTCTATGTTGTTGTCTCCAGCAGTTGACCCAGTTGCAAAACCTGCTGCAGAAATTTTCTTCATTGAACTTTCAATTACCGCCTCAACGTCAGGATGGCTAGGTTTCCCGAGATAATCAGGACCCATGCTTTGAGAAAGGTCACCGGGTACAACCATGAAACAGTCCACCTCATCTACGGTCAGTATTTCGTCAAGATTTTCGACTGCAACAACATCTTCTATTAAGGCTAATAACAATATCTCATCGTTGGCTTTGGCTACATAGTCCGTAACTCCCAAGCCCTGTCGTGAAGTAAACATACCTCTACTTCCTTCAGGAGTGTATTTTCCTCCTTGAACTAGCCTTTCCGCCTCTTCTTTCGTGTTTACGTGCGGTACCACCACGGCCTGTGCGCCTCTATCTAAAGCCCTACCAACAAGCCAAGGGTCATTGTTGTTTACTCTGACGAGCGATGTCATACCCCATAGATCGCAGGCTCTAGATATATCACTTATTTGTGACCAAGTTGCCTCCCCGTGTTCCATTTCTATCCAGATGATATCCACAGCTCCCGATGATCCTAGAAAATCAACCATATCGGTGTCCGTGCACGACACTGCCATGACAGTTTCGCCATTTTTTAACTTTTGCTTTGCTCTATTTTTTCTTATTTCAGGCATGTTTTCTTATATGCTCCTTCAAATTAATCCAGCAACTATCTTATATAACTTCAATATCACTCAACTTTTTTATTTGGGATTCGCTATAGCCTAAAGAAGATAGAATCTCATTATTGTGTTCCCCTAATTCCGGAGCAAACCCAGGATTGCTGGGAGTTTCAGAAAAGTTCCAAGGTGATCCGTGGATTTTGATATTCTCCCCAATTTTCGGGTGAAAAATTTCTTTAACATAGCCATTCGCAACAATGTTTGGGTCGTTAGATGCCTCTAACATTGTGTTTACTGGAGCGGCGACCATGTCTGCCTCCCGCAAAATGGATACCCAGTGTTCTCGGGTATTGGTTGCGAACATTGATGAGAGAGTATCTAGAATTTCATTTTTCTTGTTTTCGGAATCAAAGGCTAATCCTAAATCGAGTAAACCTTTTTCCTCCATCGAGTCGTGGAACCCAAGGATTTCAAGAGCTGAGATCCAGTGCCGGGCGTCCAATTGAATTGCTAGAGGGTTACCATTGCTGTCGTTAAAACATGCAGCGATTCCTGCTCTGTTACGGCTGCCGTTTATTCGAGCCCCAGTAATGGGAGGCTGATTTTTCCACATTGTTGTGGCCATAGTCCAGCCCATTAACCGAAAGGCGCTGCCTACTAAGGAAGTATCTACCTTTTGGCCTTGCCCTGTTTCCCTCGCATGAATCAAGGCGGCTAAAACCCCTCCAAAAGTAAGAATTGCTGTAGTTTCATCCGCAACTGAAGCTACTCCAGTTCGCATAGGTTGCCCTGGAATAGAGAAGGCTTCCGTGATCCCCGATAGAGCTTGCCCTACCGCGTCAGTTCCTGGTAGGTTTGCGTCAGGTCCTTCTAAGCCATAAGCTGACACGGATGCATAAACCAATCGAGGATTAATTTTCCTTAATTCTTCGTATCCAAATCCGTTTCTCTCCGCAGCCCCGGGCCTAAAATTCTGTCCAAAAACATCCGCTCTCTTCACTAATTCATGTAGAATCTTTTTCCCTTCTTCTGCTTTAAGATTCAAAGTGAGACTTTTCACACCTCTATTATTGGTTTCAAAAAAGGAACTCACTCCATTCTTGATTTCGCCAGCACGTCTTGAACCATCGCCTGCTCCTGGAACTTCAATTTTTATAACTTCAGCTCCTAGATCTGCCATCAGCATATAAGGAACCGTCCCAGCCTGTGCTGTAGAACAAGTTACTACCCGTACTCCTGATAACACTCCGTGTGTGTTAGTCATTTAGATTTCCCACTCCTAAAATCGAATGTCGTATTTTATTATTCAGCCATAGTCTCTTCCCCAGTTTTGTGGAAATTAATCCAGTCCCAATCCAGACTCACACCAATACCGGGTCCTTGCGGTGCGTAAACATTTCCGTTCTTATCTATAGCGCCAAGGTCATCACTGTAATCCAAATATACAGGAGCTTTTGTCGTTGGTAAATTTGGGTGTACCAGGCCAAGTTCGTAAAAATTGGTGTTTCTTATGGAAGACATGATGTGCCTGTGGACTGGGCCGGGGCCGTGGAGTTCCATATCGAGCCCGAATCCTTCCGCAGCATGAGCTATCTTCATCGCCCCGGTTATGCCCCCATCTTCGTGTGCTCCGGCTCGGACATAATCGGTGGCATCAGCTACGATGAAATCGACATGCTGTTCGAGGAGCCGAATGTGCTCGGTTTGAAGCAAGGGGGTTTTTACCAATTGTCTTAGTTTTCGATGTGCAAATTGAGAAACTCCATTATCTTGGAATGGGTCTTCCCACCAGAAAAATTTGGCCTCGTCACAAGCCCTTCCCAGTTTTAGGGCATCCCCAAAATTCTTTATTTCACAGGCTGGGTCTATCAGCAGGTCAAGTTTACCTTCGAATTTGTTCCCAAGATTTAAAACATTCTCAACCTCACGATTGATATTGTCCCGTGCTAGGCCCCATCCGTGCACCTTGAATGCTTGGTATCCTATTTGTAGACATTCCTGTGCGAAACCTTCGAAATCTTGAGGTGTTGTGAGGCCACCATTTTCATCGCCATGCAGGGTGGATGCGTAAGCCTTCAGTGGCTTCAGGTCGCCTCCTAGTAAACGGAATAAAGGCTCTCCATAAAATTTCCCTGCTATGTCCCAGAGGCAAATATCGACAATTCCCATCCCTAGCATCGCAAAATGCCTGGATCCTCTTTTCAGGTCGTTATATATTGGCTCTCGCGCCAGGGCATTTTTGCCGATGAGGTATGAACCCAACATTTTTATTTCAGCCAGAGCCGGATCTTTAACATCAGGATACTCGCCGGTTATACCTTGATTGGTATGTATTCTCACCAAAGATCCCGATTGTTTGGATTTTCCTCCTGGCTCATACACCATGTTAAAGGTGTTGTAATCCCTACCTACTTCCTCCAACGTGTGAGAATAATGAATAGCTTCTATTTTTGTTATAACAGGTGCTTCTCTCATTATTTCCCTCTTTCTATTTTTGTTTTTTCGCTTTATAAGTAAAGGTTTTTCGGCGAAGCCGACGGAGCTTAGATGTTTGGATTTTTCCATCCTCCTGAATTTTTTTCAAGTTCCAGTGCTATTGCGAGTGAAACATCTTCTCTCCATGGCCGGGAGACGATTTGTACCCCGATGGGCAAATTCTCCTCGGTGGTTCCATATCTGACCACGGTACCTGGCCATCCAGTCATATTGTAGGCCTGTGTGTATGCAAACGCGTTTGTATTTTTGTCGCTGAAGGTCTCGCCGTGATCAATGGCAGCAAAAGGAGCTGTGGGGCTGATTATAGCGTCATAGTCCTTCATGAAAAACAACATGTCACTACGGTATTTATCTAACTTCTCTAGGTTAGCTGTGAATTCAGCTGTGGGTATCAGGTTGGCACTGCTTAAGCGCTTTTGAAGAAATGGAGATATTTCTTTCGTATTGGCAGATGCTATCAATCGTTTTACCCATGCTCTTCCGTCACCACCGTTAAGTGAATTACTGATTTCGGGGATCATTTGCAGTGCGTTTGGACGAGCCTCTTCAACTATGAGGCCTATATTCTCTAGGGATTTAGCAGCATTTCTTACGGTATTTTGGATTTCTTGAGACGGCTGCTGAATACCGTTATCCGTATAGAAAGCTACTCTTAGATTTTGAACCCTAACCTTATACGGGTCTCTTAATGGCATTTCAATAATGGCAGGATCTACCCAGTCTGGTCCGCAAAGGATAGGTAGAGTTAGTACCAAATCTTCCACGTATCGGCCCATAGGCCCATTTTGAGTTAGAGAATCGAGCACTCCCATAGTGTGGTTCACAATGTGACCAGTTCGGGGTATCCGGCCACTATTGGGTTTGATACCGGCTATCCCACAAAAATGTGAAGGCATTCTTATGCTGCCACCGGTGTCACTCCCTACGTCCAACGGTGAACCACCCGCAGCTATGATGGCTGCTGCGCCACCACTTGATCCTCCAGGAATTCTAGTTAGGTTATATGGGTTGTTGGTGCGCCCATAGACTAGATTGTCCGTCTCTCCAGCCAGAGTAAACTCAGGGGTATTTGTTTTACCTAATAGGATCGCTCCAGCATTTCTTAATCTGGATGTGACAGTTGAGTCATTATCTGGGATAAAGTTGAGTCGCCCTTTTGTACCGCCGGTCGATATTACCTCGGCCGTGTCCAACGAATCTTTTAGAGTCATAGGGACTCCATGCAAAGGGCCGATTTTTTCCTTTCCTGATATTTTCGCGTCTGCTGCTTTTGCCTCTGTGAGTGCTCTTTCAGAACATAATTGGACCACTGCGTTAAGTGCAGGATTCACGGCCTCGATGCGTTCTAAATGCATCTCAGTCACTTCTAGGCAGGAAATGTTTTTCTGTCTGATTTCAGACGCTATTTTGGTTGCTGATGCATAAATTAAATCGTTCAACGTACTGCTCCTTGCTTTGGTAGCCTGAATAATATCACTAGCTTATCTCCAATAAATCATTTCTGGATCCTCCCAAAACAAAAGATCCCACCAGTGATATATTTGACGTATTTCTAAACAGGCACCTTTTTAATGCTTCAGGATCAAATTAAATCAACTGTATGGTCGAATCCCAAACTTTGGGCTGTTTCACTAGGTGAAACCCTCGCATGGGCGGGCCTTTTTTATCTGTTTCCCGCTTCCCTGATACGTTGGAAATTGCATTTTGGGTGGAGCGTATCAGAACTTTCTACGGGACTCATGATCGCCTTGATGGTCTCTGCGATTACTGGGATAGGTTCTGGGAAACTGATTGACAAAGGATTTGGCCGAGAACTGATGTCGGGAGGGGCGGTGCTGGGAGGAGTTTGTCTTTTGCTTATTCCTATGGTCGGATCGTTAGATGAATTTTATATTCTGTGGGCTGTGGCCGGCATAGCGATGGGAGCCTGCCTCTATGATCCTTGTTTTGCTATTCTTACTAGACATTACTCTTCCGAAGCCAAAGAACCTATTGTGATGGTTACCCTTTTTGCAGGCTTTTCAATAAGCTTCAGTTTCATATTGTCGGCATCGATTTCTAGTGTTTTCAATTGGGAAACCAGTTTTTATGTGTTTAGTTTTCTACTGTGCTTTTTGGCAGCGCCACTCTTTTGGATTGGAATATCAGTGGATACAAAGCCAAAACGATCGACAACAGAGCTTTTTTCTGAATCAAAGAGCCTTAGTAACTTCTTCAGAGGGTTGATCGTAAAACCTATTTTTTGGGGTTTAAGCATCCTTTTCGCAACCTTTGCCCTAAATCACATAATGATAATTAGTCAGATACTCCCTCTGTTTGAAAGCAAGGGAGCTTCCTCCACGTCGGCTGTTTTGATGGCTTCCGCAATGGGACCAATGCAAGTTGGCGGGCGGATGGCTTTGTTAGGGTTAGAAAAATATCTCAAAAAAGAATTCGAGATTACTCGAGTCGCTATATTTAGCTGTGTCGCATTGGTTTGTGCTAGTGGGCTACTGTATTACTCAGAAATGAGCCCTCTCGTTCTCGGACTGTTCGTAGTATTCCAAGGAGGATCATTCGGGATAATAAATCTTGTGAAGCCAGTCATAACAGCAAGGCTTTTGGGTGAGTCTAACTTTGGATTTATATCAGCAGTGGTTGGTGTTGGCTACATTTTCGGGTTTGCTATTGCCCCAGGGGTGTCTGGTTTTATTTCAGATGTTTGGGGAAACGATCGTCTTATTGGGACAACTTTTTTATTGGCCTTGGTAGGATTTGTGATATTTTCAGCGTCAGCAACCAGAAAATTTAAACAGAAATAGGTTTACCTAAAACTTCCTATGAAATTTGCCAGGTGATGGCCGATATCGTTTGGAGATATTTCCTGTACGAAATGGCCCCCTTTTACAGTCACTTCCCGTTGATTATTCCACAATCGGGCCTTTTCTCTCTGGTTACCAACCAGTATTGATCCCGGTTCCGCATTTATGAAGAGCTTGGGTATGTCACTTGCACTTAAAAATTCCGCATAAGATTCCGCTATGTCGACCATATATTCAGGTTCTCCAGCAATAGGTATTTCCCGGGGCCAGGTAAGCGTAGGGCGTCTGTCCTCCCCTGGTGTCTTGTAGGGTGCCGAATAAATTGCTAGATCCTTTTCTGAAAGCCTCCCATCTCCTGCAAGTATCCTTTCAACAAATATGTTTTTCTCCAATATTAGTTCTTCCCCAGCGTCGGACCTGAAAGCTTGGAAAATATTTCTTGCTTCCGCAGGCCAATCCTCCCAACTTTCTATAGGGCCAGTTATAGCTTCCATGTAGGTAATGCTTTTAACTTTCTTTGGGTTAAGCTGGGTCCAGTAAAATCCGAGGGCTGAACCCCAGTCATGGATTACAAAATGAACGTTGCTGAGATCTAAATTCTCGAATAGTTTGTATAGGTATGTGCTGTGCTCTTCAAATTTGTAATTAGCAGGTCCAGTGCTGTCCAGCTTATCTGAGTCTCCCATTCCAATGAGATCAGGTGCTATAACTCTTCCTAGGTGGCCAACATGTGGGATTATATTTCTCCAAAGGTATGAAGATGTTGGATTTCCGTGGATAAAAACTATTGGATCTCCTACTCCTTCGTCTATGTAGGCCATAGATTTACCCTTAATATCCATAAACTTTTTGGGATATGGCTCTCTAGGAAAATTCCCTTTGGTCATTACTATTCCTCAGTTTCGAGTTTGGGTTCCTGGTAGATAGACATTGATGTTAGTGGCT
>Ga0315334_10002781_pt1 | contig 10924 bp, 13 predicted proteins | sample M150034915metaG_FD_205555 | JGI IMG/M metagenome (GOLD analysis project Ga0315334, IMG submission 205555) | Ammonia-oxidizing marine archaeal communities from Monterey Bay, California, United States - M1 500m 34915 | ecosystem: Environmental > Aquatic > Marine > Intertidal zone | place: USA... | reverse complement strand
AACTATCTAAATACTGTTAAAATTGCAATTGATTCTGGAATTGATGCTATTACTGCAATTAATACTGTTAGAGCAATGGCAATAGATGTTGAAACCCAACGACCAATTCTTAGTAATAAGTTTGGTGGATTATCTGGTACTCCGATTAAACCCATTGCATTAAGATGTGTTTATGAAATCTCTTCAAAATATAATATTCCAATTATTGGTTGTGGTGGAATTTCTACATGGGAAGATGCAATTGAATTTTTCTTAGCTGGTGCTTCTGCAATTCAACTTGGTAGCGCAATTGGTGACAATTGGATTAATGTTTTTGATGACATTAACAACGGTATATTGCAATACATGAAACAAAAAAACTATTCTACAATAGATGAGATGGTGGGACTTGCAAAGAAATCTTAACCATACTACAATCATTACTATTGAAAAAGTAATTGATGAAACACCTACTGTTAGAACTTTAGTATTTTCAGATAATATAATGTCAAATGTTTTACCAGGACAATTTGCAATGGTTTGGATTCCTGGAATTAATGAACTACCAATGAGTGTAATGATTTCTAAAGAATCTGGAAAGGCTGCATTTACTGTACGAAAACATGGTCTTGCTTCTACTGGTTTATTCAATATTAAGGCTGGAGAAAAAATTGGAATTCGTGGTCCTTATGGAAATGCTTTTGATATTAAAGAAGGAAAACTTTTGTTAGTTGGTGGAGGTACTGGACTTGTTCCAATGATGCGATTACTAACTTTTGTAAAACCTACTGACGATGTAACTATTTTAATTGGAGCAAAATCCAAAGATGAAGTTTTCTTTGAAGATTTAGCAAATGATCTTTTAAAAAATAATTCTCATAATGTGATTATTTCGACAGATGATGGAAGTTATGGTGAAAAAGGATTTGTAACTGATATAGTTGAAAAATTAGTAAGTGAATCTCATTTTGATGCTGTATACACTTGTGGACCTGAAAAAATGATGTACAAAACTGTTCAGTCTGCACATTCTAGAGGAATGTTTGTTCAAGCAAGTCTTGAACGTATGATGAAATGCGGTGTCGGAATTTGTGGTAGTTGTTGTGTTGGTGAGGATCTTGCTTGTAAGGATGGAACCGTATTTGATGGGGATCATTTATCTAAAAACACAGAATTTGGATATTCTCATAGAAATAAGGCTGGAATTTTAGAAGATTACTGAGTTTAACTAGTAAGGTTTAAAATCAATCAGAAAATCATTTGCGTGAAGGGAATGGGAACTCCAAAAATCGTTTTAACTGCTGATAGAACTTTGATGTCTCCGTATAGGGGATTATCTTTAGCAACATTTTTTGGATGTGCACCAGCATTAGATCCTAATCGAGATCCAAAGAGCTTTTGGTATAAGATTCTTGGAAAACAAGTTACCCCAAAAATTCTGTTTGACTTTATCTGTAATTGGTCACCTGATATCAACGGTGCAGCAAAATATGCTCCATATGGATTAAGAAAATTGGAAGCTGGTTTGTTACGTGATGGCTTTGCACGAGAAGATGTAGTTGTTGCCCATCCAAATCACATTGAAAAATTTATTGGTCCTGAAACTGAAGTTATTGGAACTTATGAGATGGATCCACTTGGAATGGGTCCCGTTACTATGACGTTTACTTATGGAAGAAAACAGACATCTTATGATGAATTTTACAATGCAGACTTACATTATAGAATTAAAGCTGCTAAAGCAAGAACTGGAAGTAAGGCTAAAGTAATTTCTGGTGCATCTGGTACTTGGCAATACAATTATGATCCTGCAAAAATTGAGGAGTTTGGAATTTATGCAATTTTAGAAGGAGAACTAGGTGGCATTGCACCTGAAATTGATGGACACGCTGGAAGATTTTTTAATTATTTGATTAATGGTGATTTTGAAAATATGGATCCTTTCAGAAAAAGAAGTGACTTTAAAGTTAACATAAAAGAATTTGAAAGAGAAGGAAAAAAAATTCATGGAAGATTTGTAAATTTCTGGGACAGACCTGATTTAGACGAAATTCCAGATATTGTAGAACCTAGCATGCATGGAATGGTTGAGGTAATGCGAGGATGTGGAAGAGGATGTAAATTTTGTGATGTCACATTAAGATCATTAAGATATTATTCGCCAGAAAAAGTAAAAAGAGAAATCGAAGTTAACATTAAGAAAGGTGGTTCAAAGTCTGCTTGGATTCACAGTGATGATATTTTTGTTTATGGTATGGATCCACGAACTGCAAAAGGAATGGAACCAAATCGAGAAGCACTAGAAGAATTGTTTACTGCAATTATGTCTACGGGAGTTGAACATACAAATCCAACTCATGGAACATTAGCTGGAGCAATTGCTGATGAAAAACTTCTTCCTAACTTATCTAGAATTATGAAAGCTGGCCCTGACAATATGATTGGTGTACAAGCTGGACTTGAAACTGGAAGTCTTAGATTAATTGGTAAATATGCTGATAGAAAACTTGCACCATATGATCCATCTGAATGGCATTGGGTTGTAAAAGAAGGTGTAAAGGCAATGAATGAAAATTATTGGATTCCTGCATTTACTTTAATCATGGGTCTTGATAATGATGAAACCCCTGAGGATTCATGGGAAACTATTAGATTACTTAGTGAATTAGAACATGAACAACCTGATTCTATGTTTACTGCAACTGCTCTAACTTTTGTCCCAATTGGATTGTTAGAAACATCCAGTTTCTTTAATATTGGACAGGAAATGACTCCTGCCCAACTAGGTGTTCTTTACAAGACATGGCAACATAATTTCAAATATGCAATTCAAAAATTCATGACTAAAACTGGTGCAAAAGGACCTCAAAGATATTTCTTTAATGCAATTGCAAGAGGTCTTGGCGGTGTTCCTCTTGGTGCTATGGAAAAATATGCTCGTAGAAAGAGTCCTGAACATGAAAAAGTAATTGAAACGATAAAAGCAAAGTATTGGTAGATCATCCAAATACATAAATTCACTAATTCGTGTCTTAAATTATGGCAACACACGGTTCACTTACTAAAGCAGGTAAAGTACGAGGGCAAACTCCTAAGGTGGAAGGAAGAAAAATCGTAGGCACTAGTTCAAGCGTTGCAAATAAGAGTAATTTCAAAAAACGATTTGCTTTAGGCAGATATCCAGGACAAAACAAACCTGGTCAAAGAAGAAAACGACGTTAGTAATTTATTATAATTTATCGATCTATTTGTAAAACCATACTCTTATAAAGTACAGGTACCGTACCATACGGTATGGTTGAAGATTTAAGATTAGATAGTTTAGAGGGCGTAGGTCCTGTAACTACAAGAAAATTATCCGATGCAGGTATCCACAACGTCATGGACCTCATTGTTAGAGGCCCTGTTGACATTTCAGAAATAACTGGAATGGAAAAGGATACAGCTGAAAAAATTGTCAATAAAGCACGAAAACATTTGGTTGAAGGTGGATTAATTGCTAAAGATTTCATTAGTGCAAGTGAACTTTATAAAACTCGACAAAGTATTGGTAAAATTACAACTGGTACTAATTGTCTTGACACATTATTTGATGGTGGTATTGAAACTAGGGCATTAACTGAAGTCTATGGAGAATTTGGTTGTGGTAAAACACAATTTGCTCATACAATGTCTGTAATGGTTCAAAAAAGTAAAGAAGAAGGTGGACTTGAAGGCGGTGTTTTGTATATTGATACTGAAGGTACTTTTAGACCTGAAAGAATTGTTCAAATTGCTCAAGCTCATGACATGAATCCAGAAAAAGTTCTAGATAACATCATTGTAGCTCGTGCATATAATAGTGCACATCAAACATTAATTCTTGAAGAAGCTGGTGCTATCATTGAAGAACATAATGTTAAGTTAATTGTTGCAGATTCAGCAGTTGGATTGTTCCGTGCTGAATATCTTGGAAGAGGTACATTATCTGTTAGACAACAAAAACTAAATCACTTTGTTCATTTGTTGGTTCGAATTGCAGAAACTTATGATTGTGCTGCCATTGCAACCAATCAAGTCATGGCTTCCCCTGATGTCTTTTTTGGAGATCCAACTAGACCTATTGGTGGAAATGTAGTTGCACACACAAGTACGTACAGAATATACTTTAAGAAATCCGGTAAGAAGCGAATTGCTAGAATGGTTGACAGTCCTCACCATCCTGAAACGGAAGTGATCTTTGCTTTAGGTGAAGCAGGTGTTATTGATCTTGAAGAGGCAGAGAAAAAAACAAAAAAGACTGCTAAGAAAGCAACTAGTAAAAAAGTCAAAGAGGCTAAAGTAGAACCTGAAGTAGAGGCTAAAGTAGAACCTGAAGTAGAGGCTAAAGTAGAACCTGAAGTAGAGGCTAAAGTAGAACCTGAAGTAGAGGCTAAAGTAGAACCTGAAGTAGACTCTATAGAAGATCACGGTGCAGATATCACATCTGATGACTTCTAACCGTTAGAAGAATAACTTCTTCTTTTTCTCTTCTCTTCTTTTATTCATATTCATTAAATTCTAATATCATTTGACAGTTTGATATTGTGTTATGACTGATCTTTATCGATTTTTTCCTGAAGAAATGGAACAACTGGTAATTGATATGGGTTATCCTCGATATAGAGCAGATCAAATTTTACTCCCTTTATATTATAAATTCCCTAAAAATATCTCTGACATCAAACAACTTCCACAAAAACTGATTACCGAATTAATTGAATCTGGTTATACGATAGGTTCAGCTAAAGAAACTCATCGTGTTGTGAGTGAGGACGGAGATACTACTAAATTATTACTTAACTTAAGTAATGATTATTCTGTTGAAACTGTTTTGATGCAATATGCCCCATCCAAGATTGGTGGTCATCCAAGATCAACAATTTGTGTTTCAACTCAAATTGGATGTGCCATGGGATGTGTATTTTGTGCAACTGGACAAATGGGTTTTGAAACAAATCTAAAAGCAGAACATATCGTATCTCAAGTAATCCATTTTGAAGAAATTTTGCAACAAAGAGGAGAGCATGTAACTAATTTAGTTTTTATGGGAATGGGTGAACCTATGGCAAATTATGATGAAATGATTAGAGCTGTAAAAATTTTAACACATCCTAGAGGGTTTGGAATAGGTCAACGACACATTACTATTTCTACAATTGGAATTAAATCTGGAATAGAAAAATTAGCTGAAGAAAATTTACAGATAGGACTTGCAATATCTTTACATGCCCCAAATAATGAATTACGTAAAAAATTAGTTCCTACTGCAACTCTTAATTCTGTAGAAGAAATTATTGAATCTGGACATGATTATTTTAAGAAAACTGGACGACGTGTAACATTTGAGTATGCTTTAATGGATGGAATTAATGATTCCTCTGAAATTGCACATGATTTAGCTAAACTTTTACACGGCAATGGCTCTCATGTTAATTTAATTCCAATTAATCCAACTGCTGGTGATTTTAAGCGACCCTCTAATAATCGAGTTCATGAATTTGAAAGAATTCTATCTAATGCTGGTGTTAATTGTACTATCAGAATTGAAAAAGGTACTGAGATCTCAGCTGCATGTGGACAACTTAGAACTGACATTCTTGGTTAATTTTCTAAAAACATGTCCTAAGTGTTAAAATAGGGCTTTCGAAGGTTTCACACTCATGGCAACTAAGAAATCTCATGGTCGTTCACATGGATTTAAACATAAATCTAGATCTGTAATGACAAAAAAAGCCCCTAGAGGAGTATCATTTTTGTTACGTGAATACCAAGAAGGTCAACAAGCACTTGTCATCATTGATCCTAGACAGCACAAAGGATTACCGCACAGAAGATATCATGGTAAAGTAGGTGTTATCACAAATGTTGGTAGACGTGCTATTACTCTTAGTGTAAAATTAGGTAATAAACCAAAAACCTTAATCACTAGATTGGATCACATAAAACCATTCGGTGTATAATTATGGAAGAAGTACAAAAAAAACAATCAATTTCACTTTCTGAAGTAAAAGAAATTTTAGGTAAAGTTGATGTTGAAGAAATGGATCAAATTCAACGTTGGACATATGATTATGTTTCAAAATTTATAACTATTGATGCTAAAGTTGCAAAAAATATGAAAAAACAACTTATCAAAGATTGTGAATTAACAGAAGATGAAGCTGTTGAAATTGTTAATATCAGACCAACAAGTATGGCTGAATTACGTTCTTTTACATTTGGTTGGAAAAAATTAATTCTTGCTGAAACCCTGGAAAAAATACTAAAAATAATTCAGGCACATTCTTAATTATTCTGGAGCAATAAATTTTGTATCGGGCCCAATCCCATTCTAACAGGTATGAAGAATATGCATATGTTTTAGATTTTAATCCTAGGGGCAAATCAACTACTGTTAAAGGAAGAGATGGGATAATCATCACTGCTATTGGTGAAGAACGTCTAACTCTTTTAGAAGTTCTTGGTGTTACAAATTCTACTTTTGAAATTGGAGAAAAAATTTTCATTGGTAAGGAAGGAAGAACAAAAATTTCATCTGTGTTGGGAAAAATGGAGTATAATCATATATCATCATCTGCTCAAAGTGAATTATCTACTGTTGTAGAAAATATTGTAACTGTAAATGAAAAAAAATTTGTAGAATATCTTAACAATGCACAACCATTAACACCAAGAATTCATGCACTTGAATTAATTCCTGGAATTGGAAAAACATACATGAAAATAATGTTAGAAGAACGAGAACAGAAGAAATTTGAGAGTTATGTAGATTTACAAGATAGGGTTGGATTCAAAGATCCGGTAAAACATATTTCTGAACGAATTATGGATGAAATTTCTGGTGAAAGTAGAATGAATCTCTTTGTAAAGAGATGATAAAGCGTAAATTATTGGGACAACACTTTCTTAACTCCAAATCTATTGCAGAACTTATTGTTGATGAGGCTAAAATTTCTAAAACTGATATTGTTTATGAGATAGGAACAGGACTTGGTATACTAACTCCATTATTATGCAAAAAAGCTCAAAAAGTTATTTCAGTTGATGCAGATGAAAATCTAATCAAAAAGGCAAAATCTGAATTTTCTACAATTGATAATCTTGTATTGAAGTCAGGTGATGGTTTTAAGAAAAAAGATGTGTTTTCAATTTTTGTTTCTAATCTTCCTTACTCTAAAAGTAAAGACGCAATTGAATGGTTAGCACAGAACTCTTTTTCTCATGGAATAATCATGGTTCAAAAAGAATTTGCAGAAAAACTTCTTGCAACATCAAAACATAGAAGAGCCATTAGCATAATTGCAACTCATGCATTTGATATTACAAAAATATCTGATGTAGGTAAGAATAGTTTTTCACCTCCACCTAAAGTTGATTCTATGATTTTAACGATTTCAAAAAAAACTGATATGGATAAAAAATTAATTTCTACTATACATAAAATTTTTTCTTATAGGCGAAAAACTGTAAAAAATATTTTAAAACAATTCAATAAACAAAGCACTATGGAGAAACGTGTTGATGAACTTTCAGGAGATGAAATAGTTAATCTTGCAAAACAAATTCTTAAAAAATGATGAATATCCTCCATCTGAGGATACGTTTTTTATTGCAAATAATATTGAAAATGAAAAAGGAGATTACGCGCTAGATGTTGGAAGTGGATCAGGATATCTCACAAAATTACTTTCTGAAAATTTTTCTTTTGTTATTGGTACTGATATTAACTATAATGTATTACAACATCAAAGCTCCTACAAAACACAGAATTTAATTTGTTGTAATGGTTCAGACGCATTAAAAATAAAATTTGATTTTATTGTTTGTAATTTACCTTATTTGGCAACTGATGAAATTTTAGATGTTGCAACTGATGGTGGTGCTGAAGGATTTGAAATCCCTAAAAACATATTTGATTCTGTTTTGAAAAATCTTAAAGAAACTGGTAAATTTATTTTTGTTACCTCTTCTCTATCAAACTATCAAAAACTCATAGATTATGCTCAAAAACTAGGCTTGAAAACTAGAATTATTGCAAAAAAGAAACTATTTTTTGAAGAACTAATTCTTGTAGAGGCAATTAATTAATTATTTTCTTAATCTTTCTTTTGCATATGTAATAATTGCATCCGTCATTTGTGTAGTTGATGCATTTCCACCAATATCCCATGTTACTGTATTTCCTTCGTTAATTACTTGTTCAGTTGCAGCAAATATCGCATCTCTTATTTCTCTTTCACCCATGTAATCTGCCATCCAAGCTCCTGATAGAACAGTTGCAGTTGGATTCACTTTGTTTTGCCCTGTAAATTGAGGTGCACTTCCATGTGCTGCTTCAAACATTGCATAATTTTCTCCAATATTTGCAGAATAAATTAATCCAATTGAACCAACCAGTGCTGATGCAAGCTCAGAAATAATATCCATAAATAAATTGGTACTAACTAATACTGAATTGTTAAACTGTTCAGTTGCAATTACCATTTGTTGTGCCATGTTGTCTATGTAAATTTCAGATAATTCTATTCCCGTACCTTCAACTGCTTTTTGTGTTTCATCCCAAAATATCCCATCTGTTTCTTTTAGGATATTTCTTTTTGTAATTGCAACCATTTTTTTCATATTAAATTTATTTGCCCAATCTACTGCAGAATTAACTAGTCTTCTACTTCCTGGTCTTGTAATTTTTCTGATTGCTATTGCAGCATCTTCTGTAATTTTTGTTTCTACCCCTGTATACAGACCTTCAGTTGCTTCTCTAAAACATACACAATCTAGTTTTCTATCTGGAGTTAATCTATCATAAGTTTTAGTTGGTCTGATATTTGCATAAAGATCAAATTTTTGTCTTAATGTAACTGCTACACTTCTTGGAGCCCCTGGAACTGGAATTGTAGTAGTTGGACCCTTAAAGCAACAATCTGATTCTTCTAATTTTTTCATTGTTGAATCTGGAATGTATGATGCATCTTTTCTTCCATTTTTCTCCCATTGCTCTGAACCTACTTCACATAGAATCAATTCTGATTGAAAATTACATTCTTTTAAAACTCGTAACATTGAATCTACAACTTCAGGCCCAATTCCATCCCCTCTCATTACTACAGCTTTTTTACTCAAATCTGCAAATTTTTGAGAAGTTTATTATTTAATTCAATCTACCCCCAACTAGAATTACCGCTAATTTAGAAATAATTTTTTTTGATAAAACAAACACACTCAATGACTTATTTACAGATCAATTCTAGGCATAATTATGCGGGGGTCGCCTAGCCCGGTAGGGCGTGAGATTGCTAATTTCATGTTCGCAAGAACTCGTGGGTTCGAATCCCTCTCCCCGCGCCATTAAAACTTAATAGGCCGATTTGGAGAGTTTTTTTATGGGACGTAGAAAAAGCCAAAAAATTATTCGTACAGGCCCAAAAAATGCTACCACTGGAATGTGCCCATTATGTCAAACAATTGGAAAAATATTCCTTTTAGGCTCACCTGGTCAAGAAAGAGCAAAATGCGAAAAATGTCGTCAGGAATTTGAATTATAGTTAAAACATCTTATCCAGACTAATCACATTAACTACCCATAACTTTTTAAGACAATTTCCTATTCACAAGTAATTATGAGTACAGAAGCTGAAACCATTTATGAACGAGTTGCAAAACTTGAAGATGAAATTGCATTACTTCGTAGTGAACTAGATCTTGTGAAAAGAGCATTTAGAAATAAACTTGCTCGTCATGAAATATCTTTGGTTAAACAAGGAAAAGATATAGATTCTATAATTGATTAATTTTTTGTCTTAATACTTCTAATCAATTCTAAAATAAAATCTACGTCTTCTGCATTGGGATTCATTTCTAAATACCTATTCAAATATTCTAATGCTTTTTCGGAATTTAGTAATCTCTGTTCTAAAATTCCTTTATCTCTAATATCTTCTGGTGATTCTGATTCAATTGCCAATGCCATGTTTACACAACGTAATGCTTTTTCATACACGAATGATTGTATGTATGAATTTTTTAAATTACGAACCATTCTAATGAGAATTTGTTCTGATTTTACTTCATCTAAAAATTCTGGTTTAAATTCTAATTCTCCACCAAAATTTGCATCTAAAATTCCTTGAAGATCATCAATATCTAATAGACGTCCATCATAATATGGATCTAAAATCATTTCTTCGTTGTATTTTACTAATATGTGACTTGGAAATCCCACAATTTTAAGATCTAATCCTATGAATTTTGCAATTTCAACATAAAGGATTGATATTGTAATTGGAAGGCCTGATTTTTTATCTATTACTTCATTAAGAAAATTATTTTTCGGATTATAGTAATCATCATCATCCCCACTAAAACCTAAATTTTCAAAGAGATGTTCATTTAACATTGAAATCAAATATGTGGGATTTTTTACATCACTAATTGATTCTTTTAATGACATTCCAATTCGATTTATTTTTTTAATATAATTTTCAACTTGTAAATCTGGATATTCTATAAGCTGTGCAAATTTGAGGCATTTTTCAATCAAGTTAAAGTTTGGATTTCTTACAAATGATACCCATTCTGCAACTAGTGGATCAAATTTTTCACTCAATTATTACTGACTCAGTTTTTTTAGATATAGTTGAGGATCTTTCAATTCTTTTGTATTTGGGGGAATTTCAATCATTTTTTTGAACGTACTTGTGCCTAATTTTTCATATAATGCTTTAGTGAAATCTTTACCCATACTTTTTCGCACTTGATATGCTGAAAAATCAGTCCCCATGAAAGTGGTGAGATAATTTTGAAAATCTTGATCATCTTTTAAGATATTTTCAATAGCAAAGGCTGCCATTCCTTCCATCGCTGTAAATGCAGCATGATGTTGTTGTATTGGAACTAACCATTTTTTATAAATATCTAAAAGTTGTGG
>Ga0315334_10002779_pt1 | contig 10929 bp, 7 predicted proteins | sample M150034915metaG_FD_205555 | JGI IMG/M metagenome (GOLD analysis project Ga0315334, IMG submission 205555) | Ammonia-oxidizing marine archaeal communities from Monterey Bay, California, United States - M1 500m 34915 | ecosystem: Environmental > Aquatic > Marine > Intertidal zone | place: USA... | reverse complement strand
TTGGCCCGGCGCCCTGACCCTGGTGCTGCCCCGCGTTCCCGGCTGCGCCATCGCCCTCGTCGCCTCGGCCGGATTGGACAGCGTCGCCCTGCGGGTGCCCAGCCACGCCAATGCCCAGGCCCTGCTGGCCCGCGTCGGCCGCCCCATCGCGGCGCCGTCGGCCAACCGCTCCGGTCGCATCAGCCCGACCACCGCCCACCATGTGCGCGATGAACTGGGCGGCCGCATCGCCATGATCCTGGACGGCGGGCCCTGCGGCATTGGTTTGGAAAGCACCGTGGTCGGATTTGCCGGGGATCAAGCGGTCCTGCTGCGCCCTGGGGGCATTGCCGTGGAACGGCTGGAGGCCGTGGCGGGTGCCCTGGGCCGGGCCGGCGCGACGGCAACACCCAGTTCGCCGGGCCAATTGGCCAGCCATTATGCACCCGACAAGGGATTGCGCCTGAATGCGACGGCGGCTGAACCGGGCGAGGTGCTCTTGGGCTTTGGACCCCCCTATCCTGATCAGCCGAACCTGAGCCCGAAGGGCGATCTGATCGAAGCAGCGGCCAACCTGTTCGCCATGCTGCGACAACTGGACCAGGGACCAGGCCGGGCCCCTGAACATACTATTGCCGTGGCGCCGGTGCCTGAAGAAGGCCTGGGCGCGGCCATCAATGACCGTCTGCGCCGGGCGGCGGCGCCACGGCCCTAGTCGGTACCGTCCCGTGTTCCTGGCCTTGTTGCCGCATGGCAAAAGGGCTACATGAGCGTATGCAAGCAAACACTGAAAAACCAAATACCGTGCCGGCGGCGGTTCTGGAGCGCCTAAAGGCCGCCGTGGGGCCCAAGGGCTACACCACGGACCCGGACGAGATCGCGCCGCTGTGCCAATCCTGGCGGGATAACTGGCGCGGTTGGGTGCCCATGGTGGTCCGCCCAGCCAATACGGCGGAGGTGGCCGCGGTGGTGGCGATCTGTGCCGAAACCGGGACGCCCATGGTGCCCCAGGGCGGCAACACCGGCTTGACGGGGGGCAGCCAGCCCCATGACACCGGCGCCGAGATCATTTTGTCCACCACGCGCATGAACCGGGTTCGCGAGATTGATACGGTGAACAACACCATGACCGTGGATGCGGGCTGTATTCTGGCCAGCCTGCAGGATGCGGCCTCTGACGCCGATCGGCTGTTTCCGCTGTCGTTGGCGGCGGAAGGCTCCTGTCAGATCGGCGGCAACCTGTCCACCAACGCGGGCGGCACCCAGGTGCTGCGCTATGGCAATGCCCGCAATCTGGTTCTGGGCCTGGAGGTCGTGCTGCCCGACGGGCGTATCTGGGACGGCCTGCGCGGCCTGCGCAAGGACAACACCGGCTATGACCTGAAACAATTGTTCATTGGCGCGGAAGGCACCTTGGGCATCATTACGGCGGCGGTGCTGAAGCTGTTCCCGAAACCGACCGAGATACAGACCGCTCTGGTGGCGGTGCCCGACCCGGCTGCCTCGCTGTCATTGTTGAGCCGCGCGACCGAAGCCGTGGGAGAGCAGGTGACGGCGTTCGAATTGATCCAGCGCCAGGCCATCGATTTCGTCCTGAGCAATGTTCCCGGCGGGCCCGACCCGTTGGAACAAAGCTATCCCTGGTATGTGTTGATGGAGATTTCGGGCCAGGGCCCACCCGACAGCCTGCGCGACACGGTCGAGGGCCTGCTGGGCGGCGGCTTGGAGGACGGCGAGGTCCTTGATGCCGTACTCGCCGCCGATCGCGCCCAGGGACAGGCCTTGTGGAAAATCCGGGAATCGATCCCCGAGGCGCAAAATCACGAAGGTCAGTCGGTCAAGCATGACGTCTCGGTGCCGCTCTCGCGCATCGCGGAATTCATCGAACGGGCCGACCAGGCCCTGGTGGCAGCCTATCCCGGCGTCCGCTGCGTGGCCTTCGGCCATATTGGCGACGGCAATATCCACTATAATCCGGCCCAGCCCCTGGGTGAACGAGGCGCCGATTTCGCTAAGGAATACGGCGCCGTCAACCGCATCGTGCATGACCTGATTTCCGAATTGAATGGCTCCATATCCGCCGAACACGGCCTGGGCCGCCTGCGCCGGGACGAGGCCAGGCGTTATAAATCGGACGTGGAAATGGACCTGATGCAAACCCTCAAAGACGCCTTGGATCCCACCAACATCATGAACCCCGGCAAGGTCGTCTAGGTTGCCGGATAGGCTGACGGCGGGCAACACCCGCTGGGGCATCGTCGCCCTGGCCATCACCTGCGGCATTGTCGCCGCCATTCAGGTGGGCAAGGTGCCGCCTCTGATCACCCGGCTGCAGGACGATTTGGCCCTGTCCCTGGTGGCGGCCGGCTGGCTGGCCTCGTTGTTTAATTTTTCCGGCGCCTTGTTCGGTGTTCTAGGCGGCGCGCTGGCGGACAAACTGGGGCCCCGGCAGGTCATGCTGGCGGGGCTGGGCGGTTTCGCGGCCCTTGGCTTCGCGGGCGCCTTCGCCGAACATGGAACATGGTTGCTGCTCTGCCGCACGGGGGAAAGCGCCACCATCCTGGCCTGCACGGTCACCGCTCCGCGCCTGATCGTGGCCGCGACGGCGCCACGCCAGCGCAATCTTGCCATGGGCGCCTGGGGCAGTTTCATGCCCACGGGTATTGCCCTGGCCCTGCTGGGGGCCCCACTCATCGCCGCTGTTTACGGCTGGCGGGGGGTCTGGATCGCGGCCGCGGCCTTGGCCCTGGTCTGTATGTTCTTGGTGGCCTGGTTGACCTCGCCGCGCCGCTGGCCGGAAGCGCCCAAACGGGCGGCCGGGGTGCCGTGGCGCAGTCTGGGCCGGGCCGTATGGCGCCCGGGCCCGATACTGCTGGGCATTTGCTTTGCCCTGTACGCCATCCAGTTTTTTGCCGTGGCGTCCTGGTTGCCCACCTATTTGATCGAGGTCATGGGCTTCTCGCCGCACCAGGCGGGAATGGCCACGGCGTTGGTGGTTTTCGGCAATGCTCTGGGCAATCTGCTGGCGGCATGGCTATTGCATCGCGGTGCCCGTCGCTGGAGGCTGATGCTGGCCGCCTACATCTTGATGCTGATATGTTCCGCCGGGATATTCGCCCCGGCGGTGCTTTTGGTCTGGAAACTGCCCTTGGCCTTTGCCTTCAATCTTTTTGGCGGCCTGCTGCCCGCCGCCGCCCTGGCGGGCACGGCCGCCCATGCGCCCCGGCCCGAAATGATCGGCACCGTCAATGGCGCCGTGGTGCAAGGTGCCGCCATCGGCTCCCTGGCCGGGCCGCCGGCCATGGCGGTGATGATCGTGGGATTTGGCGGCTGGGCCGGAACATACTGGCTGATGACCATCTGCTGTTTCATCGGGGTTTGCCTGGCCGTCTGGCTGGGTATTGTCGAACGCCGGCTGGGCATCAACTAAAACAAACTGCCCTGAACGGGAGATTTCGGCGCCTCCTGCAAACAAGCGGCATCATCGTTGCGGGGGCTGTTGACGCGGCGGGAAACCGGTCGGGCCTGCATGCGGGGGGCATGCGCGGGCGCGAACAGACCGGTCCGTGGCGTTTGTTCCGGGTCCAGCCAGGCCTCGAACTCCGGTTTTTCGAGAATGACCGGCATACGGTGGTGAATGGGCCGAATGTCGTCCGCCGCCTCGGTCGTCAGAATGGCGAAGCTGACCACTTCCGTGCCGTGACTGTCGCCCCAGGTTTCCCACAAGCCGGCAAAGACAAAGGGCGCGCCGTCGGCGCGGCAGATCCAATTGGGCTGTTTGCCGCCCTCGATTTTTTGCCATTCGTAGAAGCCATCGGCGGGAATCAGGCAACGGCGGCGGCGGTAAGCGGCCCGGAAGGTAGGCTTTTCCGCCGCTGTTTCGCTGCGCGCGTTGATCTGGCCTGCCTGAATTTTTTGCCCCCCGGTGGATTGCTTGGTCCAGCTGGGGATCAGACCCCAGGTCATGCCGTCCACAACCATGCGGCCGCTATTCTCGTCCCGACGGAGCACGGGGGCAATCTGGCTGGGCGAGATGTTGAAGCGCGGCGACATCCAGCCTGCCGCCGGCAGGTCGAACAACTGGCGCATGGCCTCTTCGGGCACGGTCAGGCTATAGCGTCCACACATTCACGATTATTAGCACAAACCTAATGGCAACAAGTAGTTAAATGATTCTGTTAATGATTGTTAGGAGTTTGTTCGTACAAATTGGCAATACTAGTCCGGCAATGATGAGCGTTGTAAGGGGAAAGCAACCGCCGTGTGTTCGACGCGCGGTTAGCGAGGGCATTTGTATGTGCAGAGTATAGCCGTACGGCAGGACAGTGGAGATGGCGCCGCCGTCATTGGACTTGGCCGCGCGTACAGTAGCGGGGACCACCCGGACGGACCTGATCCCGCGGCAAGCATCGCGACGCTGGTCGCTGTATTGGTCTTTGTCCTGGCCGGCGGCTTGACGGCGCTGGCCACCGTGGCCGCCCGTGACGTCCTGAAGCTGGCCGTGCCACAGGCCATATTGCTGCTATTCGGCGTTACGGGGCTGTTGCTGTCCGCCACCGCCGCATTGGCCTTGCGCCGGTTCATTGTGCAACAGACCCACGAGGCCGTCGCGGCGGAAGCGGCACCCAGAGAACCCAGCTGCTGCATGCCATGCTGGATAAATTCGACGAAGGCATTGCCATATGGGACAGAAACGACCATCTGGTGCTGTGCAATCAGGCTTATCGCGATATTTTTGGCCGGATCGGACGCAATTTGCACGAAGGCGCCTTCTTTGACGATGTGCTGCAGGCGGAGGTGGAGGCGGCAGATGTTCCCCACGCCGCCGCCCGGACCTGGTTCGAACAACGCCAACAACGCCACTGGATCGGCGGCATCTCTGAACGACGGATGGTGGATGGGCGGGAATACGAAACCATTGATCGGCAAAGCGCTGGCGGTGGCACCCTGACGCTGGTGCGCGACTTGACCGAGTTGAAGTCCAGGGAGGCGAACTGCGCGATGCCCAGGAACGCTATGCCCTGGTCTTCTTGGCCTCGAACGAGGGGCTGTGGGACATGGACCTGCGCGGCAATCGATTCTATGTCTCGCCCCGGGTTCTCTCCATCATCGGCTCAACCGCCGAACCCAGCGGTTTCCAGCGCGAGGATTGGGTAGCCCAGATACATCCCGACGATCAGGAGCCCTATCATCAGGGCTGGCGCGAGCATTTGGATGGAGACAGCCGCATATTCGATATGGAATACCGCGTCCGCCATCATAGCGGCGAACAGCGCTGGATCGCCGATCAGGCCCTGGCCCTGCGGGATTCCACCGGCCATGCCTATCGCATCGCCGGTTCGGTCACCGACATTACCGCCCGCAAGCAGTCGGAGGCGGAGATTATCAAGGCCCGCGACACGGCCGAGATCGCCAACAAGGCAAAGACCCAGTTCCTGGCCAATGTCAGCCACGAATTGCGCACGCCCCTGAATGCCATCATCGGTTTTTCCGACCTGCTGGCCGACACCGGCGATAACCGCCTGGACGATGAGGAACAGCTCAATTTCCTCCATTCCATCAACCAGTCCAGCCGTGATTTGCTGGTTGTGATCAATGACATCCTGGATATGTCCCGCATCGAAGCCGGAGATTTGAAGTTGTCCGAAGGCGCCGTCAATCTGGAGGTTTGCATCGAGGGCGCCATTGCCATGATCACCGAACAGGCCGCCAGCAAGGGCCTGATCTTGGTGGAAAGTCTGCCCGACGATTTTCCCGATCTGATCGGCGATCAGGCCAAGATCAAACAAATGCTGTTGAACCTGTTGACAAACGCCATCAAATTCACCCCCGCGGGCGGTGAGATTGAAATCGGCGTCGCGCATGCAAAGGGGTCGGGGCTGAACCTCTTTGTACGCGACAGCGGTGTCGGCATGACGGCGGAGGAGTTGGACCGGGCGCGGCTGTCCTTCGCCCAACTGAACGACAGCCCCAGCCGCATGCACGGCGGCCTGGGCCTGGGCCTGGCCATCACCACGGCCATCGCCGAGCTGCACGGCGGCAAACTGGCGCTGGATTCCATGCCCGATGAAGGCACCACGGCGAGCCTGCATTTCCCGGCCGAACGGATCCAGTAATCCGGCCCCATAACCCTGCCCTGCCGGACGCATGGCAAGCCGTTACATAAAACGTCACGTTAAGATGTCTTGAATAGCGCGCCGTGCGATGTCACCTTGCGCTCTGGCTTCCATCAGTGTGTGTTCGCTATTGCTTGGTATGAATCCATGAATTTGTGTCAATTGTCTATTATTCACCGTCGATCGACGATCCCCGTTCTGGCTTCGGTTTTGGCCGGGGTTCTGGCGTTCACCTTGTCCCTCGCGCCCGAAGCCGGCTTGGCGCAATCCAAGCCGGCCAAGAAGAAAGGCCCCCGCGCCGCCTTGGTGGGCATCGACAAGGTGCGCGCGGACAAGGTCAGCCAGACCATTCCCGTACTGGGCCGTCTGGTGGCCCGGCGCGCCGGCGTGGTCGCCGCCAGGGTCGCCGGCCCGGTCGCGAAGATGCGGGTGGATGTGGGCGACCGTTTGAGAAAGGGCGACGTGGTGGCGGTGCTGGTGCGCGAACGCCTGCATTGGATGCGCGAACGGCGCGCCGCCGAGGTTGCCTCCCACAAGGCCCGGCTGGCGGCGCGTGGGGCGGAAATGAAAATGAAAAACCAGGAGATGCAGCGCATGGAAAAACTGCGCAGAACGAAATCCGCGGCCCATCGCGCCTCAAGATTCGATGCCATGAGCCAGGAAGTCGCCATGTTGAACGCCTCGGTGGCGGAGGCCGCGGCGCGCCTGAAACAGGCCGAGGCCGAGGCACGCCTGGCCCAGATTGATTTGGATTACACCACTATCCGGGCGCCCTTTCCCGGCGTCGTCACGCAACGGCACACGAATGTGGGCGCCTTTGTCAACGTGGGCCAGGCAGTAGTCAGTTTGATTGATGACAGCGCCCTGGAGGTGGAGGCGGATGTCCCCGTCAAACGCATCGGCGGCCTGAAGCCGGGCACGGAGGTCGCCGTGCGCATCAACGGCGCCACCTTGGCCGCCAGGGTCAGGGCCGTGGTGCCCGAGGAGAACCCGCAAACCCGCACCCGGTCGGTCCGTTTCACGGTCGATCTGGGGCCCTTGCGCGGCAGCCTGGCCGGCAATCAAAGCGTCACCGTGGCCGTACCCATCTCCGCCGCCCAGGATGTGGTTTCCGTGCACAAGGACGCGGTCTTGAAGCGGCGTGGCAAAAACATGGTTTTTGTCGTGGTCGAAGGCGCGGCCAAGCCGCGTACCATCACAATTGGCGATGCAGTGGGCGGGCGCTTCGTGGTGCGCAAGGGCTTGAAAGCCGGCGACGTGGTTGTGGTGCGCGGAAACGAGCGACTGTTCCCCAGCCAGCCCGTGCGCATCCGCGCCCGAAAGGGCAAGGGATAAATAGGACCGGCCGATGAACCTGATCCGCCTATCCATCGACCGGCCCATCGCCGTGGTCTCCGCCGTTCTGATGGTGCTGTTGTTCGGCCTGCTGGCGCTGCAGACCATCCCCATTCAGTTGACCCCCGATGTCCGCCGGCCGGTACTGAACATCCAGACCAATTGGCACGGCGCCGCGCCCGCTGAAATGGAGCGGGAAATCATCAACCGCCAGGAAGAGGCCTTGAAGGGTCTGCCCGGCGTCACCTCCATTACCAGCCGGGCCGAGGACGGCCGGGCCCGCATCGCCCTTGAATTCGATATTAATCAGAACATGGACCGGGCCTTGCTGTTGGTGGCCAACCGCCTGGACCGGGTCACCGGTTATCCGAACGAGGCCAACGAGCCGACCATCCGCACCTCGTCCTCGGACGACAATCCCATTGGCTGGTTTATTATCGACCGCCTGCCGGGCAACAACAAGCCGATCCACACCCAACTGGACCTGGTCGATGATCTGGTGCGTGAACGCCTGGAACGGGTGCCCGGCGTCTCCCGCGTCAACGTCTATGGCGGTGGCGAGCGGGAATTGCGGGTGATTGTCGACCCTGAAAAACTCGCCGGATACGGCCTGACCGTGCCCCACTTGGTGGGCGCCCTTAGAGCCGCAAATACCTCCATGTCAGGGGGCGACGTGGTCGAGGGCAAGCGCCGTTACGTGGTGCGCACGGTGGGTGAATTCAAGACCCCGGAACAGGTCGCGGCCGTGCTGGTGCGCTCGGAAGGCGACCAGGGCACGGGCCGTATCGGCCGGGTCACCATCGGCGACATCGCCTTGGTGGAGTTTTCTCACAAATCACCCACCGCCCACATCCGCAGTCTGGGCAACCCGACCCTGGCCGCCAGTACCGTCCGTGATACCGGTGCCAATGTTATCGAGGTCATGGCCGGCATCAAAAAGGTCATCAAGGAACTGGCGGAAGTTACCCTGCCGGCGGTGGGCATGACCATTCGCCAGGTTTATGACGAAACCATCTACATCAACTCCGCCATTGATCTGGTGCAGAACAACATTATCGTCGGCGGCATCCTGGCCGCCCTGGTGTTGTTGCTGTTCCTGCGCTCGGCCCGGGCCACTTTGGTGATCTCCCTGGCCATTCCGGTCTCGGTGGTTGGGGCCTTTGTCGCCATGGCCGCCCTGGGCCGCTCCCTGAACGTGATTTCCCTGGCCGGCATTGCCTTTTCCGTCGGCATGGTGGTGGATGCAGCCATCGTGGTGCTGGAAAACATCTATCGCCACCGCCAGGAAGGCACCCGTCCCAAGATCGCCGCCTATTTGGGCGCGCAGCAGGTTTGGGGCGCCATTCTGGTCTCGGCCCTGACCACGGTCCTGGTATTCCTGCCCTTGTTGGTGATGAAACTGGAAGTGGGGCAGTTGTTCCGGGATATCGCCGTGGCCATCTCCGTCTCGGTGCTGTTGTCCTTGATCGTCTCGGTCACCGTGGTGCCGGCATTGTCCCGGCGGCTGTTGCGGGACGGCATGAAAAGCCTGGATAGTCCCCTGCGCCTGCCGCTGCTGGATAATTTCGCGGCTGCCTTCAGCCGGGCCATATTGCGCTTTACCCACATGGTGGTGAAAAGCCGCGGTCTGGCGATCACCGTCGTGGCCGTGCTGTGCGGCGCCGGCGCCATTGCCACCTGGGCCTTTCTGCCCAAGCTGGATTACCTGCCCGACGGCAACCGTAATCTGATCTTTGGCGTTATTCTGCCGCCGCCGGGCTATAACCTGGAAACCACCAATGCCATCGCCGGGGAATTGGAAAACGCCGTGCGCCCCCTGTGGGCGTCTGAAACCGGGCCGGAGTCCGAACCGGGCAAGCCGCCGAAGATCGAGAATTTTTTCTATGTAGCGGCCCGCGCCACCACCTTCATCGGCGCCTCCGCCATCGATCCGGAACGGGTGGGGGAATTGATCCCCGTGCTCCGCGCGCCGATCTTTCGTGAGCCGGGAACCTATGGCTTTATCTCCAAACGCTCGTTGTTTGGCCGGGGCATCGGCGGCGGACGCAGTATCAATCTGGAGGTTTCGGGCCCTGATCTGGACGTGGTGCTGGACGTCGCCCGCCAGGCCGCCCGGCTGATCGGCAAGACCCTGCCGCGCAAACAGGGCAACCAGTTGCGGCCCAAGCCGGGGTTGGAGCTGGGCGCGCCGGAAATCCGCGTGGTGCCCAATCCGGTGCTGCTCGCCGACAACGGCGTCACCGCCCTGGAATTGGGCCTGACCGTGGACGCCTTCAATGACGGCCTGCGGGTGGCCGAGGTCACCATCGACGGCCGCCGCATTGATTTGATGCTGGTGGGCCCCGATGGACAGATCACCGCCACCCAGGGCATCGGCAATCTGCCCGTGGTCACCCGTTCAGGCACCATATTGCCCGTGGCCTCGTTGGCGGATATCGAGATGACCGCCGGCCCGACGGAAATTCGCCATGTGGAGCGGGAACGCACCGTCACCCTTGAAGTCAGGCCCCGGCCCGAGCTGCCCTTGGAGGCGGCCATGGAAATTCTACAGAACCAGGTGATCGACGCCTTGAACACCAAGGGCATCCCGGCATCGGTGAAGATGCGCCTGTCGGGGACGGCCGATAAACTGACCGCCGCCTGGGACCATCTGGTGGTCGATCTGGCGGTCGCGGTGATCATTGTCTATCTGGTCATGGCGGTGCTGTTCGAAAGCTTCCTCTATCCCCTGATCATCCTGTTCTCCGTGCCCCTGGCCACGGCGGGCGGGGTTTTAGGCCTGGCCTTGCTGAATGTCTTCACGTTCCAGCCCTTGGATATGCTGACCATGCTGGGCTTCGTCATATTGATCGGTATCGTGGTCAACAATGCCATATTGATCGTGCATCAGACGTTGTTTCTGGTGCGCCACGATAACCTGCATGCGGATGCGGCCATAATCGAGGCGGTGCGCAACCGCATCCGGCCGATCTTCATGTCTACATTGACCTCGGTTTTCGGTATGCTGCCGCTTGTGGTTTTCGGCGGCGCCGGATCGGAGCTGTATCGTGGTCTGGGTTCCGTGGTGCTGGGCGGGCTGTCGCTGTCGGCGGCCCTGACGTTGCTGATCATCCCGCCCCTGTTAAGCCTGGTTTCCGCGGCGGTGGAGCGGGGCCGGGGCGCCAAATTGGAAGAATCGACACAGCCGGCTGAATAGGAGCGTTCGATGACAAATTATGTGACCGCCGAGGCGCTGAAAGCCATGCTGGGGGACGGCGGCGAATTGGCCCTGCTGGACGTGCGCGAGGAAGGCGCCCATTCCCAATCACACCTGTTCTACACCGTGCCCATGCCGCTTAGCTCGCTGGAACTGCTGGCCGGCGATCTGGTCCCCCGGCTTGGCACCCGGGTTGTCCTTGTCGATGGGGGCGGCGGCTTTGCGGAACGGGCGGCGGCCAAACTGGTGATGCTTGGGTATGGGGATGTTTCCTGCCTGAAGGGGGGCATCGCGGCCTGGGAA